>Ga0187855_10001517_pt1 | contig 18349 bp, 13 predicted proteins | sample June2016WEW_8_10_2_FD_132969 | JGI IMG/M metagenome (GOLD analysis project Ga0187855, IMG submission 132969) | Peatland microbial communities from SPRUCE experiment site at the Marcell Experimental Forest, Minnesota, USA - June2016WEW_8_10 | ecosystem: Environmental > Terrestrial > Soil >...
ATCTTCGCCTAGGATCTCCCGCACCCAAGCGCCGAGTTCGCCAATCGACGCCTCCGGCCGTTTGAGCCACTGTCCGTGCCGATGCTGCCGCAACGCCGCGGTGAGGCGCTCCTTCTGGCGCTCCTTTCGCGAGAACACCTCCCACCGCTCATCGGTAACCAGACCCGCACGCCGGCCCAGAGGAGTCAACCGCTCGTCGGCATTATCGATGCGCAGATGCAGCCGGAATTCCGCGCGCGAAGTGAACATGCGGTATGGCTCGTCAGCGCCTTTCGTGATGAGATCGTCCACCAGGATGCCAGTGTACCCCTCGGTACGCCCGATAATGACCGGCGGCATGCCCCGCAGCAAGCAGGCGGCGTTGATTCCTGCCACCAAACCCTGGCATCCTGCCTCCTCGTATCCGGATGTACCGTTGATCTGCCCGGCCAGATACAATCCCCGGATCGACTTCACCTCCAAGGTGTGGCTCAGTTCGCGCGGATCGATTGCATCGTATTCAATCGCGTAACCCGGCCTGATCATCTCGGCCCGCTCCAAGCCAGGCACTGAGGCGACCATGGCCACCTGGACGTCAATCGGCATGCTGGTAGACATCCCGTTGACGTAGACTTCGTTGGTATCCAGGCCCTCCGGCTCCAGGAAGATCTGGTGGCGCAGCTTATCGGGGAACTTCACGACCTTGTCTTCGATCGAGGGGCAATAGCGCGGACCTACGCCCTCGATTTGACCGCTGTACAAAGGGGAGCGGGGGATGGCCTCGCGCAGAATGCGATGCGTCTCTTCGGTGGTGTAGGCGATGTGGCACTCAACCTGGGGCCGGTCGATCTTGTCGGTCAGAAACGAAAACGGCGTTGGCACCGGATCGCCCGCCTGCGGCTCGAAACGGCTCCAATCGATGGTGCGGCCGTCGAGCCGTGGGGGCGTTCCCGTTTTCAAGCGGGTCCACTGCAAGCCCAACCTCCGCAACTGATCCCCAAGAAGCTGCGAAGGCGCTTCGCCATTGCGCCCACAGGTATATTGCATCTCGCCCACGTGGGCCAAGCCGTTCAAGAATGTACCCGTCGTGACGATGATCGCGCCGGCGCCAATGCTGCGGCCGTCGCGCAGCCGTACCCCGACCGCCCGCCGCTCGGCGCCCTCCGCGATCTCGAGCGCCGCAACCTCGGCCTGCTTGATGTGCAGGTTCGGCTCGCGTTCCAGCACCTCCTTCATGCGCACCCGGTACATCTTCTTATCGCACTGCGCGCGCGGCGACCACACCGCCGGCCCGCGGCTGGTGTTGAGAAGCCGAAACTGAATCCCCACCGCGTCGGCGACCTCGCCCATGACTCCGCCGAGCGCGTCAATCTCGCGCACCAGGTGCCCCTTGGCGATTCCGCCTATGGCGGGGTTGCAGGACATCTGCGCGATCAGATCCAGATTCATGGTGACCATGGCAGTGCGCAGCCCCATCCGGGCGCAGGCCCGTGCCGCTTCGCAGCCTGCGTGTCCCGCTCCGATCACCACCACGTCGAACGTCTCCTGCATTGTTATCATTGTATCGGTATGAAGGTCTTGATCATTGGCGGCGGCGGACGGGAGCACGCCCTGGCGTGGCGCCTCGTGCAGAGCCCGGAAGTAGAGCGGGTCTTTGCCACGCCGGGCAATCCGGGCATCGCGCGCGTGGCGGCGTGTTTGCCCGCAGGCGACGCATCGCCAGGCGCTTACCTGGCAATCGCGGAATCGGTCGACGCCGATCTGACCGTGGTGGGTCCCGAAGCGCCGCTGGTGGCTGGGGTGGTCGACGCGTTTCGTGCGCGGGGGCGCGCGATCTTCGGCCCCACTGCCGCAGCCGCGCGGCTCGAAGGCAGCAAGGTATTCGCAAAGTACTTTCTAAAACAAAGCAACATCCCTACCGCCGCCTTCGTGGCCGCTCCGGATGCCGCCGCAGGGCATCGCGCGCTGGATCGCTTCAGCTACCCCGTAGTCATCAAAGCAGACGGCCTCGCAGCGGGCAAAGGCGTAGTCGTCGCGGAGGATCGCGCTATGGCGGAAGCCGCTTTGGCGTCGCTGAAGCCACCTTTAGTGGTCGAAGAGTTCCTGACCGGAGAAGAGGTCAGCTACATCGTCCTGTGCGACGGCCGCAACGTGGTTCCGCTGGAACCGACCCAGGATCACAAAGCGGTCTTCGATGGCGATGCGGGTCCTAACACGGGCGGCATGGGAGCATACTGCGATTCGCGTATCCTTACCGCGGCAGAGAGCCGCACGATCCTCGATACCATCATCCGCCCCACCATCGAGGCTACCGGCTTCACCGGCTTCCTCTACGCCGGATTGATGATGACCAGCTGCGGCCCCAAAGTGCTGGAGTTCAACGTCCGCCTGGGCGACCCGGAAACTCAGCCCATCCTGCACCGCATGCGGAGCGATCTCGCGCCGCTGCTTTTGGCGGCGGCCCACGGCGCACTGCCCGCTACGCGCATGGAATGGAAGCCCGGCCCGTCAGTCTGCGTGGTGCTGGCATCCGGCGGTTATCCCGGGGCCTTTCCCACCGGGAAACCTATCGATGGAACCGAAGCCGCCGAGGCCACGGGAGCCACAGTTTTCCACGCGGGTACGCGCCAGGGTTCCGCGGGACTCGAAACCGCGGGTGGCCGCGTGCTCGGCGTCACCGCTTCCGGTCCCGACCTGGCCTCTGCCATCGACGGTGCCTATACTGCCGCGCGTTTGATCCATTTCGACGGAATGCACTACCGCACCGATATCGGCCGCAAAGGTCTGAAGCGCTACAATAAAGAAATTGCGGGCACGTAGCTCAGATGGATAGAGCGGTCGCCTCCTAAGCGACAGGTCGGCAGTTCGAATCTGCCCGTGCCTACCATCCCCCTGAGTTGCGCTACACTCGGAGTAACTCGGAGGCGATCCATGAAGCTGTCGGCTTTGGCCCTTGCCACGCTGTTCCCCGCGGCGTCCCCACTTCTTTGCGGCGATGTCACCTACAGTGCCGAGGTAGCACCCATCCTCTATAAACACTGCGCGACGTGCCACCACCCGGATGACATCGCCCCCATGGCGCTCCTGACGTACCAGCAGACGCGCCCCTGGGCAACCGCCATTCGGGAAGCGGTATTGACCCGGCAGATGCCGCCCTGGAAGGCCGATCCGCGCTATGGCAAGTGGTCCAACGACTGGAGCCTCACCGTCCAGGAAATCGCCACCATCAAGGCCTGGGTCGATCAAGGCGCCCAGGAGGGCGACCCACAGCGGTTGCCCGCGCGGCCAGTTTTCTCCACCGATTGGAGAATCGGCAAGCCGGACGTGGTCATCTCGATCCCGCCGCATTCCCTGACGGCCGATGGTCCCGACGAATACGAATACTTCACCGTGCCGACGAACTTCACCGAAGACAAGTGGGTCGTCGCGGCCGAGTTGCGTCCCGGCAACCGCAAGATCGTTCACCACGCGCATGTCTTCGTCAGCGCGCCCGCCAAGCCCAAACCCGCCAAGAAGGACGAGCCGGCGGATCCGCAGTCGGCCTACGCGGACTGGCTCAAAGTGCACGAAGGCAAGCTGTCCTGGATGCGCTACGAAGCGCCCGTGATCGATGACGGCTGCATCGTCGACGACAATTCCTACTGGCCCGGCGACAAGCCGCGCGACGAGAACTTCGGCAGCGGGGGCCTGATCAGTTCCTACCTTCCGGGAAGAGGACCGGACGTTTATCCCCAGGGCACCGCGCGCAAGATTCCCGCCGGCTCCAACATCGGCTTCCAGATCCACTACTCCAAGGCGACCAGGAAGCCGGAAATCGACGTGACGTCCGTGGGCCTGATTTTTGCCAAAGAACCGCCCCAGCAGGTCGCCAAGCGGGTGGACCTGTCGAACTACTTCTTCCGCATCCCCGCGGGCGATCCCAACGTGGAAGTCACAGAGTGTCACACCTTCAAACAGGACATGTACCTGACCAGCCTGACGCCGCACATGCACCTGCGCGGCAAAGACGCGCGGTTCGACGCGACCTATCCGGATGGCCGGAAGGAGACCCTCCTCCTGGTGCCGCACTACAATTTCAATTGGCAGATCACCTACCGGATGGAGGAGCCGAAGTTCATCCCCAAGGGCACGCGCCTGGCGATCGTCTCGCACTTCGACAACTCGCCAAACAATCCGCTGAACCCCGATCCGGCGAAGGTGGTGCGCTGGGGTGAAGCCAGCGAAATGGAGATGATGGACGGCTGGATCGAATACCTGGACGCGCCCCGGGGCGGACCCGCTCAACCGCAGATGCACGCGGACTTGCGTTAGCGTGCCCCACGTCGGGTTTCCTTTATAATAGACCTGTGCATCCGAATTGGCCCCTGCGCTGGCCGGTAGAATGGCGCGACGCCGGCGCGCTGGACCTGCTAAAAGGCACGCCGCTCGATTGCGTGCTGCTCCCGTCCACCGATGGTTACCAGAGCGTCATCGAACGCGCGCGACAGCTTGATATCGCAATTTGCGATAGCGGCCATGCGCCGCCCGGGGTGGAGATCGTGAAGGGCGAGTGGCCGGGCATTCGCATGACGCCGGGCGAAGGCGATGCCGCCAGCGGGCCGACGGGGGCGCCCTGGATCGATTCCAACGGGTGGCTGGTGCGCCTGACGCGCGCGCGAAAGCCGGGCGCCGCCGTGTGGGTGGCAGCCGATCCGCCGAAGAGCAGCGAGATCGTGCCGCTCTCCCGGCACCTGGTAGCGGTGGCCGATGGCGCAGCGCACGGCGGGCGCTGGGTGGTCACGCTGGATAAAGATCTGGCGGGAGGTTTGGCGGCGCGCAAACCTGTCTCCATGGACGGCTGGAAGAAGCTGATGGGCGCGATCGCCTTTTTTGAGGCGCACAGCGAATGGAGCGCCTGGCCGGTGGATGCGGTGCTTTCGGTGGTTTCGAGCTTCTCGGGAGACAATGAGTTCTTCAGCCATGAGTTGCTGAACCTGATGGCGCGCACCAACATCTCCTACGGCATCGTAGGGACCGCTGGCTTCCGCCCGGAGGCGCTCGCGGGATTGCGGGCGGCGCTTTATCCCGATACCCAGCCGCCACCGGCGGAAGTGCGGCAAGCGCTGGTTGATTTTGTGGAGCGCGGCGGGTTGCTGATCGCGGGGCCGCCTTGGGGCACAGTGCCGGGCGCGGCTGCCGGGAGTCCTTCCGCCGAAGAGCCGCATCCCCGTTATGCGTGGCGGCGATTGGGCAAGGGCAGAATCGCGATGGCACACAAGCAGCCGGACGATCCCTACGAGATGGCGCAGGATGCGCAGATTTTGCTGAGCCATCGCTACGACCTGGTGCGCATCTTCAACGGCTTTCTGCTGGGCGCCTATTGCACGGCATCGCCCGATGGAAAACGGCGCCTGACGCACATCGTCAATTACGGCGGAGGCGCGGACGACGAAGATCCCGCTACGGCGCGCATCGCCGGCCGCTTCAGTTCGGCGAAACTGTGGTCGTTCGAAAGCGCGCAGCCGCGGCGGCTGGAAATGGTTGTGCAGAAGGACGGCATCGAAGTACCCCTGCCGGGATTGGCCGTGTACGGCGGCGTAGAATTGGAGGCGTAGACCATGCATAGCAATTGCACGCGCAGACAATGGCTGGCGGCCGCGGCCGGGGCGGCTCTCGCGCGGCCGTTCGCGGCATCGGCGGCGGCAACCGGCGGACCTACGCCGCGGGTGGCCATCGCCAAGTGCCCCACCTACGGGCCCGAACTGCTGCCCGCCATGCAACGCATGTTCGACCAATTGGGCGGACTGGAACGGCTGGTGAAGGGCAAGACGGTGGCGATCAAGGTGAACATGACCGGCGACACCAGCTACCGTCTGGGCCATCTGCCGGCGGAGGACACGCACTACACGCATCCGCGGGCGATCGCCGCCACGGTGCACCTGATGGGACGGGCGGGCGCGCGGCGGGTGCGGGTGCTGGAATCCTGCTGGTCGACTTCCGGTCCGTTCGAAGAGTTCATGCTGCAGGCCAATTGGGAGCCGCGCGACATATTGAATGCCGCGCCGCGCGTGGAGCTTGAGAACACCAATTATCTGGGCCGCGGGAGCAAGTATGCGCGCCTGACGACCCCCAAGGGGGGCCACATGTTCCGCGGGTTCGATCTGAACCATTCCTACCAGGACTGCGACGTTTTCGTGTCGCTGGCGAAAATGAAGGACCACCTGACGGCGGGAGTGACGCTGTCGATTAAGAATTGTTTCGGCATCCTGCCGGTGACGATCTATGGCGACGGCGCGGGTGTCGACGAACCCAGCATTGAACCGCACGGCGGGCGCGGGATCATGCATGTGGGCAACCGCCCGCCTTCCAAATCGGCGCCATCGGAAAACGATCCGAAGACGCCGCGGGAGGACACCTACCGCATACCGCGAATCATCGCGGACATAGTCGCGGCGCGGCCCATCGATCTGGCGATTGTGGAAGGTGTGCGGACGATGGCGGGAGGCGAAGGTCCCTGGGCGAAGCCGTCGCGCGCCATCAGTCCCGGCGTGATTGTGGCGGGCACCAATTGCGTAGCCACGGATGCCGTGTGCCTGGCGGTGATGGGCTACGATCCGATGGCCATGCGCGGTGCGCCGCCTTTCGAGAAGTGCGACAGCACGCTGCAACTGGCCGAAGAGTTGGGCGTGGGGCCGCGCGATTTGAAGCGGATCGAGATGGTGGGGACGCCGGTGCGGGAGGCCTTGTTCCGGTTCCGGGTGTAGGGTAGCGTCTCAGAAGGCTCGACGGCCCGTTGATCGGCGGTCGTGATGCCGAGTGGGCGCGAGCGCGGCGGTGCTGAAGGCAATGGCAGCCGCCGGAAGGTAGGCATAATGGCTTGTGCACGATCCGGTGTTGCCATTGGAGTTTGCCTCGCAGTATTAGGCGGTCTTTTCGCGGCCGGCCGTATGACGGCCCAAAGCGACACCATCATCCCCAGCGCGGAACAGCGGAAAGCCGAGCGCGAATACGCGGAGATAATGGCACGGGTTGAGCAGGGGGACATGACCGTGGACTTTCGCGCCTTTCGGACCGCGGGGGCGCTCAAGTCCGGCCCGCACGCCAGCATATTGGAAACCGAGGAGCGCGCCGCCTTTCGCAACATCGCGGCTTCGCGCGATTGGACGGGCGCTCTGAATTCGGCGAAGCGGGCGCTGGAGCGGAACTACGCAAGTCCCATTGCGCAGTATGATGCGATGGCGGCTTATCAGGCGCTGGGAAAGACAGATGACGCGGCGGCCCACGAGAAGATCCTGAATGCACTGCTCGACTCGATTCGCCAATCCGGCGATGGCAAGAGCCCGGATGGCAAGAGCCCGGACACCGCTTACTTTGTCGTTACGGTTCAGGAGGAATACATTTTCCTGAATCGTGTGCTACACGTCCGGGCGACATCCCAAGCTTGGGTGAGAAAGGACGGTCATTTCTACGACCGCCTGTCGGTGCCCGATTCAACTACAAACCAGATCCAGTATCTCTGGTTCAACGTCGATTTCGATGCGCGCAACGATCCGGTGGCCATAGCAGCGACCAAGGATGGCATCCTGGCGACGACCACAGCAACGGGCGCCTCCGCCGCTTCCGCGCCGCCGCCAGCGGCCTCCCGTGTTCCGCCTCAGCCCGGAGTTGCCACACACCCGGAGGGATACGTGCGTATCTCCGGTACGCAAATTCGGGTACGGAACGGTTCGGACGTGGACTTCAAGGATGTCGCGGTTGGCGGCAAAAAGTACGGCGACATAAAGGCTGGCGCGACAACCGATTATCAAGGGGTTTGGGAACGCGAATCCAGATACGCGGCTGTCTCTTTGCTCGCAGGCTCCCAACCGATGACGATCACGCCGAGCGGCGAGCGAACATCCGGTGATGGGCTATCTCGCCTCACCTATGTGCTCACGTTTCGAGGGGGGCAATTGAGTATCGGCGTGGAGAAGGAAGCCGGTGCTCCGGTGCCGCCAGTCGCTCCTGGTGTTCCGCCTCAGCCCAGGTCATTTTACGTTTCTCCCAACCCGCGAGCATATGCGCCGCCGGACCCGAATGTCCGTGCTCCGGTCAACACAACCATCCTATATAACTTCACCGGTTCGTCCTCAGGCCACGCTTTTGGCACCCAGTACGCCGAACTTTCCGGGGCGCAGATATCGGGGCGCGGCGCATCGTTCAGCCGGAAGTCGGACAGTCGGATCGAATGCCCGCGGGGTATTCCCAGCAGAGGCACGTTGGAATTGTGGATTAATGTGACGAGCGGGTATGCCTATGGAGGCGTTGTTCCGGTTCCGGGTGTAGGGTAAAGTCCTTTGCCATGCCGCTCCTTGAGGAGTTGCAATCATGTCCGTAAGCCTTGCGCTACCGGACGAAGAACTCGCGCAGCGCGCAGGGCAAGCCGGGGATAACGATTGCTTCGCGGAACTCTTCGCGCGATACCGCAAGAGGGTCTATTGGGGTTGCCGGGGATTCTTCTCCGATAGCCAGGCTGCGGAAGACGCCACTCAGGAAACATTCCTCCGAGCCTACACCAACATCCGCGGTTTCCACCAGGGCGATTTCCCGGCCTGGCTCATGCGCATCGCGAAGAACGTCTGCATTGACGAGTGGCGAAGAGGCCGCCGCGAGACTGGCATCGACGAGATGGGATTGGCGGAGAGGCCAACGCCGAACCCCCTCGATTCGTCGTTTGAGACGCGCCTGATGGCCGAGCGGGTCTGGCAGGAAATGAAGCTGCTTCCTCGCGAGCAGCGGCTATGCCTGGAAATGAAAATTGAGGGCTTCTCTTATGAGGAGACCGCCGCGCGGACCGGGTTAACAACCAGTGCGGTGAAATCGCACCTGCAGAACGGCCGCCGAATGTGGCGAAAGACGGAAGGGACGATCAACCAATTCGTGAAGAGCTGACGGAATATTTTCTTGCCGCAAGTGTGGAATTTGGTCTGTTCATCCGTTCTTAAGAATGGAACGTTGTCTGAAAATGACCGGCTGGAGTGAAGACAGCTTTCTGGAGAAGGTCGCGCCCTTGCTGGGGCCGAGGTTCGGCGCCGTACCCTGTCCCGAAGTCGCCGCATTTTCCGCGCTGGCCGATGGCGAGACCAGCGAAATAGTGAAAAAGGCAATTGCCGCACACACCTTGGGATGTCCCGCCTGCGGCGATCTTCAGCGGTGCCTCGAAAGGTTCGACGACCCGATGGTCGCCGGCGATGACGCCGAGTGGAACCGAACGGAAAAGCGGCTCAACAACTGGCTGGATGGTTTTCTGGCGTCGAACGCGGCTGTTCGTCAGGAGGTCGATCGCATCGGGGCCTCCCGCCTGCGTCTTTGGTGGAATGGCCTCGCAACGCCGACGGCTGTTCGGCGGTTGCGATGGGTGCTGGTCCCAGCCGTCGCCGCTGCGCTGGTGATTTCCTCCTTCCTGGCTGGGCGGCTTTCCCTTCGCCGCTCCCAACAGGTGAGCGCGGAGGCCATGTCTTTTAGGCAGTTGCGGGCGATTATGGCGCCCCCGCCAGCCGTCCTTAAGCAACCAGTCCCGAAGGCAAAAGCAACCGGAAAACCTCAACGTTCCGGGCCTCCCAGGATTCAGGCCACGCCGGGCGCCGGCATTGCTATCGCGTCGCGCGCGCCCGGAAGCATCGGTCCGCCGGCAACATCCCCAACCGCGCCACCCGAAAGCGCCCGCGCGGCGGAAGCTGCGGCCCCTGCGCCAGTGGCCCCCAGCAGTTCCGATGTGGCATCGATTTCTTCACCGGCGGAGATGCCTGCCGCACCTGCCCCTGCCGCGGCGTCTCCGGTTTATCCGGAGCCGCTGCGCGCGCTGTCTTCCAGGCGGGCAGCGCTAGCCGGACACGGGTTATCGAAGACTGCGGGGTTTGCAACTGCGCCCGAGGCAAGCGCGGAGCATGCACCCGCAACGCCCGCTCCGCCGTTGATTACGTTTGAGCCTGGCACTCGCGTGTGGATTGCGTTGGAGTCCGTCCGCCCGCGGGCGGATGGAGCCTCTGACTTCCGCGGCAGGGTGCTTCTGCCGGTCACGCAGTCTGGCGCGGTGTTGCTCAGCCGGAACGTTGAAGTCTCAGGGACCACGACCGCTAGAAATGGCAAGAGGTCGGTTCAGATACTGGAATTCCTATCGACCGGAGCGCATTACAGGCTGAAAGGCGCCAGCGGCGAGGCCAACCTGCGCCTGCTCGGAGCGGGGGAAGCCGTGGAGTTCGACGCTGGGAGAGTGGTGGAGACCTGGATGGCGTCCGTTTCGATATATGAAAAGCTGCCAGGCGAATCCACACAGCCCGAGAAATGAAACTTTCAAATGCGTGTGGAATTATCCCCGCGCTTTCGTTCTTGTTTATGGATCGCGTACAAAAGTTTCGAAGGAGGAAGCCGTGAATTCAAGAAGAATAGGCCAGAATATCTTTTGGGCGGGCGTTGTACTCGCCGTCGCTCTAACCGGGACGCTTAGGGAAGCCCGGGCTGACAAGAAGACGACCCCTGCCCCTGCCACCAACGCTGCGCCAGCCAAGGCCGCGCCAGCGCCAGCCAGGGCCGTGCCCGCACCGGCCGGCAGGGTCCAGCCTGCCGCAGGAGGCGCAGCCAGACCTGGAGGTGTGGCGCCAGCCGGCGGCGCGGGAAACGCTGGTCGAGGCGGGGGGGGCCTATCGGGTAATGGCGGAAACAACGGCCACGGCGGCGTGGCGGGTCGGAGCGGAGACACCCGCGGGGGAAGCGCCGGTCGCGGTCCCACCGTTTACGCGCCCCGTCCGGGCGACCAAACGAAGGTCCTGCCGGGTGGGGGAAGGGAGATCCACAGCGCGAATGGCCAGACGGTTAGGACGGACGCTGGCGGCAATGTACACAGAATTGAAGCGCCCCGCGGACTGGCTGGCAACAAGACGGTGATTAACCGCGTACCCGGTGGCGGGAGAATCGTCGAGACCGGCCGTCCCGGCGCTCGCGTGGTCAGCTATGGGCCGCATCGCGGCTTTGTGGAACGCACCGTGCGGCCGGGCTACATCTCGCGCACGTACGTCGTGGGCGGGCGGTCCTATGCGCACGTGTATCGTGAATTCCGGTACCGCGGCTTCGGTTACTACCGTTACGTGCCCGCCTTCTACTATGGCCCACGGTTCTACGCATGGGCCATCACTCCTTGGGGTGTACCCATGCCTTACGGATGGGGTAGCGCGTTTGTGGCGCCCTGGCTCTATACAGGCTATTTCACTCCATATGGGACGTACGCTTCCCCGGATTTGTGGCTGACGGACTATTTGCTGGCGGAGAACTTGAGGCTCGCCTACGAAAGCCAACAAGCCGGTAATGACGGGCAAGCTCCGGCGCTCGCATCCGGCGCCCAATCGGCCTCCGCTACGCTTTCGCCGGAGATGAAGGCTATGGTCGCGGAGGAAGTCAGGCAACAGCTCGCGGCAGAGAAGGCGGCCGCGGCGAATCCCGGCCAGCCGGCGGCTTCCGCCGGCGAGCAAGCCCCAGCCGCCCTGGATCCCGCTGTCCGAGTCTTCGTGGTATCGAGCGCCCTCGACGTAACTGCCGATGGGAGCCAGCAGTGCAGTCTCACTGCCGGCGATATCGTCACCCGCATCGACAACACTCCGGACGCCAACCAGAACGTCTCCGCACTGGTCACCGCCAGCAAGAAGACGGATTGCCCCACTGGTCAACGAGTGGGGGTTTCCGTCCAGGCCCTGCAAGAGATGCACAACCAGTTCCGGGAGCAACTCGACTCCGGACTCAAGATGCTGGCCGACAATCAGGCGAAGGGCTTGAACGTCCCGGCCGCGGGCGCCCGTCCGGTAACGGAAGGGACCGCGGATCCCGTCCCGGATGCGCAAGCGCAACTCACGGCGCAAGAGACCGATGCCGCCACCCTTGAAGCCCAGGTGAGGCAGAGCGGGGGCGGCGACTAAGCGATTTCCACAACAAGGCGAATTGAACGATCTTAGGAGGCTAACTGCATGAATAGAACCCGAGTATTGGCCGCCGTCGCCGGCTGCCTGGCTCTGAGTGGAATGCTGCCACCCATTCCAGGTCAAACACCGAGCGGTGGCGTCGAGGGGCAACTTCGGTCTCAGTATCAAATCGCGAGCGTGGGCAGCAACGGTGTAGTGGCCCGAGCGGGCACCGTCGTTGCTGTCCAGCAGGACGGGATAACCGCGCTTCCGGCCCCACAAGAATGGCCATGCAACACGTACAAGCAGGGCGGCCGCATCAAACAGTCAACTCTCTGCGCGGTGAACTACAGCCCAACTAAGCCCAATACACGTCTTCTGCAGGTGGGTGAGAAGGCCTATCTCACTGCGATTCAGGTCAAGCCCTCCGAGGTCGTCTTCAAGGTGCAGACGTGTTGCGGCGACGCTAGCAGCGCTCCGTTTCGAGCGGCTGTTGCGTTCCAGTTTCAGAAGGGGTATCTGGACTCAATGAATGTCCAGCAGATCCGTGATACGGTCAACGGGATTTTCGCCGTCGATACCAGCGCAACGGGGGACCAGCCTCCGCCGCCGGGCCCGACCCAACTCTCCGGCCTGTACTTTTTACAACAAACCGGCGCGCAGCTCCAGCTCAACCCGGACGGTTCGTTCTCCCTGCACGCCGCGAACGGTCAGGTGTCCCCCGGTCACTTCACCATCAATGGCGATACGTTGGCGTTGACATATTCCGCGACTGGACGCTCCTCTGTTTTCAGAATTCAAGGGGACAAGATTTATGCCGATACAGGCCTGGCGTGGGTTCGGCTGGGAGATTCGCCGCAACCACCACCCCCGCCGCCGCCTCCGCCGCTGAAGCTTCCGTCTACTTACGCGAAAGCACAAACCCCAGGCGACCAACTCCAGTTGAACAACGACCACACATTTTCGCTGCAAGAGGCCGGGCAGACGTACGGTGGCACTTTTACAGCCAACGGCGCGACGGTGGAATTAAACATCAAAGACGGCCCCACGAGCACCGCCACAATCCAGGGCGACAACCTCACCGACAGCAGCGGACAGAGTTGGGTCCTGCAGAAGCAGCCGTCCCAGGCTGCCGGTTCGGCCGATGTTCTGCAGAACCAGGATATTCTGAAAATGGTCCAAGCCGGTTTTGACGACGCCACCATACTCGCCAAGATCGGGAGTTCCAAATGCCGCTTTGACACGTCGACGGACGCTCTCATCCAGTTGAAGAAAAGCGGCGCCAGCGCGGCCGTCCTGAAGGCGATAGTGGGGGCAGGAAAGTAGTCCAACAGGTCCGGCACCTGGGAGGGCATCAAGCATGAATAGATCATTCGCATCGGTAATCTTCCTGGCGGTTTTTGGCACAAGCTTGTCACCGATTTACGGCCAAGCACCTGGCTCCGATATTGAGTCGCAACTTCGGTCTCACTACCGCCTCACCAAAGTGGGGGCCAACGGAACAGTCGTCGGGCAGGCAGGGTCCGTCCTGGTAATCCAGGAGGACGGACTCGTGGCTATTCCGGCATCGTACGTGGCCTACTGGTACAACACATTTAAGAAGGATGGTCACATCAAGCCGAACAACATCCAACACGTCGGTCACGGTTTTCACGAGGCTATGGGTGAGCGCCGGCCCTTCCAGGTCGGAGAGAAGATCTATCTCACCGACATCGAAGTCACGCCAACCGACGTAATCTTCAACATGCAGTCGTGCGGAAAGTGCGACTCATCGGTCGACCCGAGCTATGCCCCTTACCGTGCGCGGCTGGCCTTCCAATTTGATAAAGGCTACTTGAGCGCGGCCGACTCCAAGCAGGTCTTGGAGACAATAGGCCGCGTGTTTGGAATCGGTACGTCCTCATCCACGCTAGATGCGCCCAAACCGCCGCCGCCGGGCCCGCCGCTGAAACTTGCATCCGTCTATGTGGGCGCGCAAGCGCCAGCGGACCAGCTCCAATTGAATGCCGACAACTCGTTCTCGCTGCACGAGGGTGGCCAGACCTATCACGGCACCTTCGCGGTTAATGGCAACGCGCTAGAACTTAATATTGGCGAGACGAACACCAAGACCACAGCCACAATTCAAGGCAACAATCTCACAGACGCCAGCGGACAGACGTGGGTCGCGCGAGAACAATCCGCGAGGCCCGCTCCCGCTGAGGGAGCGCTCCGGAATGAGGACATCATCAAGATGGCGAAAGCGGGCTTTGACGATGCGATTATCATCGCGAAAATTGGCAGCTCCAAATGCCAGTTTGACACCTCCACGGATGGCTTGATCCAACTGAAGCAAAATGGCGTCAGCGCGGCTGTGCTCAAGGCCCTGGTGGAGGCAGGAAAATAGTGCGCTAATCGATGCCGTGTGCCTGGCGGTGATGGGCTACGATCCGATGGCCGTGCGCGGTGCGCCGCCTTTCGAGAAGTGCGACAGCACGCTGCAACTGGCCGAAGAGTTGGGCGTGGGGCCGCGCGATTTGAAGCGGATCGAGATGGTGGGAACGCCGGTGCGGGAGGCCTTGTTCCGGTTCCGCGTCTAGGGAGTTTTATCGATGCGGCAACCCAATGCGTTGCAACAATTGCTGGAAGCGCGGGTCGGATCTCAAACTGTCGCAGCATCGATCGGCATTCAGAAGGATAAGTCCGCCTTCGCGGCGCCGGTATTGACTATCCAACACTTGCAAAGCGCGATCGATTTGTCCCAACTCCGCATAGATTTCCACCATTGTGCCTACGTCGGGCAAAGTACCGCCGGGGCTGAGGCCTGCCACTCGGCTCAGGCAGCTTTGCATTTCCGTCTTCTTGCCGGCTAGAAGGTATGTGTGCGCGAGTTCCAGCAACATCCACGTGTCGTCGCTAGAGAGTGCGGCCGCCTGCTTCCCTTCGGCAATGGCCTCGGGAAACATGTGCTTTTGGTCGTAAATGCGCGCCATCACGCGGTGCGCATGCGCAAAGTTCGGATCCATTTCAACGGTCGCGCGAGCCTGCCGGAGGGCCTCGTCGTAGTTGCGATCGAAGTATAGGATCTCCGCCGCGTCGGTATTGACGATTGCCGACAGCGGATCCGTCTGACGAGCGCGCTTTATTTCAGCCACAGCTTCGTCCAACCGTCCCATCGCTACCAGGTCGAGCGCGTACCACTGGTGGGCAGTAGAGTAGTTGGGGTCGAGGTCGATGGCGCGCTTGAACTCCTGCTCGGCCTCTCGAAACTTCCAGTCGTAATGCATTTCCACGAAGGCCAGCGACGTGTGCGCATCCGCGAGCGAGTCGTCAAGGTTCAATGCCGTAAGCGCTTTCTCTTTGGCCATGGGCATTGTTTTGTCGCGCTGGGCCTTTGGACCGGGAATTGAACCCAGCAGGGCGTAAGCATCGGCCAAGCCCGCATACGCTTGCGCGTATTGCGGGTCCGCGCCTACCGCCGCCTGGAAATACGCGATGGCTTTCAGATAGCCCGCCTCCGTACGCCGGTTCCAGAAGTACCGGCCTTTCAAGTAGTCCTCACGAGCCTGGGGACTGACCGTGCCGGAGATTGCAAGCTGCCGTGGCGCCCGCGGTGCGATCTGCTTCCTGATTTGTTCCGCGATACTTCTTGAAACTCCATCTTCCAGGGTGACCAGGTCGCGCAGGTCGCGTTCGTAAGACGCAGCCCAGATGTGCCGATCGGTTGCGCCGCGCACAAGCTGCGCCGTAATGCGGACCCGGTCCCCCGAGCGCAGCACCGAACCTTCAACGATGCCATCGACGCCCAGTTCCCGCGCGATCTCGGGTAGCCGCTTGTGCGAATCCTTGTACTGCATGATCGAAGTACGGGAGATGACCTTCAGGCTGGGTATTCTCGCCAAGTCCGTGATCAAAGCCTCTGTCATGCCCTCGGCAAAGTAGTCCTGCGCAGGATCGCCGGACAGGTTCCGCAGGGGCAACACCGCCAGCGACTGTATCGAACCCGGCCCAGGACTGCGGAGCCGCTTCCATACGGGCGGCGCCGAGATCAAGACCGCCAGCAGTACTATTAGTCCGGTGAGGGCGAAGGCCAGGCGCCGGAAGCGACGCCGGGGACGGACGCTCTCGGGAACTTCCGGAAACGGTGCTTCGCTGGGCTTTCGATCTGGCAAGACGCCGGTGTCCATGGCAATGCCGCCAAGCTCCCGAACCTCCGCAATGAATCGATAGCCGCGCCGCGGGACGGTTTCGATGTACCGAAAACCGTCTTCCCCGTCCTGCAATGCCTTGCGCAAGATCGAGATGTGCTGGGCAAGATTCGATTCTTCAACGAAAGTGCCCGGCCAGACTTTCTTGAGCAGTTCCTCTTTTTCGAGCAGGTGTCCTGGATTCTCAACCAGGACAACCAAAGCGTCGAATGCTTTCGGGGGCAGCCGCACGGGCACTTGCTCGCGGAGGAGAAGCCGCTCGGCGGGATTCAAGCGGAACAAACCAAACTCGAAAACCACCTTTGCTTGCAAGGACATGGGGCATTCACAAAAACTTTAGAAAAACTTCAAGCCAGCCTGAAGACCGCCAACCGCCTTTCAGGGCAAGATCCTTGGTGAGGGGAAACGGCTGGGTCAGCCGCGCTGGGCATTCTAACAGTCTACACCCGCAACTCACCCTCTCTGTGCCGAAGGTGTGCCTGTACAGCTCAGTTTGGAGGAGTCGATTATGAAGAACACACTGCAACATATGGGAACGATTTCGAGGATGCGCCTGCCAGCGGCAAGCGTCGCGCTGGCGGTAGCGGCCGCGCTTCTGCTTGCGGCGATGGCGACCCAATCGGCCGAAGCGCAGATCACCACGCTGGCCAGCTTTGATGGGACGAACGGCGCCAACCCCCAGGCGCCGCTGGTACAGGCCACCAATGGGTACTTGTACGGGACAACCCTCAATGGCGGGACCAGCACCTTTGGCACCGATGGCACGATCTTCAAGATCACCCCGAGCGGCACGTTGACCTCGGTTTACAGCTTTTGCCTGCAAAGCGGGTGCCCGGATGGCTACATTCTCCCCGCAGGGCTGGTGCAGGCCACCAATGGGTACCTTTACGGGACTACGGAAGATGGCGGGGGCAACGGCTGCTGTGGCACGGTCTTCAGCATCACGCCCAGTGGAACGCTGAAGACGCTTGACGGCTTGGCCTTGGAGGATGGGTCCGGCCCCTATCCCACGGCAGGGCTGGTGCAGGCCTCCAATGGGTACCTCTACGGGACAACCGTCGGCGGCGGGGTCTTTGGCGCTGGCACGGTCTTCAGGATGACCCCCAGCGGCGCGCTGACCACGATTTTCAGCTTTTGCCCGTTACCAGCTCCTACTTGCTCAAGCACCGACAGCATAGCCAACGGCTGGATGCCCGCGGCCGGGCTGATCCAGGCCACCAATGGGGAACTCTACGGGACAACGTTAGGCGGCGGAATCAACCCTGGTGGCGGAGCCTATGGCCCTGGCACGGTCTTCAAGATCACCCCCAGCGGAGTGCTGACCACACTTTACAGCTTTTGCTCGAAAAGCAATTCCCAAAACAGTTGCTTGGACGGCTACAACCCCGTTGCGACGCTGGTCCAGGCCACCAATGGGTACTTCTATGGGACAACCACGGGGGGCGGGGCCAACAATGCAGGCACGATCTTCAGAATGACCCCCACCGGCACGCTGACCACGCTTTACAGCTTCTGTTCCCAAAGCGCCTGCGCGGACGGGACACAGGGTGCAGGCGCCGCACCAGCGCTGATCCAGGCCACCGATGGGAACCTCTACGGGACCGCCCCCTACGGCGGAGCCACCGGCGGGGGCACGAGTTCGATCGGCTTTGGCACTGTCTTCAAAATGACCCCCAGTGGCGAGCTGACCACGCTTTACACCTTTTGCATCTCGATCGGTTGTGAGGACGGCGGCCGTCCCTTCGGGGGGCTGGTCCAGGATACCAATGGCACTTTGTACGGGACAACCTCAATTGGCGGGACCAACTCACCCGGTTATGGCACGGTCTTCAGCCTGTCTGTGGCTCTCGGCCCATTTGTGAAAACGCTACCCACCGCCGCCTTGGCGTTAGCGGCGGTCAAGATTCTGGGAAGCGATCTGACCGGCGCCACCGCCGTTAGCTTTAACGGCACGGCGGCCAGCTTCACCGTGGTATCGAGCACTGAGATCGCGACCACCGTGCCAGCGGGCGCCACGAGCGGCGTGGTCAAGGTGGAGACGCCGAGCGGCACGCTTTCGAGCAACGTAAAGTTTCTCGTGCTGCCGTAGGATCCGCGACTCTCTCCGACAAGTCCGAGTGTGCAGGCGGGTGGGCTGGGTGGCTGCGGGCGGGTGCCTGCGCCGCAAACGGGCGACGGAAGGTCGAGGGAAAGGCCGATTCACAATCGGCCTGCAGGTTGACAACCTGCCCCACAGGCTTTTTTCTACCTCGGGACTGCGCGCGACGGCCGGCGGCA
>Ga0187855_10001519_pt1 | contig 18336 bp, 14 predicted proteins | sample June2016WEW_8_10_2_FD_132969 | JGI IMG/M metagenome (GOLD analysis project Ga0187855, IMG submission 132969) | Peatland microbial communities from SPRUCE experiment site at the Marcell Experimental Forest, Minnesota, USA - June2016WEW_8_10 | ecosystem: Environmental > Terrestrial > Soil >...
AGGCTCGTTTTTGAAGTTCTTGTCGTGGAAGAAGTGTTGTTCTCCCGCTGTGAAAACAAATTCAGTACCGCACTCCGAACACTTGAGAATCCGATCCTGGAACTCCGCCATAACCCAACCTGGTTTCCTCGAACGGGTTGTGGAGCGGACAGGTGGAAACCTGTCCGCCCGTCGTTATTCGATTTCCCGGCGTGACTTTTTCCGGTTCCGCTTGCGGGCCAGCGCCTGCTTCACCCGCTTTTTTTCTCCGGGCTTCAAGTAGAAGGAGTGTCTCTTGACCTCCTTGATGATGTCCTCTTGCTGGACCTTTCGCTTGAAACGCCGCAAAGCGTTTTCGAGAGTTTCGCCGTCCTGTAACTTTACCTCGGCCAAATAAACTACACCTCCCAACTCAACCAAGATTTCCCGGCTCTCGCAGGGAAGGTACTGATATCATTAAGTGGTTGGCGGATAATGTCAAGTCCAAATTGATGAAGAACGTCCGGCAGAGCGGACTGCATCACCATCAACCACCATTTTTTCAATAGTTTAACTGTTATGGAGACCGTATTAGCAATTTTATTGGCGGGCGGCGCGGGCGAGCGATTATCCCCCCTCACGCGGGATACGGCTAAGCCCGCAGTATGCTTTGGCGGCGTTTACCGCATCATCGACTTTACGCTGTCAAATTGTATTAATTCGGACCTCAGACGAATTTTCATCCTAACACAATACAAATCGCTGGACTTGATCCGGCACGTCCGGGATGGCTGGAACATCCTGTCGCCCGAGCTGGGCGAGTTCATCGAAACGATCCCGCCCATGAAGCGCCTGCGCGACGACTGGTATCTGGGCACGGCCGACGCGGTCTTTCAGAACAGCCAGAGCATCGAAGTGGAACAGCCGTCGCTGACCCTGATCCTCTCCGCCGACCACATCTACAAAATGAACTATCGCGAGATGGTGGATTGGCACCTCCTGCATCGCGCCGACATCACCATCGCCACTCTGCAGGTGGCGCCCCAGGAAGCCGAACGTTTCGGCATCGCCGAGATCGACGCCGGCCATCGCATTGTCGGCTTCCAGGAAAAACCGCGGCAGGGCGATGCGGCGCGCTCGGTTTTCAATCCCCAGATGGTCAGCGCCTCCATGGGAATCTATGTCTTCAATACCGACGTCCTGTTGCGCCTGTTGCTGGGGGACGCACAGGACCATGCCTCGTCGCACGACTTCGGCAGGGACGTGATTCCCGGCGCGCTGGAGCAGGCCCGCGTGATCGCCTACGACTTCCGGGACATCAACGGCAAGCAGGCGCGCTATTGGCGCGACGTCGGCACCATCGACGCGTTTTACGAAGCCAACATGGACCTGGTAAATGTAACGCCCGAGTTCAATCTCTACGATCGCAACTGGCCCATCCGCACGCGCATGGTGCAAGCGCCGCCCGCCAAGTTCGTTTTCGCGCAGGAGGGCCGCCGCATGGGTGTGGCGGTCGATTCCATTGTGGCCGCCGGATGCATTGTTAGCGGCGGCAGGGTAGTGCGTAGCGTGCTCTCGACCGGAGTACGGGTCAACAGTTATTGCGAAGTCGAATATTCGATTCTGATGCCCAACGTCACGATCGGGCGCAATAGCCGCATCCGGCGCGCCATCGTCGACACCGGCGCGGAGATTCCGGAATCGAGCATGATTGGGTATGACGAAGAGGAGGACCGCACCCGGGGTTATACCGTCACGGATTCGGGGATTGTGGTGGTGCCGGGTAGCGCGTTGCCGGTGGGCGACGAGATGCCGGCAAGCATGGCGGCCCGGTAGCAAGCGAGAATGTGTCGAGACGAGTCTCGACACGGCACGTTAAGAACGTGCGCCACGGACCCCGACGCCCAACTTCTTCTTGGCGTACTCCAAACTGCGCTCCAGGTCGACGCGCTGCTGCTCCTTGAGCGCCGCCTCTAGCGCGGGTGAATTGTCGGACCACTGTCCGATCACCATATTCCCGAGGAAAGGCCGCCCGCTCTTGGCCAGCGCGACGAAGCGCGCGAACTCCCAGGCCGGCGTCTTTTGAAACGCCTTCCAGAAGTCCGGCTCCAGGTACGGCAGGACTTCCGGCGGCCTGCCGGTGATGATCTCAAGCTGCATGGATGCGCCGGGGCACAGCTTGCGATACAGCTCCACGAAGCGCACGAAGTCCACCGAGCCATCGCCCAGCGCTACCCATTGCGCGGCCGCGCCGCGGGGGTGCTCGAAGACTGCGCTATCGCGCACGTGCGACGTCGCCACGTAGGGCGCCAGCGTCTCCAGCGTAAGCAGCGGGTCCTCCACCACCCACATAGGGTTGCCGGTATCCAGGCAGGAGCCCACGAAATCTTTGCCGGCCTCTTCGATCAGCGTCTTCACTTCGCGCGCTTGCATGTCGCCCGCATGGTTCTCCACCGCAATGCGCACGCCCGCATCGAGCGCTTGCGAGCGCACCGCGCGCAGCACCTTCACGGTGTTTTCCATGTGGGCTTCCAGCGGCAGCGCCGTGCGCCGGTTGTCGCGCGTGCCCATGTAACAGCGCATCACGCGCGACCCTAGAGCGTGAGCCACGCGCAGTCCGCGGGCGACGTACTCAGCCGGTTCGCCTTCCTTCTTGTTATAGGCGGGCGACGAGGGGCAAATGCAGCCGATGCCCGCGTCGATCTCTACGCCCACGCGCGCGGCATGCTCCTTCACGCTTTGCAAGTAGGCCGGCTCCAGGCTCTCGTAATCGCCCAGGCTCGAAAGCTGCACGGTATCCAGCTTCAATCCAGCCGCGTAGTCCAGCAGTTGGATCGCCTTCCATTGGAACGCGCGGATCGAGTACGAATCGAAGCCCAGCTTGATGGGAACGGGTTCCGCCGCCGGACTCATGGCTGCCACCCCCGCCGTGGCGGCTGTTTGCAGAAACGTGCGCCTGCGCATAGGAAATGTTGTATCACGGTTTGGTAAATGCCATTCCCGCGAAGCTGACCACGCTCCGCGGATCGATGTTCCACTGCTCATATCGCAGCAGCTCGCCGCGTACTCCGGGCAGGGTTTTCAGGAAAGTGTAAAGCGGCGCGGAGCCGCACCATTTCAGATCGTCGTGCTTCTCCTGCACCAAGCTCCAGAAGCCGTCGCCATCCGATTCCACTACGCGCGCGATGCGCTGCCGGTCGCGCTCGGCGACTTCCGCCATGACGTCCTGGTCCGCGTGCGCCGGAAAATCGTCCTGATAACGCACGCCCATGTGCGCCATGTCGATGCCCAGAATCCAGAAGAGCCGGTCGCCCTCGCGCGCCGCCATATCGCCCAGCGATTCCAGAAAGCGTCGCACGCCGTCGTCGGCTTCGGGCGCGCCTCCGCGGTACAGGCTGTGCGCGTACTGGCCGCACAGAATCGGGAGAATGCGAATGTCGGGACCATAGATATGTTGCAGGAACACGACCTGTAATTCGACGGTGTGCTCGAACGAGTGACAATAGTCTTCCATCAGCACGGCAGGCCCGCCCTGCGCCTCCAGCCGATTCACCAATGCTGTGTCGGTCGCCGTTTCGCCGAGCGGTGTCACGAAAGGTTTGCGCGTCAGGCCGAAGTGCTCGGGCGCGCCGTAGTGAGAGGTTGCCAGGATGACGAAAATGCGATCCTTCAATTCCGGCCCCAGCGCCTGGTACGCGGCGCGGTAGGATTGCCATCCGCCTTCCGGGCTCACGTGCGGCGCGGCGATGGCGCATAGCGCTCCCTTACGGGGTGCCTCCTGGGCCCGGCTCGGTAATGCTCCGTCCATGTAGCGGGACATCGTTTCGCGCAGGGCCGCGATTTCCAGCGGGTAAGCGCCGCCGGCGTGCGCCGCCTCGCGTTTGGGCGCTTCCGCGAACTCGCGTTGGCGGCCCGCTTTCATTTGCGCGAACGTCTCGTCTTCCAGGAATCCCGCGGAGGTGAAAGTCTCGATCAGGTTCTGCTCGAGCTCGCCGACTTGCAGATCGCCAGTTATGCGGACCAGCAGGGAGCGCAGGTCCAGGTCCGTCTGGTGGCCGTCGAAACAGCGAAGGCACTCGATGAGCGGTGGGGGAACAATCAGCACCGCATCGGAGTAACGATAGGGGTCGCGCATGAACAGGCCTGGCCGGTCGGGCACCGGAGAGGGGACCATGTCCAGGGCGTTTCGGAGACGAGGCAGTGGTCGAGCCAAGTTTCATCGTAGCAGTTAGGAACTGCAATTTAATGCCGCAAATTGCCGCAAATTCCCTGGTATCGCGCGGATTGCTGTGTTAACATTCTCGAAATGCGTTAGCCGCGGAGTCCATGGAACCCATTCTGGAACTCGCAACCCGGATAACCACCCAGCTCTGGTACCTCCATGGCCTGTTTCCCGACGGGCAACGGCTCAACCAGATAGACATAAAGGATTGGCGCCAGAAGGCGGAACCGGACAGTTATTCGAAGGTGCAGGCCCTCCTGGATCTCGCCGGCCGGCGGGACACCTGGACTGCGCGGGAATGGTTGTGGGAGTTCGAGCGGCCCCCCGATCCGCCACAAACCAAACCGCGGCCCCCCTTGTATCATCCGTGGAAACTATACAAATGGGCGGTCGAGCGGCAAAAGGACAAGCCTCTGGAGGAAGTTCGAGAGTGCTGGGACCAACTTAAGAAGGCCTGGAACAAGGCGCTCGATACCATCGAGGAACGCACCAGAATCCTCCAGGATCTGGCGGGCACCGTCGAACTGCTGGCGCCGGAAACACCCGAAGTCGACCCGCCGGCACAGGAAGTCGCGCCCGCGGAGTGGCAGCTTACCCGAGAAGGATTGTACGAGCGTGTCGCGGAATGGCTGATGCAGACACATCGGGGCGAGCCGGTTCGCCTCGCCCGGGTATTTTTGAAGGACGACGAATTCTTTATCGAAGAGGACATTTATCGGCGCGCGCAGGAAGCGCAGAAAAAATTTCCACGCGGCTCAAAGCCGGCCCGCGCCGCGCAAATCTGGATGAATCTGCAGAAGAACCCGGACCAGAAGCTCCGGGCCCTGCTCAATTCGCGGCGTTTTCGTTTTTTTTGCATGCGATTGGGAGTCGCCGTTCCTTTTTCTTTGGTGCTGCGCGACGAGCTCGACGAAATCGAGCGGTCGCGCCTGTCGCGCCTGTGCGGATACCAGCCGAAGAAAATGGAGAAGGTTCCGGCGCAACTCCACGCGCTATCGGGTGTGTCCGCGCCTGGGAAAACCGCTCAGAGCCAGGCGTTCGACTCCAACCTGTTCGGGGTGGCCCTCTCGGGCGGCGGGATTCGCAGCGCCACCTTCGCGCTGGGACTTCTGCAAGGATTGGCGGACCGTAACATCCTCCCTTATGTCGATATTTTGTCGACCGTTTCGGGCGGCGGTTACATCGGAAGCTGGTTGATTTCCTGGATCAAGCGCAAGGGCGGCGTGAAATCCGTGCAGGAGTCGATGCGCGGAAACGCAACCAATCTGGAGCGCGGCGTCGATTGTCCGGACCGGCGCTCGGCTCCGGACCGAAAGCACGCCCCCGATCCGTTCGGGTTGGTCGGCCGCAACGCAGATCCGGAAGCGGACCATACCCGCCCCATCCGGCTTCTGCGGGATTACGCCCGCTATCTGGCGCCGCAAGCCGGGCTCTTCTCCGCGGATACCTGGACCATCGTGTCCACGTGGGCGCGCAACACGCTGTTGAATCTTCTGATCCTGATCGCGCTGCTCGGCGTGGCCCTGCTTACTCCGCGCATCGCAATCTCCTTGCTGCTCCAGCTTCATGGTCTCGTTTGGTATCTGGATCGCTGGTGGGCGTTTGTGATCGTCGTGGGTATCTGGGGCGCGCCGTTGTGGATCGCATGCGCCGTGATCGGAAAAGGCAATCTCACCACATTGGGACCGTATCGGAACATAGACAGCACGCATACGCGCGGATTTGGGGATCATGAAGTGGTCTTCTTCATTCTGCCCTTCATTATGTTGGGGGCGTTCGTCGATTCCGCGTTTATCTGGTATGCCAACGCGGCGTCCGCTCGGGGCGCCTGGGCTTTCGGCGCCGTCGTCGCCGGGGGAATCGCGATTCTTTCGCGCTACAGCAACTCGTGGGACACCGGACTCAGATCGCGAAAAGAGGTGGAAGCGTGGATGTCCGGCAGGCTGCGCGCGACTCTGGCGATGACCGTCAGCGCGATCGTTGGCGGTGTCCTGGTATATGCGCTTTATTCCATCTTCCGGATCTTCGAAAAGGACACGGAGCGCGGCGTATGGATCGTGGCCAGCGCAGGCACCGTGTTGATGTTGATGGTTATCGGAAGTGTCGTGGTACTGTTCATCGGGCTTATGGGAAACGACCTTTCCGATGAACAGCGCGAATGGTGGGGCCGGCTGGGCGCCTGGCACGGGTTGGCCGCCGGCGGATGGCTGGCGATCTGCGCCATCTGCTTCTTCATGCCGCTGTGGATGGCAATGCTGGGTCTGGCAGCCTCGGCCGCTGGAGTGGGCTGGGCGACGATTACCGGGTGGGGAGCCAAACTCGCTTACAGCCCCAAGTCCGGCCGCAACAGCGTGGATTCCGAGGAGAACTGGCTGAACTCCGCCGTGTTAAACGTGGCGCCGGCCGTGTTCGTGATCGGGATGCTTTCGGCGGTGTCGTTCGGCCTGTTCTGGCTGGTCGGCTGGGTAGCGGGCCAGTACGGTTTCGTCTCCGGGCCGGTAGCGCAGCAGATGTACCGCTCCAGCGCGCCGTTTTCGCTGCAGCGCGTTGTGGATTACTACTGGACGCTGCTATTCCCGTCTTCGCTCGCTCCGCTGATTCTCATAGTAATTCTGGGTCTGATCGGCGTGTTGCTGTCCTGGCGCGTGGATGTGAACGAATTCTCGATGCACAATTTCTACAAGAACCGCCTGGTGCGCTGTTATCTGGGGGCTTCCCGGGCCCGCGCGCACCGGGCTCCGAACGCTTTCACCAGCTTCGATTTTGAAGACGACATCCGGCTGTTTCGTTTTCAGTGTTCCGACACCACCCAGGCGCGCGACATGGTGATCGGCTGCCAGCCTTCCTACGCCGGTCCGTTCCCGATCGTGAATACGGCGCTCAACGTTACCCAAGGCGCGGACCTTGGGCTCCAGGAAAGAAAGGCGGAGTCGTTCGTGTTCACGCCGCTGTGGTCGGGTTTCGATTATTCCCGCCGCCAGGCGTCCGTGAAAAAAACAATGCTTTCCCAATATGGGTTCCGGCGCACGGATGAGTTCGGCGAGCCGCGGAATCGGGGGGTGTTCCTGGGGACGGCGATGGCCATCTCCGGCGCCGCGTTCAACTCCAATGCGGGGTTTCATACCTCGCCTACGCTCGCCTTCCTGCTGACGGTGTTCGGAGTGCGCCTGGGATGGTGGGCCGGGAACCCGCGCACGCCAAAGTGGACTTCGCCGTCGCCAGGGGCTTTGGGGCTCGCCTATCTTGCCAAGGAATTGACGGCCAACACGCGCACCGATTCTGGTTTCGTGCTCCTTAGCGACGGCGGACACTTCGAAAACATGGGCTTGTATGAACTGATCCGGCGCCGCTGCCGGTTCATCATCCTGAGCGACGCCGAAGAGGACGAGAAGTTCAAACTGGAAGGAATTGGAGGAGCGATCCGCAAGTGCCGTGTGGATTTCGGTGTGGTCATCGATCTGAATCTGGAGGCCATGCAGCCCCTGGGCAACCCAGCCGTAAGCCATCTCCATTACTCGCTCGGAACCATCCGTTATCCGGGTGAAGAGACGTGCGGCAAGCTGGTCTACGTCAAATCGTCGGTGACCGGGGACGAACCGGTGGACGTGGTGGAATTCCGCAACAGTCACGCCGAGTTTCCGCACACTTCCACTGCCGACCAGTTCTTCGACGAATCGCATTTCGAGAGTTATCGCGCGCTGGGACAGCACGTCGCGGAGGGTATTTTCTATCACGACGTCGAGGCGTCCCCCATTGAGACTCCGGTGGCGATTCACGAACGCGTAGCGAAACTGTTCACGGGCATCGAAGAAGATTGGCAGAAGAATCTAACCAAGATAAAGAAAAAGAAGAAGGGCAGTGACAAAGAAAATCAAGCTGATACCGGCTAGCGCGGCGGCGATCGCCGGACTGGTTGCTCTATCCGCGTGCGGCTCCAATTCGTATCCCGATCGTTTGGGTGCGGCGGAGTCCTGGTCGCCATATTTCCCCCTTTCAAAGAATGCGCAGGTGGAGATGCTCGAGACCGGGCTGGACGACGTTCGCGGGTTGGCGTGCGACCGCGAGGGTAACTTCTTTCTGGCGGAAGCCAATGGGCGCGTACTTAAATATTCGGCCGGAGACAAACAAAAGGGCGAGGGCAAGTTCAGCGAAGCGGATCCCACGCCGGATGAGCCGCAGAAGATCGATCAGCGCGGCGTCGTGGTGGGCGCGAATTCGATGTTGATTGCCGAGCATGGACGCGGCCGCATCGCGATGCGGGATAAATCGGTCAAAGCTGTGCCGGAGCGGGATATTCTTGTCGCCGCCGGCCGTATCGCGGGTCCTTCGGGCATCGCCGCTTTCGCCGATACGCTGTTCATTACCGACGATCACCCTTGGCCCGGACCGGGCGAGGACCCGGCTTTCGATTCCGCCGATTATACACGGTGGATCGACAAAGGCAGCCAGCGGCTATTCGGCGCGGTGTACGCATGCCGGAAATTCGCGTGCAACGCCGATGGCTGTCAATGCACACCGGAATTGCTAGTAAGCCGCCTGCGGCATCCCTCGGGAATCGCCGCGGAAGGGCCGGATGGGCCCTTGTATGTTGCCGAGTCCGACTCCGCCGAAGTCCGTTGGGCGATCTTAGAGAAAAACAATGAACATTGGATCCGGGCAGGCTCGCTGGGTTCGGCGCCTACGGCGGGCCAGGCTCTGCCGCCGTTCATGGGCGTCGCGGTCGACGATGCCCATTGCCATATCTTCGCGGCTGGACCGAATAGCCTGTACGTCCTTTCCCGGCCGCGCGGGATGCTGGGACGGATCGTCTTCGAAGATGCGGTGACTGGCGTCGCTTACTACGCCGGATCTGTCTATCTGGTGGTTGGTCACCGGCTGTGCCGGATCAAACTTGACAAGGATGGGGAGTGTGCTTCGGGTGTTCGCAGGTAAAGATACGGCGGCCGCCCTCCGGTGGCAGGAGGAGATCAATCGCTCTGCCAGCGGCCGCCAAACATCTTATCGGTCCGGCTGCGAAAAACCTGCTCAGGCCAGCGCACGGCGGCAGTACTCGTAACACTTACGCATTTCAGCCACTGTGTCGCCGCCCTCGTACTCGTATTCGATGTTCGCCGGAATCGGGTACTTCTCGCGCTTCAGCAGTTGCAACACTTCCCGGATGGGTGTATCCCCCTCACCGAACGGCATGTTCTTGCCCTGGTTCTTCTTGCGATCCTTGATGTGCAGCGTGACGATGCGCGCGTGGTGCTGCTCGATGAAGGGCACCGGATCGTAGCCCGCCGCCCAATAGTGCCCGATATCCAGATTCACCGCGATGTACGGCGACAGCTTCATGGCTTCCACGAAGGTCTCGGGCTTGGCGAATTCGTTCGGGTCTTTGATATTGGAGTGGCCGTGCATGCCCACCACGATCTTGTATTTTTCGGCTTGCGCGGCGATGCGCGGCGTCACCGATACGGTGGCCGAAGTGGTCATCACCTTGACGCCTAGCGCCTGGGCCATAACGAAACCGCGCGCGATTTCTTCGTCCGTGAAGTCGTCGCGAATATTGTAAGCATACGCGGAGAGTTCGATGCCGGCTTGGTCGAATTTGCCCCGTATCGCGCGGATCTCGTCGAGCGGCACGTTCAACCGCCAATTGCGCAGCGCTGCGCGGCCTTCCGGTCCGCGCGGAAACTCGGGCTCCACGTGCCCCATCGACAGCTCGCACTCGCTCAACCCCACGTCGACGAAGCCTTGGATGGCCGCATCCAGGGGCCGGTCGCGAAAGCTATAGGACTGCGCGCCGATCAGCACGCCGTTGACGTGCGAATCCGGCTTGCCAAATGCGCGCGCCAGCGGCCACGCGGCCAGCGCCATTCGTGCCATACTGCGCCGCGTAAATCTGTGTGCATCTGTGTCCATCTGTGGTTTCAATTGTATCGGATTTGCTATGTTGCAGAAGTGAGCGAAAGCGGGACTTTGTTGGATGTGTTGGACGCCGCGGATGGGCAATCGACGGCTGTGATTTTGCCGGAGTCCGGTTTGGCGGTCACCTATGACGATCTGCGGCAGCGCGTGCGCACCATGACGGGCGCATTATACGCGGCGGGCGTGCGGCGCGGCGATCGTGTGGCGATGGCGTTGCCCAATGGGCTGGACGCCATCGTGGCGTTTCTGGCGGCTGCGGCGGCGGGCACCGCGGCGCCGCTGAATCCCGCCTACAAGTTCGAGGAGTTTTGCTTTTACCTCGCGGACACCCGCGCGAAGCTGCTGATGGTTCCGTCCGGCGACCCCGCCGAAGCCCGGCGCGCTGCGGAACAGGCCGGCATTCCGGTGGTCACGCCGAAGATTTCCGGCGGCGGCCGCGCGCCGGAACCCGGACCCGACGATATCGCGCTGGTGCTGCACACCAGCGGCAGCACCGGACGACCGAAGCGCGTGCCCTTGCGCCATCGGAATCTGGTGGCGTCCACGCGCAACATTGCGGACACTTATGCATTGGGTCCCGGGGATCGGTCATTGTGCCTGATGCCGCTATTCCATGTACACGGATTGATGGCCTCCACCATGGCGACCCTGCTTACCGGCGGAACGGTGGTGGCGCCCGCGCGATTCAATGCGCTGACGTTCTGGCGCATGGTGCGCGATTATGGCGTTACCTGGTTTTCCGCGGTGCCTACCATGCATCAGCTCATCCTCACGCGCAAGCGCAGTGGCGAGGAGAAGCTGCGCTTCGTGCGCTCGTGCAGCGCGGCGCTGGCGCCGGACCTGATGCGCCGCATGGAGGAGTACTTTGCCGCGCCCGTGCTGGAGGCTTATGGAATGACCGAAGCCTCGCACCAGATGGCCTCCAACCCACTGCCGCCCGCCGCGCGCAAGGCCGGCTCGGTAGGGCCGGGAACCGGCGTGAGCATCAGCATTCGCGACAGCCAGGGCGGGGAAGTGGCGCGCGGCCATGCGGGCGAGGTGTGCATCGACGGCCCCGGCGTGATACGCGAGTACGAGAATAATCCGGAAGCCACCGCCAAGTCGTTTTTTGGCGAATGGTTCCGCACGGGCGATCAGGGAATTCTCGATGAAGACGGCTATCTGCGCCTGACCGGGCGCCTCAAGGAGCTGATCATCAGGGCCGGCGAGAACATCGCGCCACGGGAGATCGACGAGGTGCTGCTGGCGCATCCCGCGGTGGCGGAGGCGGTATGCTTCGGCGTGCCGCATGCCACCTGGGGCGAGGAGGTGGAGGCGGCCGTGGTGCTGCGGTCCGAGATACCGGCGGGCGCCGTTGACATGATGGCCGATCTGCTCGTCTTCTGCCGAAGCCGCCTGGCAGATTTCAAGTGTCCCAAAAAGATCCACCTGGTGGCTTCCATTCCGCGCACCGCGACGGGCAAAATACAGCGGCTGAACGTGGCCGCGGCGCTGGGAGCGGCGTCCAAATGAAATTCGTAGTCGCGGGCGCGGGGGCAGTGGGCGCTTACCTGGGCGCGGCGATGGCGCGCGCCGGTCTGGATGTCACGCTGTTCGCGCGCGGACCGCAATTGCGCGCCATCCAGGAGCGCGGCGTGCGGGTCCTCAGCCCGGATGGCGACTTTGCTGCGCACCCGAAAGCTACAGGCGACCTGGAGTCAATAGGGACGGCCGATGCAGTCTTCCTGGCAGTCAAGGCGCATAGCCTGCCGCAGTTGGCGCCGCGCCTGGGCAGCCTGCTGGGCCCCGAAACCTGCGTGGTCAGCCTGCAGAACGGCGTGCCGTGGTGGTTCATGCCGCTGGAGCGCGTGGATCCGGGTGGCGCCATCGCCGCGGCCATCGAAGCGCGTCGCGTGGTGGGGTCGCTGGTCTATTTCGCCACCGGGATCGCGGAGCCGGGTGTGGTGCGGCACATCGAAGGCCGCCGCATCTCGATCGGCGAACCGGATGGCGCGCGTTCCGCGCGCTGCCGCGCCATCGCCGGCGCGCTCATCGCCTCCGGGTTGCGCTGCCCCATCACCACCCACATACGCGAAGAGATCTGGGTCAAGATTCTGGGGAATGTGGCCTTCAATCCCATCAGCGCGTTGACCGGCGCGACGCTGGCCGGCATGACAGCCGATCCGGACGTGGCGGCGCTGGTGCGCGCCATCATGGCCGAGACCGAGTGCGTGGCGGGGCGATTGGGAATGAAGCTGCCGGTCTCGATTGAGCAGCGTATGGCCGGCGCGGCTCAGGTGGGCGAGCACAAGACCTCTATGTTGCAAGATCTTAAGGCGGGCCGCCCACTCGAACTGGAAGCGGTGGTGGGCGCGGTGCTGGAACTCGGCGAGCGTCTGGGCGTGGCAATGCCGGCGACGCGCGCAGTATATGCCTGCACGAAGCTGCGCGCCGTCAGGCGGGGCTGATGGGCGAAGTGCAAAACGCGCAGCGCCGCGCCTGGATCGGTACGGTGCTCAGGCACTCCGGACACTGTTTGGTGGTGGGGTCGGGCGGAGCTTGACCGCGCCGCGCGCGCGCTATTACGGCGTTTACCGGGACGACGACGAAAAAGTAGATTGCGGCGGCGATGAGTACAAACGCCACCAATTGATTGATGAAATCGCCGAGGGGAAACCCGCCGAGCTTGATCTCGGAAAAATCGTGCTTGCCGACGAGCATCGTGATCAGTGGCATCAGTAGATCCGCAACGAGCGCGGCAACCACCTTACCAAACGCACCGCCGATGACCACGGCGACTGCCAGGTCGATAACATTGCCTCGCAGTAGAAACTGCTTGAAACCTTTGAGCATGTATCCTCCGTGAGGCTTATTCTAGCTAACCTCGGAGGAGACGTGGCGCGCGCACTCCTGCGTGCCGTGTCGGGACTCATCTCGACATTTTAGTGGTGGCCGCCGCCGCCGCCGCTGCCGACGCTGCCGCCGCCGTGCGAGGCCGACACGGGACTGCTGCCTACGCTTACCGTGGACGAAGATCCGCCGCCCAAATAGCCCACTGAGGACCTGTAGTCCGTCGCAATCGTGCCGCCAGATCTGGCAAGACCGCCAGGACTGCCGTGCGATGGCACGGGCACGCTCTTGTAGAGGATCGAGTTGTAAGCCTTGCCGTAACCTGAGGCGCCGCCCCCATATCCCGAGCCGTAGTAACTGGGATAGTAGAAGTATCCCGGCATATACGCCATGGCTACGTCGAACGGGCTAAAGAAGGCGTTTCCATACGGGCTGTAGAACATCCCGCCAAAACCGGGAACGTAGCTATACATCCCGAAGAACGAATTCCAGTACCAGCCGCTCGAGAACAGACTGCCGCTGCTGTACAACGAACTGCGCAACGAGTTCGCCGCCTCCACGTTGGCCATGGACACATATCCGTCGCGTCGCTCGCTCCAGCGGTTCAGCGCGTCGGTCACTGTCTTGTCGAACCTGCGCACCGCTAGAGTATCCAGCGCGATCACATGGCCTTCCTTCACTTCCACCGTTTGGTCGCCGGCAGTCACCTCGGCCAGCCCGTCGTATACACGCAATTCGTTGGCCTCGGAGTCGAGCCGGTAGACACCCTTCTTGGTAGGGTGAACTGTCGCATCCCCATAGACCACCGTAACGGAGTTGTCCTTGGCGATATCTTCCGCCTCGACGATCGCGGACCCCGTGAGGAATTCCAGGCGCGTATCGATCAGGCGGTTGGTAACCATGCGGAAGGAGCTGTTCTCGCCGAGCCGCAGGAAAACGCCGGGGGTCAGCAGCACCTCCGCGCGTCCTTCCTCGGTTTTGAGCTGCTGGTTTTCCTTGACTTCCGGGAAAACGCCGAATTTGGTTTCCACCAGTTGGTCGCCCAGGTAAACCTGGCCTTCCACGTAGTGGATGAGCCCGGAGCGGGCCGAGATTACCGCCGACTGGGCCAGGGCGGCTACACTACCAGCCGCGAGGGCCAAAATGCCAAGAGTTAGTGTCCCTGCCGGTCGCATACAGACTCCTTAACAACTCCTTAATAAAGCATCTGCCCGATTGGGACGTTTGTCAATCCCTCTGCGTTACTACAACCGCACAATGTGAGGGGAATCCACACCTTTTAGCGCGTTGCGCGTATCCACGATCAAGCGGGCCTGCGCAGCGATCCGCGGGTAATCGAACGACGAGTGGTCGGTGATGATCGCCGCGCAATCGGCATCCCCGGCCAGAGTGGCCGGCTGAGCGTGCAATACATCGCCATCCAACTGAAGCTGCGGCACATACGGATCGCTGTAGGTGAGTCTCGCACCGCGCCGCTTGAGCAGCAGCATGACATCCAGGGCGGGGGATTCCCGGAGGTCCTCGATATCCTTCTTGTATGCGACCCCTAGAATGTGGATGTGCGACCCCTTCACCGGTTTGCCGGCGTCGTTGAGCGCATTCTGGATCTTGTCCACCACGAAGTGCGGCATCTGGCCGTTGATGTAACCCGCCAGTTCGATAAAGCGGGCTTCGATGCCGGCCTGCTTGGTCTTCCAGGAGAGATAGAATGGGTCGATCGGAATACAATGCCCGCCCAGGCCTGGACCGGGATAAAACGGCATGAAGCCGAAGGGCTTGGTGGCGGCCGCCTCGATCACTTCCCAAACGTTGATGTTCATGCGGTCGCACATCAACGCCATCTCGTTAACCAGCCCGATATTGATCATGCGAAATGTGTTTTCGAGCAGCTTGACCATTTCCGCCACCTGGGTGGAACTGACCGGCACCACGCTCGACAACGCTTGCGAGTAGAACAGCCGGCCCATTTCGGTGCAGGCGGCTGTCGAACCGCCGACTACCTTGGGGATATTGGCCGTCTGGTACTTCGGATTACCCGGATCGACGCGTTCGGGCGAAAAGCACAGGAAAAAATCCTGCCCCACGCGCAGGCCGGATTTTTCAAACATGGGCAGTAGCAGTTCTTCGGTGGTGCCGGGATACGTGGTCGATTCCAGGATGATCAGCATGCCGGCATGGAAATGCTTGACGATCTCCTCGCAGGCGGACACGATGTAACTCATGTCCGGGTCCTTGGTTTTGCGCAGCGGCGTGGGCACGCAGATATTGATCGTGTCCAGGTCGCGCACCGCGGCGAAGTCGGTGGTGGCGCGGATTCTGCCCTCTTGAACGAACTTGGACAGCACGGCACTCGGAATGTCCCCGACGTAGGAATCGCCCGCATTCACGCGCGCCGTTTTGCCCTCATGCAGATCGATGCCCGTGACGGAGAACCCAGCCTTGGCGAACTCCACGGCCAGGGGCAGTCCCACATAACCGAGGCCTACGATACCCACGCGGGCGCGGTGCGAAGCAATTCTGTCTTCCAATATTCTGGCGGTAGTTTCAGTGGCGGCCGTGGACATAATATCTATAGTACAGCGGTATACAGGTGAATTCTCTCCAATTTTGAACTCCGTCCGGGGCGGCTGCGTTAACATAGGTGGTAAGAAAGGGTGTCCCATGCGTTTACTGCCGTTCACCGCTGTAATTGTCTTGACCGGCTCGTTGTCCGCCGCCGACCCCGAACTGGTCAGCCTGGCCATGCCGGATAGCCAGGTGATGGCCGGAGTCAACGTCGCGCAGGTGATGCTCTCGCCCCTTGGTCAGTATCTTCTGGCGCAAACCGGGCAAGCGCCCGCTGCAGGCCTCGAAAAGTTGATGGAGACCGCCGGGTTCGATCCCCGCCGGGATCTGCGGGAATTCCTTGTGGCTGCCAGCGGGAAGCCGGGCAGTTCCCAGGTGATTATCCTGACGCGTGGCACTTTCGATGTCCCCAAGATTTTGGAAGCGGCTGCTGCCGATGGCGAGACGGTCGAAACATACAATGGCGTCCCGATCGTGACAATTTCGAAGCAGCCATCCGTGGCGTTTCCGGATTCCACCCTGGCGATTTTGGGGGACGCCCCCGACGTGCGTGCGGCCATCGACCGCAAGTCCGCTCCCACGGCCATCAGCTCCGCCTTGGCGGTGCAGGTGGACCAGTTAAGCAGTACCGAGGACGGCTGGTTCGTCACCATGGTGCCGCTCTCCCAGTTGCCGCCGCAGGCGCCCGGGGGCGCCGGAGCGGGTGCGAACCCGTTAGCCATGCTGAGCAACGTGCAGCAGTTGAGCCTCGGCGTGAGGTTCGGAGCCAATGTGGTGGCGAATCTGCAGGCTGTCTCGAAGACGAATCAGGATGCCGCGGCGCTGGCGGCGCTGCTGAAGTCGTTTGCCGGTGCGGGCGACCTGTTTCTTCCGAAGGACGTGTATACGCCAGCCGCCGCGCTGTTGCAGAGCTTGAACGTGACTGTCGATGGAAACGTGACGAAGGTTTCATTAAGCGTGCCGGAGTCGCAGATCGAGCAGATGATTCAGGCGTCCCACGCGAATGCGACTCATCAGGCAAGTGGGGCGGACGCCCCCGTCCGCGCGCGACCCCCTGGTCGCGCCGCCGAACTTCCGCCATCCGCCGGTGCATCTCCGCAGCGCCTTCGCGTGGGCAGTGCCGTGCAAAAGGCCAAGCTGGTTCAGCACGTAGAGCCGGTTTATCCTCCGCTGGCCATGCAGGCGCGCATCTCCGGCGTGGTGCACCTGAATGCAGTGATCGGAAAAGACGGAACGGTTCAGAACCTCACCGTCGCCAGCGGGCATCCCTTGCTGGTACCGCCCGCCATGGAGGCGGTGAAGCAATGGGTGTATGCGCCGACTTTATTGAACGGGCAGGCCGTAGAGGTGGTCACGCAGGTCGAGGTGGAATTTCGGTTGAGCTACTAAGCCGTACGGCGCGGCGGCTGCGTTAACATAAGTGGTAAGAGAGGGTGCCCCATGCGTTTACTGCCGTTCGCCGCCGCCACTGTGCTAGCCGGCTCGTTGCATGCCGCGGATCCGCAACTCCTCAGCCTGGCGATGCCCGATTCGCGGGTGATGGCCGGAGTCAACTTTGAGCAGGCGGTGCTTTCGCCGTTCGGCCAGTTCCTGCAGGCGCTTACCGGGCGCCTGCCCAATCCGGGTTTCGAGGTGCTGACTGAGACCGCGGGCTTCGATCCGCGTTGGGACTTGCGCGAGATTCTGGTGTCGTCGAACGGGCTGTCGGACAGCAACGCCAGTATCGTTCTGGCCCGCGGCAAGTTCCCTGTCCCCAAATTCATTGCGGAATTCCAGGCCGGCGGTGGGATCGTCGAAACTTACAAAGGCGTTCCGATCATAGGGAAACAAGGCGCGTGGGCTTTTCCGGATTCCACCCTGGCGATTAACGGAGACGCCGCCAATTTGCGCGCCGCCATCGACCGCATGTCGGCGCCGACGGCCATCAACTCAGCGCTCGCGGAGCAGGTCAACCAGTTGAGCACGGCCGAAGATGCCTGGTTCGTGTCGATGGCGCCACTTTCCGAACTGCAGCGGGCGGCGGCGGTAACGGCAGACGCTGGCCCGTTAGCGATAATTGCCAAGGTGCAGCAGTCCAGCGGCGGCCTGAAGTTCGGGGCCAACCTGGCGATAAGTCTGGAGGCTGTCTCACAGACGGACCAGGATGCCGCGGCGCTGGCGGCCGTGCTGAAGGCGTTGCCCGCCTTGGCGCCGCTGGAGGGATCGAAAGGCCAATTTGCGGACACGGCAGCCCTATTGCGGAGCCTGAACGTGACCACCGAGGGGCACGTTACGAAGATCTCGATGAGCGTGCCGGAAACACAGATCGAAGAGCTGATGCAAAGGGCGAACACCGGCCAACCGCCGCCGTTCAAACCGGCGGACGCCCCAGTCCCCGCACAACCTCCGGTTCGCGACCACGCAACCACGGTCGAGCAGTCCGTGCCGCCATCCGCGGGCGCGGTTCCGCAGCGCATTCGTGTCGGAAGCATCATGGCACAGGCCAAGCTGCTTCAGCACTCTGAGCCGGTTTATCCTCCTCTGGCCGTGCAGGCGCGTATCTCCGGCGTAGTGCATCTGAACGCCGTCATCGGCAAAGACGGAACGGTCCAGAAGCTCACCGTCGCCAGCGGGCATACCCTGCTGGTGCCTGCCGCCATGGAAGCGGTGAAGCAATGGGTGTATGCGCCGACTCTGTTGAACGGGCAGCCCGTAGAGGTGGTCACGCAGATCGAGGTGAATTTCGCCCTAGACCAGTAGCTCAGGAAACCGTAGTAAAATACCACAGGCTCTTAAAATCTGATATCATACGCTTTCACGGAAGAGAGGGGACCGCTGGATGTACCCGATTGTCCGCCGAGAGCAATTCGGCC
>Ga0187855_10001522_pt1 | contig 18292 bp, 14 predicted proteins | sample June2016WEW_8_10_2_FD_132969 | JGI IMG/M metagenome (GOLD analysis project Ga0187855, IMG submission 132969) | Peatland microbial communities from SPRUCE experiment site at the Marcell Experimental Forest, Minnesota, USA - June2016WEW_8_10 | ecosystem: Environmental > Terrestrial > Soil >...
CGCATCGGCCGGCAAGCCGCCGATGCGCGCGCCGGCGAAGATGATCGACCCGTCGTCCGGCGCCATGGCGCCGGCGATCATGTTGAACAGCGTGGTCTTGCCGGCGCCGTTCGGGCCGATGACGGCAAAGATCGCGCCGGCCGGCACCGCGAAGCTGACGCTGTCGACGGCGAGCAGACCGCGAAAGCGCTTGCTGACCGCCTTGACGGCAAGCAGCGCGCTCATTGCTTGTCCCCGATCAGACCGAGCCGGCGCGCCAAAGGCGGCCACACGCCGTTCGGCAGCGCGACGACGACGAGAAGGAGACAGATGCCGTAGAACACCTGTGTCGCGCCGGGCAGATCGACGCCAAATGCGGTCATGCCGGAATTGAGGGTTTCGGCGAGGCCCGTCAGCACGAACGCGCCGAGGATCGGCCCGAACAGGGTGCCGACGCCGCCGATGATCGGACCGAGAATGATTTCGATCGAACGCGAAATGCTGAAGATCTGCTCGGGAAACAGGTTGTTGTAGAAGAACGCATAGAACACGCCGGCGAACGAAGTCACCGCGGCGGAAACCATCACCGCGTACATCTTGTAACGGAAGGTGTTGATGCCGGCGGCGCGCGCCGCCTCCTCGTCCTCGCGGATCGCCAGCCAGAAGTAGCCGACGCGGCTGCGCAGGAGAAAGTGGCAGAGCAGAAACGCCAACACGGTCGCGGCGAGGATGACGTAATAGAACATGGTCGGACCGCCGCGCAGCCGCCACAGATCGTTGTGCGCATATTGCCTGACCGGCAGGAACAGGCCGCTCGAGGCGTTGACGAAATCCAAATGGTCGAAGCCGATGCGGGCAAACTCGGCAAAGGCGATGGTCAGGATGGCGAAATAGACGCCGGCGACACGGAAGCGGAAAGCGAGAAATCCGATCACCGCCCCGCAAGCCGCCGCTACCGGAATTGCCGCCAACAGGCCGAGCCAGGGGCCGATGCCGAATTGCGTGAACAACGCGGCCGCGACATAGCCGCCGAGTCCGAGATAGATCGCGTGCCCGAGCGACAGCTGGCCGGCAAAGCCCATCATGATGTTCCAGGCCTGGCCGGCATAGGCGAAATAGAGAATGATGATGAGAACGGTGAGCAGATAATCGTTGACGATCCATGGCGCCGCCAGGAAGGCGGCGAGCGCCGCCGCGAGCAGCACGGCGCTGCGGCGCGACACGCCGGCGGTTAGGCGCGACAGCAGGACGGCGAGTGGCGCGCTCATGTCAGCCTCTTGCCGAGAATGCCCTGCGGCCGGAACAGCAGCACCAAGACGAGAATGCCGAACGCGAACATGCTCTTGGCGGAGGGCGTGAAGAGAAGGCCGGCGAGCGCCTCAGTGACGCCGATCAGAACGCCGCCGACCAATGCGCCCGGCATCGAGCCGAGCCCGCCGGTAATGACAATGACGAAGGCGAGAAGCGTATAGCTCGGCCCGAGCAACGGGGTGGCGTCGACCAGCAGCACCATCATCGTGCCCGCCGCGCCGACGCAGGCGGCGCCGAGTCCGAAGGTGAGCGCATAGAGCCGCTTGACGTCGAGCCCGACCACCAGCGCGCCGGTGTGATTGTCGGCGCAGGCGCGGATCGCCTTGCCAACGAGCGTAAACCGGAAGAACGCGAACAGCGCGACGGCGAATACGATGGCGGCGGCGCCGGCATAGACCTTGGCGGCGTCGACGATCAGCGGGCCGACCTGGAAACTATCGTACGAGTACGAGGTCTGCACCGAACGGGCGTCCGGACCGAAGAGGATCAGCAAGACGTTGGCGATGATGATCCCAAGCGCCACCAGCAACAGAAACTGCGTGTGCTCGGGACGGGTGATGAACGGATTGATGAGACCGCGCTGCAGCACATAGCCGAAGACGAACATCACCGCGGCAATCGGCACCAGCAGCACCAGCGGATCAAGGTGAAGCCCCGAGAACGCCAGCACCGCGATGAACATGGCGATGGTCATCATCTCGCCGTGGGCGAAATTGACGACGCGCACCACGCCGAAAATGACCGACAGGCCGAGCGCCATCAGGCCGTAGACCAGGCCGGTCAAAACCCCGCCAACGGCGACGTTAAGATAGACGTCGAACGGCACCGCAACGCTTTCAGACGCGATTCTGATAGGGTGGCAGCGGCCATTCCGGTTTGGCGTTAGCGGCTTCCTTCGGCGCCAGCGTCACGATCTTACCGCCACGGTTCTGGATGCCGCCATCCTTCACCTTGTCGTTCTGACCCTTGGCGTCGAACGCGATGCCGGGGCCGATGCTAACATTGTCGGTGATGTTGGTGGTGCGGAGGGCGTCGGCCAGCGCCTTCGGATCGGCCGAGCCGGCGCGCTTATAGGCGTCGGCGGCAACGAGCAGCGCCTCGAACGTGAAAACGTGGTTGGTGTTGAGGTTGACGCCGGGGTCGGCCTTGGCCAAGGCGGCTTCGAGCACCGGGGTCAGCCGCTTGTGCGGGTCGTACCAGGGCACGAAGCTGATCGGGCCGTCGGAGAGCTTGCCGAGCGTCTTGATGTATTGGTCCTCGTACCAGCCGGGGCCCATGCTCAGGATCGCCTCCGGCGTCCAGCGCTGCTTGACGAGCTCGCGCGTCAATAGCAAGGCATCGTTGAGGCGGCTGACCACAAGCAGCGCCTCGGCGCCGGTCGCTTTGGCCTTCGCCACCTCGACCGACAGGTCGTGTGCCGCCGGATCGTAGGCGATCTCCTCGACGACTTTGTACGGGATGTCGAATTTCGGCATGACCGCGCCGATGCCTTTGGCCATCGCGGTGCCGAATGTGTCGTTGACGTGCATGAAGACTACGGTCTTCGGTGCCGCGCCGGTCTCGGCGAAAATCTCCTTCTGATTGGCGAAGGCGTCGCCGAGAATCATCGCCGCCGTAGGAAAGTTCCGGAACACGAACTTGTAGCCCTGCTCGGTGATGGCGGGCGCCGCGGCGATATTGATGACGTAGGGGATACCCTTCTGTTCGGCGACCTGCGCGATCGCGGTCGACTGGCCGGAATCGAAGGCGCCGACCAGGAGTTGCGCCCCCTCGCCGATCAACTGCTCGGCGCGGGCCCGCGCGGTGTCGACGTTGGTCTCGGTGTCGGCGTTCATGAGGCTGAGCTCCGGCAGCCCCATCGACTTGAGAATCGGCGGCGCGATATTGGCGCCGCGCTGGCAATCCTGGCCGATGCCGGCCTGGTAGCCCGAGCGCGGCAACAGCACGCCGACCTTCAGCGGGGCGCCCTGTGCACGGAGGATGGCGGGGGCGGCGAACGTCGCGGCGGCCGCGGCCCCGCCTGCGAGGACCCGGCGGCGGTTAGCCAGCAAGCTATTCCGAGTCATGGCGATCCCTCCCGTGAAATTTGCGAAATCCTACGCGGCTGCCCGACCTGCGGCAACAGCGGTCATGTCTGAAAAAGCGCGGCAACAGCCGCGGCGATGCGCAGCAGCATGCGATCCTGCCCGTTGCGCGCCAGCAGCATGAGCCCGACCGGAAGCGCCGCCGGAAGCGGCAACGAAATGGCGCAGAGGTCGAAGAAGTTGCCGATCGCGGTGTTGCGCAGGAGCATGAAATTGCGCGCGGCGAATACCTTCGGGTCCGCTATCTCCGCGATCGTGGGCGCGACGATCGCCGTGGTCGGCATGACGAGCGCATCGGTGCCGGCAAGGCGGCGATCCAACGCCCGCACCAGACGCCGGCGCGCGCGGACCGTCTCGATGTAATCCGCCGCTGGAACCGCACAGCCGCGCTCGATGCGGACGCGGACATTCGGGTCGACGTCGGCGGCGCGCCGCTTGAGGCGGTCGCGATGAATGGCACACGCTTCGGGCGGCACGATGCCGCCCTTGGCGTTGACCTCGGCCATGTCGTCGAACAACGACAGCTTGTCGCGCGTGATGCGCACGCCGGCGCCGTCGAGCGCGTTGAGCGCCGCGGCGAAGACGGCAGCGACAGTGTCGTCCAGTCCCTCGAGCGGCAGCCCCTCGGCCAGAGCGAAACGCAGGCCGGCGAGCGGCACCGGCTCGAGCGGCGCAAAATCCTCGCCGGCCATGACCGCGTCGGCCTTGGCGCAATCGGCGACGCTGCGCCCGAGCGGCCCGATCGAATCGAGGGTAACACTCAAGGGAAACGCGCCCTCGGTCGGGATGCGCCGCCGGCTCGGCTTGAAGCCGACGATACCGCACAAGGCCGCCGGTATCCGCACCGAGCCGCCGGTATCGCTGCCGATGGCGATCTCGCAGAGGCCGTCGGCGGCGGCGACCGCGGCGCCCGCCGACGAGCCGCCGGGCACTCGCGCGCGATCGCGCGGATTGCCCGGCGTGCCGAAATGCGGATTGGCGCCGACGGCGGAATAAGCGAACTCGGTCATGTTGGTCTTGGCGACGATCACCGCGCCGGCGGCGCGCAGCCGGCGCACCACGACGGCGTCGACCTCGGCCGGCGCCGCCTCCTCGGCGAGGATTTTCGAGCCGGCCCGCGTCGGCTCGCCGGCGACATCGAACAGATCCTTGATGCTGACGATCGCGCCGTCGAGCGGCCCCTGCGATACGCCGTGAGCGGCGCGCGCGTCGGCGGCATCGGCCGCGGCGCGCGCGGCGTCGGCATAGACCGAAAGGCAGGCCCGCGCCCCTTCCCCGTTCGGGTCGGCGATGCGGGCCAGCGCCTGTTCGAGCCGATCGCGGCAGGAGAGCGGTTGCATGCAGATGTCCGGCGGCGGCGTCTGCAATGCAGACGCCATTGCCGACCATACACCGATCCTGCCATCATCGGCGAGTGCCGACGCAACTAAGAAGATGAGGATGCCAGAGATGAAGCCGGCGCTGTGTTTCATCGGCTTCGGCGAAGCCGGCCAAGCCATCGCCGCCGGCCTGCGCCAGGCGAGCGGCGTCGAGCGGATAGCGGCGTGGGACATTCTCTTTCCGCACGCCGCGGGCGAGCGGCTCGCCCGCGCCGGCGCGGCGATCGGCGTGCGCTGCGCGCCTTCCGCCGCGGCGGCGGTCGCCGAGGCCGACATCGTCATATCCGCCGTCACCGCGGCGGCCAGCGTCGACGCGGCGCAATCGGTGAGGGCGCATCTTGCCGGCCAGCCGTTTGTACTCGACATCAATTCGGTTTCGCCCGGCCGCAAGCAGGAGACGGCAAGACTCCTCGGCGACACCGCCCGCTATGTCGACGTCGCCGTGTTGGCGCCGATTTACCCGGCGCGGCACCAAACGCCGTTGCTGCTCGCCGGTCCGCATGCCGACGCCGTCACTCCCATCCTCGCCGCGCTCGGCATGCGCGCGACCGTGGCCGGCGCGGACGTTGGCGCCGCGGCAGCGATCAAGATGGTGCGCAGCGTGATGATCAAGGGAATCGAGGCGCTGACGCTGGAGTGTTTTTTGGCCGCCGCGCGCGTCGGCGTGGTCGAGCAGGTCGCCGCTTCGCTGAAGAACAATTATCCCGGTCTCGATTGGTCGAGAATGATCGCCTACAACCTCGAACGCATGGCCAACCACGGCGAGCGGCGCGCCGCCGAAATGGAAGAGGTCGCCGCGACCTTGCGCGAACTCGGTGTTGAGCCACTGATGAGCGCGGCCACGGTCAAGCGCCAGCGCGAAATGGGTCAGATCGGCACGCAGCAGGCGGTGCGCGGGGCTTTGGGCAAAAAGGACGGCGGCGCCATCCTCAACGCCATCAGCGCCGCGGCGCGCGATCGGCATTGACTGTGCAATGATTGGGTAACCCGATGGAAGTCACAGGAGCGGCATACCTCTACACGATTGCGGTAATCGGTATAACCTTTATAGGCTTTTCGGCGATTGTTATGATGTTGCGTCAGACCTCCGGCCAGTCATTGCAACGTTTCGATATTTTGATCGCTCATGTTTATATGGAATTTGGACTTATCGTCAGCGTAGGTTCATTGCTGCCGCCGCTATTTTCATTTTGGGGGCTAGGCTCGGAGACGGTCTGGCGAGTATCAAGCGTGCTGGTAGGCGCGTCGCTGCTGCTGTTCAGCCTGACTTATCCACCTCGCCGCCGCAAAGCGATCCGCGAGTCCCTGCCGCGGTACACTAAAACAAATATTGCGGTTATTATTTTGCTCGGCGCGGTTTTTGTCGGGAACGCCGGCGGAATTGTTCAAGAACAGATGCCGGCAATATATCTGAGCGCCCTCACGATGTTTATGACTTTTACCGTCGCAAGTTGGCTCAGAGCGCTCAGTATTATTTTTCTTGAGAAATCCCAATAGACACATGTCGCTCGGGGTCGGTGGCCTCTGACTTACCGAGCACTATCCGGAGCGAAATAGCTGCAAGCTTCGTTGCAGCTATCGCGATGGACGGTCACCCGCGTCACCACGCCGATCGGCTGCACGCGCTCGAAGATAAAGCGCGCCAGGTTTTCCAGCGTCGAACGGATCAGGCGGAATTCGACCGCTCCGCATCAGCCGCGGCGGCGGGCGATATCGGCGAGGAAGGCGAAAGACGTCTTCGGCGTGCGCTTGAGGCTCTTGAAATCGACGTGGATGATGCCGAACCGCCGGCTATAGCCCTCGGCCCATTCGAAATTGTCCAGAAGCGACCAGACGAAGTAGCCGCGCAGATTGACGCCCTCGGCGAGCGCGCGGCGCGCGGCGGTAAGATGATCGCGCAGATAGGCGACACGGTCGTCGTCGTGCACGGCGCCATCCGGCGCGATCGGATCGTCGTAGTAGGCGCCGTTCTCGGTCACGTAAATGTCCGGATTGCCGTAACGGTCGCGCAAGCGATGGAGCGCGTCGGTTAGCCCGCTCGGATCGATCGGCCAGCCGAACGCGGTAAAGCGCGTCCCCGCCGGCACCGCGCCGAACCACGCCCCGAGCAGGTTTTGCGGCGCCGCGGCGACGTGCATCGGCGCGTAATAATTGAGTCCGAAAAAATCGATCGGCTGCTTGATCGTTGCCAGATCGCCGGACGCCACCAGCGGCGCGAAGTCGGCAGCGATGGCGGCCGGGTAAGCGCCCTTGAACAGCGGATCGAGCACCGCGCCGTTCCAGAACGCATCGAACCGCTCGGCGGCGCGGCGATCCGCAGCGCCATCCGAAGATGGCCGCGCCGGCTGCACGTTTATTACAGTGCCCAACCGCTGCTGCGAATGCTCCGCCCGCAGCGCCTGCAGCGCGCGGCCTTGCGCCAGGTTCTGGTGATGGATCGCGGCCAGCATATTGGAGAGACCGGTGAGACCGGGCGCATGGCTGCCGATACCATGGCCGAACAGCGCGTGGACGTTCGCCTCGTTGAACATCGCCCAGTGCCGCACGCGGTCACCGAGCCGCTTGGCGACGACGCGCGCGTAATCGGCAAATTTGTCCGCGATGTCGCGGTGAAGCCAGCCGCCCTGGTCCTGCAGCGCCTGCGGCAGGTCCCAATGATAGAGACAAAGCCACGGCGCAACGCCGCGCGCCAGCAGACCATCGACCAGGCGATCGTAGAAATCCAGCCCGCGCGTTTCGATGGCGCCGGCGCCGGTCGGCATGATCCGCGGCCACGCCGTCGAGAAGCGATAGGCGGAAAAGCCGCCGCGTTGGAGCCATTCCACGTCCTCGGGCCAGCGGTGATAGTGATCGCAGGCGACGTCGCCGGTGTCGCCGCCCTTCACTTTCCCCGGCGTGTGGCAAAAAATATCCCAGATGCTCTTGCCGCGGCCGTCGGTATCGACCGCGCCCTCGATCTGATAGCTCGAGGTCGAGGCGCCCCAGACGAAGTCCGCGGAAAACGCATTGTCCTTGGCCATGGCTGGGCTCGACGGTAAGGCCCGCGGCAAGCCCATCAGGCCCGCGAGTGTCGGCAGCAGTCTACGGCGCGACAGTCTCAGCATTGTGTCAGCGTCCGATAAGCCGCTCGTTCCCCCGAGGAATAATCCATCGGAGCAAAAGCGTCATTGTTTGGTGCGGCGTTTGCTTGGCGATTGCGGCGGCCAAAAGCCGCTCGCCGTCAGCCGCGCGCGCCAATATTCCCAGGTCCGCGCCACGACGCTCGGCATCGCGTTGACCGCGCCGGCGAGCTTGACCTCGCCCGGGCGCAACGGCGCCGGCGGACCCAGTAGGCAAGCGCGCAGCTGATAGTCGGCGTTCTGGCACAGGAAGATCGCGCGCGAAACAAGTTCCTGCAATCCGCCGCCGACTACCGTTGCGCCGTGGCGCCGCATCAGCACTACCGCGTGTTGCCCCAGCGCGCGGGCGAGCGAATGGCCTTCCTCTTGTTTGCTAACCAGGAGGTTGGTGTCGCCGAATTCGTCATGCTGGTCCCAGAACGGCGTCGCTTCGCCGATGGTGGCGCCGAGATGAAACACTGGCACGATCGGTTTGCCGGCGACGCAGAAGGGCAGCACCGCCGCGGCATGATGATGGCAGACCGCCATGACGTCGCTCCGCGCCTGATAGATGCAGCCGTGAATGACGCGCTCGACATAGAGCGCCACCTTGGCGGGCTTCACCGGCTCGGAATTGAGCGTGTATTCGAGGATATCACCCGGCTCGACCAAAAGCGGCGAGCGCGAGCGTGAAAGGAGAAAACGGCTCGGATTGGCCGGATGGCGCACGCTGACGTGACCGAACGCATCGAGCACGCCTTCATGGGCGAGGATGCGATTGGCCAGCGCAAGCTCTGTGCTGAGGTCAGTCGATTTGTCCGGCACGGGCAAGTCCTTGAAAATGGCGGCAGGGTCAGCGTGGTTGCCAGCGGAACTTTATCATTCTCGCGATCATTCTCGTGCGGTTTCTGCTATCATTTCCCTTTGGACAACGGTCGCCGGGGCCTTCATGGACGCGCGCACTCTCGACATCAGCCTGCGGGTGAACGGCGAGGATGTTTTTGCGCGGGTCGAGGCGCGCCAGACCCTGGTCGACTTCCTGCGCGAGAATCTGTCGCTCACCGGCACTCATATCGGCTGCGAGCACGGCGTCTGCGGTGCCTGCACCGTGCGGCTCGACAGCGAAGTCGTGCGCGGCTGCCTGGTCTTGGCGGTGCAATGCGACGGCGCCGAGGTCGAGACCATCGAAGGCCTCTCGGATTCCGGCGCCATTGCCGATCTGCAAACGGCGTTTCAGCGGCGCAACGCGCTGCAATGCGGCTACTGCACGCCCGGCATGCTGATCGGCGCCCAAGCGCTGCTCGCCGGCGGCGGCGTGCCGACCCGGCAAACCATCCGCGAGCATCTGTCCGCCAATTACTGCCGCTGCACCGGCTATCAGGCGATTGTCGATGCCATCGAATCGGTGGCGCGGGCCCGCGCCGGAGTAAAGGGATGAGAGCACTTTGCCGCTCACTCTATTCACCCTCCCCTGGAGGGGGAGGTAAAGCAATCGGAGCGATGTTCGAAACATGAAAATCGCCGACGACCAGCCCTCCCCGCTCTCCGCGCTCGACCGGCCGAATTCCTATATCGGCCGCTCGGTGCCGCGGCCGAACCTTGCGCGGCTAACGCAAGGGCGCGGCCAATACGTCAGCGACTTGGTGCTGCCGCGCATGGCGCATGTCGCGTTTCTGCGCTCGCCGCACGCGTACGCCCGCATCAAAGCCATCGACACGGCGCAAGCGCGGCGCGCGCCCGGCGTCATCGCCATCGTCACCGGCGCCGAGCTCGCCAAGGTGATCACGCCGTGGGTCGGCGTGCTGACGCACTTAAAGGGCCTTAAATCGGCGCCGCAGCACGCAATCGCCGTCGACCGCGCCTGCTGGCAGGGCGAGGCGGTCTGTGCCGTCGTCGCCCGCACGCGCGCCGATGCGGAAGACGCCTGCGCGCTCATTGCCGTCGATTACGAAGCGCTCGCCGCCGTCACCGATGCGGAAACTGCGCTCGATCCGGCGACGCCGGTGATCCATCCTGAGCTTGGCGACAATCTCGCCTTCGAGCGCGCGCTTACGGCCGGCGATCCCGACCAGGGTTTTGCCGACGCCGACGCGATTGCCGAGACGACGTTCGTGTTCGGCCGCCACACCGGCGTCACCAACGAGCCGCGCGCCATCGTCGCCGATTGGAATCCGGGCGAGCAGCGGCTGACCGTCTATCAGGGCACGCAGGCGCCGCACATGATGCAGAACCTGTTCGCCAAGCACCTCGGCCTCGAGGAGCACCAGGTTCGCGTGCTCACCAAGGACGTCGGCGGCTCGTTCGGCATCAAGGTGCACGTCTATGCCGACGAGATGGCGACGGCGGCGCTGGCGAAGCTGCTGCGGCGGCCGGTCAAATTCGTCGCCGATCGCCTGGAGAGTTTCTCGACCGACATCCACGCCCGCGATCATCGCGTCAAGGCACGGATCGGCGTTAAGCGCGACGGCACCATCACCGCTTTCGAGATCGACGATTTGACCGGCGTCGGACCTTATTCGGTCTATCCGCGAACCAGCGGCATTGAAGCAAATCAGGTGGTCAATCTGGTCGGCGGCCCTTATAGCTGCCCGAACTACCGCGCCCGCGCCCGCGTCGTGTTTCAGAACAAGAACGTGATGTGCCAATACCGCGCCGTCGGTCATCCGATCGCGACCGCGGTCACCGAGGGCCTGGTCGAACTAGCCGCCGCCAAGATCGGCATGGACCCCGTTGAGTTGCGGCGGCGCAATCTGTTTGCCGACGATGGCTATCCGGCGACCGGCGCCTCCGGCATCAAGTTCGAGAAGCTGTCGCATCACGCCGCGCTCGACAAGATCCTGGCGATGATGGACTACGCCAAGCTGCGCGCCGAACAGGCGGCCTTGCGCGCGCGCGGCATCTACCGCGGCATCGGACTAGCGTCCTTCATCGAGGTGACCAATCCGTCGGCCGCGTTTTATGGCGTCGGCGGCGCGCGCATTTCCTCGCAGGACGGCGCCACAGTGCGGCTCGACTCGACCGGCGCGTTGTTCGTGCATTCCGGCGTCACCGAGCAGGGCCAGGGCACTGAGTCCGTGCTGGCGCAATGCGTGGCGACATCGTTCGGCGTGCCGATCGAGCGCGTGCGCGTCGTCACCGGCGACACCGACAACACGCCCTATGGCGGCGGCACCTGGGCGTCGCGCGCGGCCGGCATCGGCGGCGAGGCCGCCTGGCAGGCCGGCAAGGCGCTGCGCGGCAACGTGCTTGCCGCCGCCGCCTCGATCCTGCAGGCCGACCCGAAAGCGCTCGACATCCGCGCCGGCAGCGTGGTCGACGTCGATACCGGGCGCGAGCGGCTGCCGCTCGAAGAAGTGGCGCGCATCGTCTATTTCCGCCCGGATACGCTGCCGCCCGGCTTCCAGGCCGAGTTCGGCGTGACGCGCCATTACGTGCCGCGCGGCTGGCCGTTCGCCTTCACCAACGGCGTGCAGGGGTCCTCTCTCGAGGTCGACGTCGAGACCGGAGAGGTCAAGCTGCTGCGGCATTGGTGCATCGAGGATTGCGGCACCCTGATCAATCCGCAGCTTGTCGACGAGCAAATCCGCGGCGGCATCGTGCAAGGCATCGGCGGCGCGCTCTACGAGCACTGCGTCTATGACGAGAGCGGCCAGCTCCTTAACGCCTCGATGATGGACTATCTGGTGCCGATGGCCGCCGAAATGCCCGACATCGACGTCGGCCATGTGGTGACGCCGACGGCGGATTCAGAGCTTGGCGCCAAGGGCGCCGGCGAAGCCGGCACCGCCGGCGCGCCGGCCTGCGTCATGAACGCCATCAACAATGCGCTCCGCCCGCTCGGCGCCGCACCGCTGGTGGAAATGCCGATCACGCCGGAGCGGGTGCTGCGGGCGCTGCGGAGGGTGTGATCTGCGCGCGACCTTGCCCCTCTGGGGAGAGGTATCTGTGGTCACCGTCATCGTGACTGGCTCTTGACATTTGTCCCCACTTACGTTACATCATAGCGAATCTTGCCTAGCAAAGGACGTCGACCGGGTGACGCCGGCCGATGGGGCAGGAGCGGTTCCCGCGGGCGGGGGCTCGTCACCTCCGCTCCCGGGCGGCTAACGGGAAAACGCCCGGCCGGCATGATGACCGGTCTGCGACTTTGTCGCTGGACTGGGATAGGGGACGGCGGATAACGCCCGCCGACACCTAAGTCCCAGGAAGCGCGTTCTGGAGCTGAGCGGCGGCGTTGGTTCGCGGCCGCAAGTGCCGCGGTGGAAGGCCGTCAGGCGAGCGCGCCGCGTTAAGGCGCGCGCCGCATCCGCTGATGCGGCTCATGGAGGGAAAAGTGCGCCTGGCGGCCTTCTGCTTCCTTTTATTTATTGTTGTTTGTAATCCGGGTTGAACCAACGGGTCCGGCCCGAAGTGGCCGGCCCGATGACAGGCTCCGTGAAACCCGGGGACGATCGAGAAGCTTGAAAGGTCCATCCCGGGTTTCGCTTTGCTCAATCCGGGCTACTGACGCTGAGCGTGATCGAGCCGAAGCCGGTCCCACCGCCGGCTCGTGACGCGGTGATGCTCGGCGGGGTGTTTGACGCGTTGCACGGCATGCCTCGGGCGCGCATCGCGCCGCGAGAACGATTTCGTTTATCCGCCCCCGCGAAGTGAAACGGAATGGACCGGAATGATTCGCCTACCATTTGGCCGGCAACTTGTTGAGGCCGCGCAAGACAAAGGTCTGCCGCCAGTCGGGGTGACCGGGGTCATCCAGCCGCAGATTGGGCAGGCGGCGCAGCAACGTCGCGATCGCAATCTCGCCTTCAATGCGGCCGAGTTGGGCGCCGAGGCAGTAATGGATGCCGCCGCCGAACGACAGCGGGCGTATGTCGGCGCGGGTGACGTCGAGCCGATCCGGATCCGGGTAGACTGCGGGGTCGTGATTGGCCGCGCCGAGCAGGCACAACACGGATTGACCTTTGGCCAGCGAGATGCCGCCGATGTCGTCGACCTCTTCAAGGGTGGTGCGACCGGTCAGCTGCACCGAGGAATCGTGGCGCAACAGCTCGTCGATCGCGTTGGCAATGAGCGACGGATCGTTCTGCAAAAGCTGAAGCTGGTCGGGATGGCGGTGCAGCGCCAAGAGGCCGTTGCCGATCAGGTTCACCGTCGTCTCGTGACCGGCACCGAACAGCAGCACGATATTCGCGGTCAGCTCCTCGTTCGAGAGCTTGCTGCCGGCCTCCTCGGCTTGGACCAGTTGCGTCGTGAGATCGTCGCCGGGCTGGCGTCGGCGCAGCTCGAACAGCCGGCCGAAATATTCCGCGGCCGCCAGATTGTTGGCATTGTGCGCGTTGATCTCGTCACGGGTCAGCGGCGCCGGGTCGAGCAGACGTCCCGCGGTGCTCGAACTCGGGCCAAAGAGTCCGCGGTCCTCGGCGGGAATGCCGAGCATGTCGCAGATCACGGTCACCGGCAGCCGGAAAGCGAAGTCGGCGATGAGGTCCATGCGGCCGCGCGGCTCGACGCGATCGATGATGTCATCGACGATCTCTTGAATGCGCGGGCGCATGTCCTCGACGCGCCGCGCGGTAAAGGCCCGGACCACCAGGCCGCGCAAACGGCCATGGTCGGGTGGATCCTGTTGCAGCATCCAGTGACTCATGCTGCGATAGACCGGCTCCTCGAGAATCCGAGGCCCAAATCGTCTGGTCATGCGGCCGACGAAATCCTTGCCGAAGCGTTTGTCGCGCAGGATCGCGATGATGTCGGCGTGCCGGCTCGCGACGTTGAAGCCGAGCGGCGTGAGGTGCATGGGATCGGTCGCGCGCAGCCGATGATAGAAAGGATAGGGATTGGCAATGAATTCGGGCGACAACGGGTTGAACAACGGCGCGCGTTCGGGGTTCTGAATTTGCTCGTTCATGGGCGTTTCCCAGGCTATGACGGCGAGCGCCGCCGGCGTCATGTCCGTGCCACGCAGCGGTCTCGTTGCTATTGTAGCACAGTCGGACGCGCGTGGCGGCCCATAACAGGCATCCGGCGGCCGGCCGAAACACTCCGAACGGCAAATTCTGGATCGGAAATTCGCTATCGGCCGTGTTGGCGCTGGCGACAAAACTTCGCCGCGCCGGGTCGTGGGTCTCGTTGAGCGCGATCATCATGGCACCGATGGCAAGGAACTCGTCCGCGTGACAAATTATGTTGCCGGAGTTCGCATCACCAGTCGAAATTGCCCGTGAGGCCGGCTCGCGGCCGTGGCGCCGGAGATTGGCGGTTGACCGGCGCTTCTTTCCGGTCTGGTTTGTTACCCTCGTCGTCGCAGGCACGACGCCGGGGCGCGGAGGCCGATCTTGCATTGGACTGAATTTTTCACCAGCGGCCATCGCTGTTCATTGTGGCCACGGCTTCGACCAAGACGATGGTGCCGTTGCGTGTGCTTGCCATCGTCGCGAATTGCTTCCTGATCACCGTCTTCGCCGTGTCGCACTCGTGGTTTCCGATGGCGCTGCAAGCCCTGGCGCTGCCGATGAACGGTTATCGGCTCTACCAAATGATCGTCCTGATCCGGAACGTGCGCGAGGCGATCCGCGACAAGCCATCGCTGGACTGGCTCAAGCCATTCATGACGGAGCGTCACTTCAGCAAGGGCGACATTCTGTTCGCCAAAGGCGAGCCTGCGGACGAGATGTTCTGCGCCGTGACCGGCCGCTATGTTCTCACCGAGATCGGCATCGAGATCGAACCCGGCCAGGTGGTCGGGGAACTGGCGATGCTGGCACCCGACAATCGGCGCACGGCGACGCTGGAATGCGTCGAAAACGGCAAAGTCCCGTCGATCACTTACGAGCAGGTCGAGCAGCTCTATTACCAAAATCCAACATTCGGCTTCTATTTCCTGCGGCTGGCGACGGCGCGGCTGTTCGACAATATCAGCCGGCTGGAAACTGAACTGACGCGGCAGCGCGCCGCGCCGGCGTGAGTCATTCAAGATACTGAAATCATTGCGGTTTCTATGCGACTCCGCTGGACCTTTGGCGGGTGGGTTTAGCAACTTCGAATCGGCCGGACTAGGATGCCGTTGGCGACCGAGTCGGCACCGCGCACCTACGATTTTCCCGGAATGCCATGACACAGAAGCAGATTTCACGCGTGGAGCTGGCGAGCTATCTGCTGTCGCCGGCGCTATTCGGGATGCTGGTGCTGATGGTGGCCGAAGCGATGCTCGCCGCGGCGACGACCTGGCTCGTCATCAATGCCGCGCGCAAGGTCGCCGTCGGCGAGTTTCTGCTCACCGATCTCATCTTGATCCTTGCGGCGCAATCGGCCTCCTATATCGCGGGCGTCATCAGCTGGATGTTCGCCGAACGGGCCGGCTATCGCGGCTTCGGCAAGTTCATGCTGCGCTTCGCGCGCGAGAACCGCGGCAAGGTCAAGCTGTTCGGCGACAAATCGGCGCGCGAGCAGGTCGAGCCGTTCCTCACCGGCGAGACGTTCCAGTGCTTCTTCAATTTGATGTATGAGCTCGAGTTCACGCTGAAGCTGTTGCTCGGGCTGGTGTTCAACGCCGTCGTGCTGGGCGCCGAAATCGACCTCAGCCTGCCGTTCGCCTATATCGGCGCGTTCGCCGCCCTGTTGCTGATGCAATGGGCGCTGCAAGGGCCGATCGCACGCACCTATCTCGAAAACCAGCGCATGAACAACCGTATCACCGCGCAGGGCTATACCGCGTGGGACAACATCTTCAGCGGCAACCGCTACAACCTGCGGCTCTGGCTCGCCGGCTTCAAGAGCCGGCTGCGCCAAGCGTTAACCGCCCAGATCCGCGCCATCGTCGCGCGCGAAGGCATGAGCGCGATGAGCGGCATCGTCAGTCTTGCCATCGTCTTCGTCACCATCACGCTGGTCGCCGTGAACAATGCCGGCGATACCGTATTGCTGATCGCGCTGGCGACCACGCTGCCGCGGCAGATCGAGATGACCTACGAGCTGCATCTGCTGGCCAGCGGCTGGAACGATGTCATCGCCGTCTGGACGCGGTTCGGCGGCGTCGCCGCCAACATGCTGCCGCAGCCCGCGAAAACGTTCGACAATCGCATCAAATTCGATCGGCTGGTGCTGCGCGAAGGCGCCGACGCCAACGTCGTTTCCTCGGTGAACGACGCGCTGCGCATCGTGCAGGCGCGGCCGACCGGGCGCATCAACGTCCGCGGCGGCAACGCCACCGGCAAATCGTCGCTGCTGGCGAGCCTGAAGACCGAGATGCGGCGGCGCGCCTTCTATTGGCCGGCGTCGGACCGGCTGGCGTTTCAGTTCGCCGGCGGCGTGGTGCCCGTCGACGTCGAAGGCGAGCATGAGGACGCGGCGATCGCCAGCGAAACGGCGGACAAGAAGCTCGGCTTTTCGACCGGAGAACGGCAGCTCAAATCGCTGGAGGAGATCGTCAACGCGACCGACGCCCGGGTCTATCTGCTCGACGAATGGGATGCCAACCTCGACGCCGCGAACAAGGCCAAGGCCGACGCGCTGGTCGATGCGCTCGCCGCGCGCGCCCGCGTCGTTGAAATCTCCCACCGCGATCGCACCGGGTGATTCGACGCGGACCTGCAGCGCCACAGGTCGCCGTTGACGGTTGCGGCGCCGACTTCTAGAGCGCAATCGTTTCAGATGGAATCGATTGGCGCTCTAATATCCTTAGTGGAGCATGATCTTTTCGGAAAACCGGCTTCCACTTTTCCGGATCATGCTCTAACACGTCGCGCGGAGTGGCGGAGAATCGGTATGCGCCTTGCAAGCTATCAGTTGCGCGGCCGGTCGAGTTTTGGCGTGATCGCCGGCGAGGGCATCATCGATTTGCGCTTGCGGCTGAGCCGCTTTGCCACCCTGCTGGAAGTCTTTCGCGCCCAGGCCCTCAGCGAGGCGAGAGCTGCCACCGCCGGCGTGCGTCCTGACGTGCCGCTGGCCGAGATCGAGCTGCTGCCGCCGCTTCCTGCACCGGAAAAAATCCTCTGCGTCGGCATCAACTACGCCAACCGCGAACGGGATTTCGCTCTCGCCGAGCCGCCGAAATATCCGAGCCTGTTCTTTCGCGCGCCGAATTCGCTGGTCGGTCACGGGCAAAAGTTGATACGGCCGAAAATTTCCGCACAGCTCGATTACGAGGGCGAGATCGCCATGGTGATCGGCCGCGAATGCAAACACGTGGCGAAGGACCGCGCCCACGAGATGATCGCCGGCCTGACGCTGTGCAACGACGGTACGATCCGCGACTGGCTGCACCACGGCCAGTTCAACGTGACCCAAGGCAAGAATTTCGATTGGAGCGGCAGCATCGGGCCGTGGATCGAAACCGATATCGATTTGAGCAAGCCGCTGCGGCTGGTCGTGCGCAAGAACGGCGAGGTGACCCAGGACGACACCACCGCCAGCATGGTGCATTCATTCGCCGCTCTCATTGCCTACATCACGGCGTTCATGACGCTCAAGCCGGGCGACATCATCGTCACCGGCACGCCGGTTAAGAAGACGCCGAAAAACGATCCGCCGATCTGGCTCAAGCCCGGCGATAGCGTCGAGGTCGAGTGCGCCGAGATCGGCGTGCTGCGCAATTCCGTGGCGGCCGAGGCGTGACCGGCACCCTCCGCGCGGCGTGCGTGATCGGCTGGCCGGTCGAGCATTCGCGTTCGCCGCTGATCCACAATTATTGGCTCGAGCAATACGGCATCGCCGGCACATACCGGCGCGAGGCGGTGCCGCCGGCAGAATTCGCGGCGTTCATCGGATCGCTCGCGGCGCGCGGCTATGTCGGCGCCAATGTGACCTTGCCGCACAAGGAAGCGGCGCTGACGCTGTCGCAGCCTGACGAACGCGCCCTTGCAGTCGGCGCCGCCAATACGTTGTGGCTCGACGCGGGCGTGCTGCGCGCGACCAATACCGACGTTGAAGGCTTTTTGGACAATCTCGATGCCTGCGCGCCGCGTTGGGATCGCAGCCCCGGCAAGGCGGTCGTGCTTGGCGCCGGCGGCGCGGCGCGCGCCGTGATCTACGGCCTTGTCACGCGCGGCATCGAGCAAATCGTGCTCATCAACCGCACGCAAGGCCGCGCCGAGGCTTTGCGCAAACAATTCGGCACGCGCGTGCGGATCGTCCGCTGGGAGGAGTTGAACGTCGCGGCGCTGGGCGATGCGGCACTCTTGGTCAACGCCACGACGCTCGGCATGCAGGGGCAGCCTGCACTGCCGGTCGATCTGGCGCAGCTGCCGGGTCACGCCGTCGTCGCCGATCTGGTCTATGTCCCGGTGCGCACGCCGCTCGTCGCAGCCGCACAGGCTCGTGCTCTGCGCACCGCCGATGGGCTCGGCATGCTGCTGTATCAGGCCGTGGGCGGCTTTGCGCTGTGGTTCGGCACGACGCCCACAGTGACACCGGAACTGCGGGCATTGATCGAAGCCGACCTCGA
>Ga0187855_10001523_pt1 | contig 18290 bp, 16 predicted proteins | sample June2016WEW_8_10_2_FD_132969 | JGI IMG/M metagenome (GOLD analysis project Ga0187855, IMG submission 132969) | Peatland microbial communities from SPRUCE experiment site at the Marcell Experimental Forest, Minnesota, USA - June2016WEW_8_10 | ecosystem: Environmental > Terrestrial > Soil >...
ACGTGATGCCGGCCTTCTCTATTGGAGAATGACTGATTGCCGCGAGGTGGGTGCGGCGTTTACTCTAAGCTCTACTAGCTTAGTATAAATCAAAACAAGTGAAACAGTCGCTTCCAACGCACGACGCCGGGGTGCACGACAGCGCTGGCGTAAGCGAGGAATCGTTCGCGAGTCTGGCCCGGCTCCCAGGCATCGGACGGCACATCCAGCGACATGTAGATCATCACCGGCGTGCCGATGATGTCATTGCGCGGAACGCAGCCCCAGAAGCGGCTATCGTATGAATTCGTGCGGTTGTCGCCCATCGCAAAATAGCAATTGTCCGGCACGTGATAGGGAAATTTGATGTCGCTATATCCCGTCGGCGCGGTTCCAGAAGGAGCGGGTTCCGTGGGGCCAACGGCGTAGCTCTCATTGAGTTTTTGTCCGTTGATATAGACCGCCCCACCGCGCAAGTCGATCGTGTCGCCGGGCAAGCCGATGGTGCGCTTGATCAAATCGGTGGTGTCGGGAGCGAACGGAGGCTTGAAGATGATGACTTGACGCCGGTGGGGATTGCGCCACAACGGCACGTGCCAGTTGGTGAACGGCACGCCGGCGTCGTACCCGATCCGGCTCATGATCAGGTGATCGCCGATCAGCAAGGTGTTTTCCATCGAGCCGGAGGGAATCACGCGGGCCTGCCCGATCGTGCCGTTGATCAGCATGAACGCCAGCGCCACCCAGAACCAGGCGATGACTTCGTTTCCGATGCGCTGTCGCACCGGGAGCTTCGACTCAGTCTTATCTTTTTCGTTTTTCGTGAGGTCCGAGTTCAAATTCCACCGCCAAGGCGCTCTGGCGCTACGTATTCGATTCCACTGCCATTCCTTGCGTCACCGCGATCGGATTGAAACTTAAAATGTGTGAAACAACCGCCGCCAGCGTATTTCGCCCGGATGAAGGATGGCGCTGGCGTAAGCGAAAAACCGCTCGCGAATCTGCCCGGGCTCCCAGGCGTCGGGCGGCACGTCCAGCGACATGTAGATCATCACCGGCGTGCCGATAATGTCGTTGCGCGGAACGCAGCCCCAAAAACGGCTGTCGTACGAATTCGTGCGGTTGTCGCCCATCGCAAAATAACAATTGTCCGGCACGTGATAAGGGAACTTGATGTCGGTGTAGCCGGGCGGCGCGCTTCCCGGAGGCGCCGGCTCACTGGGCCCGATGGTGTAATTCTCGTTGAGCTTTTGTCCGTTGACATAGACGGCCCCGCCGTGCAGATCGATGGTATCGCCGGGCAAGCCGATGGTGCGCTTCACGTAATCCGGCGTGTCCGGCGCGAAGGGAGGCTTGAAAATAATCACCTGTTGGCGATGCGGATTGCGCCACAAGGGCACATGCCAGTTCGTGAACGGCACGCCGGCGTCGTACCCGATCCGGCTCATGATCAGGTGATCGCCGATCAGCAAAGTGTTTTCCATCGAGCCGGAGGGAATCACGCGCGCCTGGCCAATCGTGCCGTTAATGAGCATGAACGCCAGCGCCACCCAGAACCACGCGACGATTTCACGTTCGACGCGCTGACGCACGGGCAGACTCTTTTCGTCTTTTTCGTTTTCGTTTTTCGTAGCGTCAGCCTTCACGTTCCACCGCCACAGGGCGCTCCGCCCCTGAGTCTTCTATCCGGCTTCCGTTCGTCGCATCCCGCAACACATCGTTGGAGGTAGCTTTACCCACTTCGAGTTGCACGAGGTCCGTGGGATACACCCCAGTGTAGCAAGATGTGCAGTAGCTGCCCTTGGTGTCATTCACCGCTTGTTTCAAACTGGCCAGCGACACGTAGCCAAGCGAATCGGCGCCAAGAAACTTGCGAATTTCTTCCGGCGAATTCGTGGACGCGATCAACTCTTCCCTCGTGGGCGTGTCTACGCCGTAATAGCACGGCGAGATTGTCGGCGGACAACTGATGCGCACGTGTACTTCTCTCGCGCCGGCCTCCTGCACCATGCGCACGATTTTCCGGCTGGTGGTCCCGCGCACCAGCGAGTCGTCGACCAGAATCACACGCTTGCCTTCGATCAGCCCGCGAATGGGATTGAGCTTGAGCTTCACCCCGAAATTGCGGATCGCTTGCGAAGGCTCGATAAACGTTCGCCCGATGTAATGATTGCGAATCAATCCCATGCGAAACGGAATTCCGGACTCAAGCGAGTAGCCGACAGCCGCGGGCACGCCGGAGTCGGGGACCGGAACAACGATGTCGGCCTCGACGGGATGTTCCTGAGCCAGCAACCTGCCGAGCGCTTCGCGGCTTTCGTTCACCGAGCGGCCAAAAATAATGCTGTCCGGCCGCGAAAAATAAACATGCTCGAAAATGCACTGCTGCAGCGGTTTTTCCGGCGCGAACCGAATCGACTCGATGCCCGACCGCGAGATGCGCACCATTTCCCCGGGCTCGACTTCCCGAACGTACTGCGCGTTCAGTAGATCGAACGCGCAAGTTTCCGACGCCACCAGCCAGGCGTCGCCGAGCCTGCCGAGATTCAGCGGACGGAATCCGCGCGGATCGCGGACGGCGTAAAGCTCGTCGGGCGTGAGCACCAGCAGCGAGTACGCGCCTTCCACCTGGTTCAACGCGTCGCCAATCGCGCCCGAAAGATTGCGCGCTTGCGAGCGCGCCAGCAAGTGCACAATGACTTCGGTGTCGCTGTTGGTCTGGAAAATCGAGCCGCGATGCTCCAGCTTGCGCCGCCACTCGGCAGCGTTGGTCAAATTTCCGTTATGCCCCAGCGCGACTTTGCCTTTGTTGCAATCGATCAAAATCGGCTGCGCATTGAGCAGCGCCTTGTCGCCGGCGGTGGAATACCGCGTGTGGCCGATCGCCGAGTTCCCCGGAAGCGTGTTCAGCACATCCGGAGTAAAAATTTCCTCGACTTCGCCCATCGCGCGGTGCAGATGCAGGTCTGCGCCATCGCTCGAAACAATTCCGGCCGATTCCTGCCCGCGATGCTGCAGCGCGTACAGGCCGAGATACGCGAGCTTCGACGCTTCCTCGTGCCCGAAGACGCCGAACACACCACATTCGTCGTGGAAGCGGTCGTCAGCGAAAGCGAGTTTTTGCGTCAAAGGTGCGATCGGATTGCCAACTTTTCAGCGAATTCGATACTACAGTCGATTCCCCTGCAACAGCCTTGCGGTTAGCGAGCCTTCAGAGCAAGTTCCAGCGAATAGGCCCAGGCCTCGCGCAACGATTCGAGTGGGCTGTCGATCGCTGCGCTCCTCTTATATTGGATGCGAAATGCTTTGTCACGGGTAACCTGGCCGATTTGTTGCGCGGACACACTATATTGTCGCGCACTCTCCAGAACGCGGGCAAGCAGAGAAGATTTCACCGAGACAACCGCGCGCGCACCGCGCTCGTTGAACAGCGCATGCTCGGCAGGCGGTTCCGATCCTTCCAGACTGATGCTCGCGCTCAGCCCGTTAGCCGCAAAGCAGCACTCCGCCAGCGTGACCGCAATTCCCCCGTCGCTGATATCGTGCGCCGATTGCACCAAGTTTTCACTGGCCAGCGCCACCAGCATTTGTTGCAGCCGCTTCTCCGCGGCCAGATCGATCTGCGGAGGCTCGCCCGCCACAATCTGTGCAATCGTCTTCGAATACTCCGACGAAGAAAACTCCTGCGCCAGGTTGCCCGGCGATGAAGCCGCGCCGGCGGATCCCGCCCCGTCCAGCAGTACAATCAAATCGCCTTTTTCGCGAAATCCGATCTTAACGACTTGCGACGCGTCGTCGAGGATGCCTAGAATCCCGATCACCGGCGTCGGATAAATCGACTTTCCCAGCGTCTCGTTGTAAAAGCTGACGTTTCCTCCGGTGATTGGCGTACCCAACTCGTTGCAAGCCACCGTCAGCCCGTCGATCGCCTCGCTGAATTGCCACATCACTTCCGGCTTTTCCGGACTGCCGAAATTGAGGCAGTTTGTCGCCGCAATCGGACGCGCGCCACTCGTCGCCACGTTCCGCGCCGCTTCCGCAACTGCATGCATCGCGCCCAATCGCGGATTCAGTTGGCACCATCGCCCATTGCCGTCGGTGGAAAGCGCCAGCGCCCGCTTCACCTCCAACGTTTTCGGATCCTTGATGCGAATCACCGCGGCGTCACTCGCCCCAGGCCCCGCCAATGTGTTGGTGCGCACCATCGTGTCGTATTGCTCGGTGATCCACCGCTTCGACGCGATCGCCGGCGACGCCAGCAATTTCTTGAAATTTTCCGTGAAGTTCGTCGTCCCCGCCTTAAACACAAACCAGTCAGCTATCGTCTCCCTGCGCAAAGCAGGTTGCGCGATCGGTCGCTGATAAACCGGTCCCTCCTCCGCCAGCGGATGCGCAGGAATCTCCGCCGCAACCTCGTCGCGATTCAACACCTTCGCGATCCCGCCGTCGGTAACCGTCCCGACCACCACCGCATCCAGTCCCCACTTCTTGAAAACGTCGAGCACTTCGCGCTCGCGGCCCTTCTCCGCCACTAGCAGCATCCGCTCTTGCGATTCGCTGAGCATGATTTCGTACGGCGTCATGCCCGATTCGCGCTGCGGCACTTTCGCCAGGTCAATTTCAATGCCCGTCCCGCCGCGCGAAGCCATTTCCATCGTGGAGCACGTCAATCCCGCCGCGCCCATGTCCTGTATCGCCACCACTGCTCCCGTATGCATCGCCTCAATGCACGCTTCCAGCAGCAATTTCTCCATGAAGGGATCGCCAACCTGCACGTTCGGCCGCTTCTGCTGCGATTCCTCCGTGAACTCCGCCGAAGCCAGCAGCGAAGCGCCGTGAATTCCGTCGCGCCCCGTCTTTGCGCCGACATAAATCACGGGATTGCCGATCCCTTTGGCCTTAGCCAGAAAAATCTCTTCCTTGCGCGCGATGCCTAGCGCCAGCGCATTCACCAGCGGATTCTGCGAATAGCAAGGCTCGAAGCAAACCTCACCGCCAACGGTAGGCACGCCAAAACAATTCCCGTAGTTGGCCACGCCGCGAATCACGCCGTCGAGAATCCGCCGATTCTTCGCAGCTTCTTCTTCACTCGTAGTTTTACCCGCGGCGATTTCCCCGAACCGCAGCGAGTCCAGCACCGCAATCGGCCGCGCGCCCATGGTGAAAATGTCCCGCAGGATGCCGCCCACTCCGGTAGTCGCGCCCTGAAATGGCTCGACGTAACTAGGATGATTGTGCGATTCGATCTTGAATGCGGCTACCAAGCCGTCGCCGATGTCCACAACGCCGGCATTTTCGCCGGGCCCCTGCACCACAAGTTTCCCGCGCGTAGGCAACCGCTTCAGATGCATTTTGCTGGATTTATACGAGCAGTGTTCGCTCCACATCACGCTGAAAATTCCTAGTTCCGTGATGTTGGGGTCGCGCCCCAGTATTTTCCGAACGCGAGCGTATTCTTCCGACGTTAATCCGTGTTCCGCAGCAATTTCCGGTGTGACCTTAATTTCCGTAGGTGCCGTAGCCATCAGCGTATGCCGCCACAGCGAATCGCCCGCAACCCAATCCGTCGTAGGGGCACAGCACCGCTGTGCCCCATTTCAGCAAGATTGCAACCACCTAAAGGTTTTCTATCTTGTTTCTCGCCCAGCCCAAAACACCCACTCATCCCGCAGCCTCAGCCGCGCCCACCAGCGCTTCAATCATCGACCGAAAAATCACCAGCCCGTCCGCCGAATCCAGCGCCGTTTCCACCGCCCGCTCCGGATGCGGCATCAATCCCGCGACATTCCGCTCGCGGTTGCAAATCCCGGCGATATTCGCCATCGAGCCATTCGGATTCCCCGCAGCGTCATCGGAATCGTCCGCCGTCGTATAGCGGAAAATAATCTGCCGATTTCTTTCCAGCTCGGCCAGCGTCACGTCGTCTACATTGTAGTTGCCGTCGTTGTGTGCGATCGGAATCCGCAGAATCTGCCCTTTCTGGGCGGCGTTGGTAAACGGCGTGTCGGTCTCTTCGACGCGAATGTGCACGTGGCGGCAAATGTAGCGCAGCCCGGAGTTTCGCATCATCGCCCCCGGCAACAACCCCGCTTCCAGCAAAATCTGAAACCCATTGCAGATTCCCAGCACCATCCCGCCGCTCTTCGCAAACTTCTCTACCGACTTCATCACCGGCGAAAACCGCGCAATCGCTCCCGTGCGCAAATAATCGCCGTACGCGAATCCGCCCGGCAAAATAATCGCGTCGCTGTTCGCAAGATCTTGGGATTGATGCCAGATGAACTCAACCGGCTTGTGCAGGACGTTCCCGATGGCGTAAAACGCGTCGTGATCGCAATTCGATCCCGGAAAGACTACCACTCCAAATTTCATTCGAAAGCGGCTCCTCGGGGAGTTTGGGGAACTTCTATGTTAGCACACCGCGGAGTCTGCCTTTACTTGTCGCTGTTATCTTGGCTGAACACCAGGCGGAATCCGTACGGATCCTCGATCATCATTTCGTAGCAATTGTAGATGCGCTGAGTCGGCTTTTCCAAAATCTTCGCGTTTTTCGCTTGCAGCTCCGCGTACAACCCATCGACATCATCCACCCAGATGTACGCGTCCAGGCCGATTTGTTTTCGGCTCACGTTCGGCGAGACTTCCGCGCCCTCATCCACTTTGCTGAATTGAATCTCCGCTTTGTCGCGCGCCACCATCGCAAACACCGGCGGCTGTCCGAAGTAGCCCAGAATTGTGAATCCCAGGACGTTGCGGTAGTACTCCGCTTCCGTCACCACATCGCCGACCACAAAATTAGGATTGATGGCCTTGAACCGCGCTCTTGCAGCTGCGTTCGCCTGCACCTCTGGCATGAGTTCAGCTCCAGTCAGGAATTCCTTTTATACGTCCACGAAGCCGATCAGATCGAGCGGCCCGAGAGTCCCGAAGGAGGCGGGGGCGGATCGGCAGGTTTGGTAATCGCCGCCACAGTCCCGTCCAACCCAAGCACATTCACAAGGCTGGCGTTCGCAGGCACGATGTACTTCGTGTTCTGTGCCAAAGTATTGTTCAGCACTTCCAGTTTACGCATCGTCTCCGCGCGTTCCTTGAAATACGTTTCCGCCGCATTCGAAACCAGCTTGATCGCCTCGGCCTCCGCATTCGCGCGCGTGATGCGCGCCTGCGCGTCGCCCTCCGCACGCAAAATCTCCGACTGCTTGGTGCCTTCGGCCTGCAAAATCTGGCTCTGCTTGATGCCTTCCGCTTCCAGCACGGCGGCTCGCTTCTCGCGTTCCGCCTTCATCTGCCGAGACATCGCGTCGGTGATGTCCCGCGGCGGCTCGATCTTTTGTACTTCCACACGCGTGACCTTCACGCCCCAACCGTTCGTAGCCTCGTCCAGCACTTCGCGCAGGTTCGTGTTGATCATGTCGCGCGCTACCAGCGTTTCATCCAGCGTCCGGTCGCCGATCAAATTGCGCAAATTCGTCTGCGCCAGCGTGGTGCAGGCGTAACCGAAATCCTGCACCTCATATTGCGATTTCACGGGGTCGATCACTTTGTAGTAGACCACCGCGTCCACTTCCACGGTAACGTTGTCCTTGGTAATCAACTTTTGCGGGGGGACCGTAATCACCTGCTCCCGCATGTCCACCCGCACGATGTCGTCGATGAACGGAATGATGAATGTCAGCCCCGACGGCGCCATCCCATGGTATTTGCCCAGCCGCGTAATCAGTCCTTTTTCATATTGCCGAACCGTGCGCGCTCCCCGAGCCAGCGCTACCAGGCCAAACAGCGCGATCGCAAAAGCAAATACCAAGACAAAAACCCCGGTGTCCATTGCCTTCACCTCACCTTGAGCGTTACCCCGTCGACCGATTCCACCGTGACCGCCACCCCTAAATCCCGCGGCGCATCTCCTGCACCCGCCAATTCCGCACGCCACTCTTCCGCGCCAACCTTCACGATGCCGGGCTCGAACGGCGCGATGCGCTTGGTCACTACCCCGGTCTTTCCCACCACCGCATCCACATTGCTGGCATGATTTTTTACCGTGAGTGTAGCCTTCAGCCACCGGCGGAAGATCGCGAGATACACCAGAGACAAACCACCCGCGGCAAGCAAGCCGATCTTCTCCGAAGCGACGAAGAGCCCGATACCACCGCCGATCGCGAGCGATCCGCCGATCAACGCCAAATCAAGTCCAGTCATCGCTCCCAGCGCCAGTTCGACGATCACGCAGACGATGCCGCCGATGACCAAAAGCCAGTTGACCCACATGCCCACGAGGACGCTCCTCACCGTGCAAGTACGCCGGACGATAACACCCCGTTTGATTCTTCACAATGCCGAAGCCACGGAAGTCGCATCGCGAAACCACTCGCGCAACCACTTGTAGGGGCGCAGCACTGCTGCGCCCCAGCTAGGCAAGTTGTCTACGATGTGCGCGAGGTTTTTTCGAACTAATGTAGGCGCCGAGCTTTAGCCCGGCGAGCGCCAATCGCGACGAAACGGCCGACTCAAACTATCGCCGCCGAGTCTTCTTCGATTTGCGAGGCTTCGATTTACCTGAAGATTTCTTGGGGTTCGCCGCAGCCGTAAGTTCACGCCGCTTCTTCGCGGCCCAACCAGGTTTATTCACCTGCCGGCCTCGCGCAATTCCCAACGCTTCGGCGGGAACGTTCTCCGTGATCGTGGAGCCTGCGGCGACGTACGCGCCGTCACCAACACGAACCGGCGCAACCAGCGCGGCATCGCTGCCAATAAAAACGCGATTGCCGATGGTTGTCGGATGTTTGTGAAAACCATCGTAGTTGCAGGTGATGGTTCCCGCGCCAATGTTGGACTTGCTGCCGATCTTCGCGTCGCCGAGATAGGTCAGGTGCCCCGCCTTGGTGCCTTCGCCCATGGTGGTCTTTTTCAGCTCGACGAAATTGCCGATGCGCGCGCCCGTCTTCAAGTGAGTCTCGCCGCGCAGGCGGGCGAAGGGCCCAACGGTGACGCGTTGATCCAGACGGCTGTTCGCAATCACGCAGTGCGGCTCCACGATGACGTCGTCGCCGAGCGTCGCGTCGGTCAGAACGCTCCCGGTGCGAATCGTGCATCGCGCACCAATCTTCGTTTTGCCGAGCAAATGCACGGCCGGCTCGATGACCGTGTCTTCTCCCGCGATCACCTCGGGATCGATCAGGACAGTGTCCGGCAACTGGATGGTGACGCCCGCGTTCATCAGCGCGTTGCGCTTCCACTCGCGGAAGATGCGATCGACTTCGGCCAGATCGGCGCGTGTGTTGCACCCCAGGACTTCGCGCGGGTCGGGAGCGATTTGCGCCAGAACCGTTTCACCCTTTGAAGCAAGCACCGCGATGGCATCGGTCAGGTACAGTTCGTGATGCTTGTTGTTCGGTTTGACTTGCGCAAGCGCGGGCCAGAGTTTTTCGAGCGTGAAGCAGTAAATGCTGGAGTTGATTTCGTTGATCTCGCGCTGCTCGTCGGTCAGCTGCGACTCCTCAACAATCGCACCCACTTGCGTCTCGGACTTGCGCACGATGCGCCCGTAACCCGAAGGATCGCTGACCACCGCGCTGAGGATGGTTGCAGCGGCGTTCCCCCCGCGATGCGCTGCGACCAGAGCCCGCAGCGTTTCGGTGCGGACCAGAGGCGCATCTCCGGGGAGCACGACGACCAGCTTGGCGCTGCCCAAAGCTCTACGTGCCACCTGCATGGCATGACCCGTTCCATGCTGCGGCTGCTGAAGCACCGTTGTAGCCCCGGTCGGCTCGACCACGGCAATGACCTGCTCGGCCTGGTGTCCTACTACCACGACCGTCTTTTTCGCGCCGAGCGGCGCACATGCCCGAAGAACTTGTTCAACCAGGGCTCGCCCGCCCGCGCGGTGCAATACTTTCGCAAGGCTTGACTTCAGCCGCGTGCCTTTTCCGGCAGCGAGAATAACGATGGCAAGGTCTTTGGCAGGCATGGTGTCAATTCATTTTGGGGGAGCAGGCGGGGTTTCGCAAAGTGGTGATTTTGGTGCGCGACTCGAAAGGCTTAATCGGCGGCCGGTGCGGGTACCGTGGCGAGCCTGGGAAGGTCTGCTTCCATGCCCGCGTGGGAGGTCTCATCGGTGGCGATCGTCCATAGCGAGGGGTCGGCCAGGAGGCGGCTAACCAGCTGCGTATGCAGGGCGTGCCCTGCTTTGTGGGCTTCGACCCGGGCAAGCAGGGGCAAGCCTGCCAGCGCCAGGTCGCCGATCAGGTCCAAGGCTTTGTGCCGGCCGAATTCATCGGGGAAGCGTAGGGGGCCATTCATCACCCCGTCATTGGTCAGGACAATGGCGTTTTCCAGCGATCCCCCGCGAATCAGGCCCATGGAGCGTAGCGGCTCGATGTCTCGCTCGAAACAAAACGTTCGCGCGCGAGCCAGGAGGTGCCGGAAAGTTTCCGGATTCACGACCATCTCCACTTCCTGTTGCCCGACCAGGGGATGCGGGAAATCGACATAGCAGCGAACGTGAAACTCGTCGGCAGGATAGATGCCGATGCGGCGATCGCCTTCAACAACTTCCAGCGGTTGCAATACCTTGAGGTAGCGGCGCTTCCGGCGCAGCTTGCGAATGCCCGAATGCTCCAGCATTTGCATGAAAGGCTCGGCCGAGCCATCCAAAATGGGAATCTCGATGGAGTCAATGTCGATAAAAACGTTGTCGACGCCGCACGAATAGATGGCAGCGAGGAGATGCTCGGTGGTCGAGAGCAGCACGCCTTGCTTCATGAGGCTGGTGGCGTAGCTGACGCGCGCGACGTTGTGGCCCTGCGCTTCGATTGGAAAATTATCGAGGTCGATGCGGCGAAATACGATGCCCGTGTCAGCGGGAGCAGGAGTCAGACAGATGTGGCCGAAGACGCCAGTGTGAAGTCCCACACCCTCGGCGGACGACGAGCGCAGAATCGTGGTCTGAAGCATGGACACGAATATAATAGCACTTTGTCGTCCAGTGTTTGAAGCGTTTGTTCCTTAGTATCAATAACTTATGGACGCAAAGCCGCGCCCCCGACATTCTGCTGTGGTAAACATACAACAATCGGGCCGTTTGTCGTGTCTTTCCGGGCTTCCCTCCCTATTTCTCCGCCCCGATTACCTCTCAGGCTTCCTTTCGCTTTCCTGGCGCGTCCCATAGCTTTGCGATGCTATACTGGGATCTGAATTTTCGCCGTTAGGTGGGGAAATGAATCGAAAAGCACGCTTCGGCATTATCGCGGTATCCGTGGCAATCTTCTGCTACGCGGGTATCGGACATGTTCTGGGTCGCACACCGGACGACAAGGCCTATAAGTCGCTTACGGTCTTCGGCGAAGTGCTGCAAAAGATTCAGTCGGACTACGTCGACGAGCCGAACATGCACCTGGTCACTGCGGGCTCGCTGCACGGCTTGCTCGAGTCGCTGGACCCTGAGTCCAGCTACCTGACGCCCCGCGAATACACCGAATACAAGCAGAAGCAGCAGAATGCCGGGACCGGCGAGACGGGCCTCAGCCTGAGCAAGCGTTTTGGATATGTGATCGTGATTTCGGTTTTGCCGGACAGCCCGGCGGAGAAAGCCGGCATCCATAGCGGCGACATTTTTGAGTCGGTTGCGGGGTTCACCACGCGAGACATGTCCGTGGGGCAGGCGCTGAATCTGCTGAACGGGCAAGTGGGCAGCGGCGTGAAGGTGGGAGTGATCCGTCGCGGCAAGGCGGACCCTGACGAAGTGGACATCGTTCGCGAGAAGCTGGCCACTCCGAAAACTATCGTACAGAAAGCGGATCCCGATATTCTGGTGCTGCGACTCCCGTCGCTCGATAACGGCCGCGCGGACGACGTGCGAAGCAAACTCCTGGACGCAGAAAAGCAGGGGATTCATAAGGTAGTGCTGGATTTGCGCGAGTGCGGGCGCGGCCCGGTGACTGAGGGGGTCGCGGTGGCGCGGTTGTTCGTGCCTTCTGGCACAATTGCGACGCTGCGTGGACAGACGGTCTCCGCGCAGACTTTGTCGGCGGAACCCAGCAAGGTGGTTTGGAAGGGTCCGGTGTCGGTTTTGATTGACGGTACGACGTCCGGCGCAGCCGAGGTGCTGGCTTCCGCGATAGTTGCGAATCATCGCGGCGATGTGGTCGGCGAACGGACATTCGGTCTGGCGTCCGAGCAGAAGCTGATCACCATGGACGACGGCTCGGCGTTGTTCCTGACGGTGGCGAATTATTACAACGCAGCGGGCAAGCCGATTCTGGAAGATGGCGTCGAACCGACGGAAGTAGTTCGCGCGGCAGCCGACGACGATTCCGACAGCGGCGACGATGATTCTGCGTCGACGACCACGACGCCGTCCAAAGAGGCTTCCGGGCCGCGTCCTCTCTCGCCGGAAGATCCCATCTATCGCAAAGCTCTTGAGATGTTGAAGACCCCCACGAAGAAAGCGGCCTAGCCGCAGGTGATTTGGCGGACCGGGTCGACTCGACGACGAATCAACGGCCTGCCTTCCAATAACATCTTTCATCCCTTACCGCCATTGCGGTGGCTCGCAATTGCGCTTGCGCTGTCTATAGCCTTTGGCGGGTGCAAAAAGGCCGAAAAGCCCCTGCGAGCGACTGATATTCACACCATCACGCGGGAGTTCGTTGCGGCGGCAGGTTCGGCGGCGCCAACAGGGTCGGACACACGAAGCGAGCTGCGAGCTTCGGATCAAGATTCCGAGAGCAGCGATCGTGTGGACATTACTGTTCGCAGCGATTCGGGGGATTCGTCACAGAGCGCGACGATAGCGCGGGTATTGCAATCACTTGGCGGCGTTGCCACGCGGCATGGTTTGACGCAGGATGCGCCATCCGAAAGCCGCGACGGGATTCTTTTCCAGTATCGCCGCGCGGGATTCCCAACCCACACGATTCACATTCATTCCGCGCCTGCGGCCACATCGCAAGAGGCACCTTCTGCCGCGGCAGCAGCGCCGGCGAACGGGCAAGCACGCTTGGCGATCATTCTGGATGACCTCGGCAATGATCGCGCCGCGGCAGAGGCTATTTTTGCGCTACCGTATCCGCTGACGATTTCGGTGCTGCCAAACCATCCGCATTCGGTAGAGATTGCCGAGGAAGCGCATCGGCGCGGCTATCAAGTGATGCTGCACCTGCCGATGGAGTCTGTCGGGCAGGGTCGGCCGGAGTCGCAGGAGTTGCGGCCTGGGATGTCCGGCAAAGATGTGAGATCGCTGGTGAACGGGTTCTTGCGCGCGGTTCCCGATGTGGCGGGAGTGAACAATCATCAGGGTTCGCAGTCCACGACGGATGTGGCGCTGATGGACGAACTGATGCCGGTGCTGCGGAATCACAAGCTGTTTTACATCGACAGCCGGACTACGGCGGCGACAGTCGCGTTCGATGCGGCGCAGCGAGCGGGCGTACAGTCGGCCTATCGCAATGTCCCGTTTCTGGATGACGTGGCGGAAGTCTCGGCGGTGCGCAAACAGCTGTTGCTCGCCCTACGCGAAGCGGGCGAGAAGGGGGAAGCGATAGCCATAGGTCACCCGCACCCCGCGACGCTGAAAGCGCTGCAGGAAGTTCTTCCGGAGGCGAAGGCTCAGGGCGTGCGCTTGGTTTTCGCTTCGGAGCTGGTGCACTAGCGGCATTTTTTCGACTCTATTTGCGGCCGGTCCGTTAACCAACTATATACCCCACCCCCCCTGGGGTTTTTCACAAGTGTTCATTCTAAAGAGGGTTAAAGTCCTTTGTTTTGATACACTTTCACAAGTGTTCATTCTAAAGCGGTTACGCTACCTCGCCTTTTGTCGTCGGTTTGGGAGGCGGACGACCGCCGCAGCCGTCAAAGACTGGCCGGACATTTTAACTCGGAGATACTATATCACATGGGTTAGCCTCTGTCCAGGGAAATTTTGGCTCGACGAGTACGAGGGGCTGCGAACGCCTTGTTGATTCCTGGTCAGTTATGGCACGGCTTAAGCCGTGCCGGACGAAAAGCGGCGTTCTGCGAGTGAGCAAGAAACTCCAAGCTGCCGGTTTAACTGGGGTTACTTCTGTCGGGGACCGTTCCGTTCCTGGGGCTAGCCGGGAACAGGCGGTGAAAGACGTAGAAGAAGGAGAGCAGGATGAGGAAATCGAGGATGCTGGCTTCGGGTCCGGCAGTGCCGCCTACGAGCCAGGTGGGTCCGGCCAAGGTGGCGCTGGAAAGATGGCCTGGGAAGATCATGCCGCTGTCGGGGACCGAGTAGAGGAAGGTTTCGCCGAAATCGAAGGCCGCGTGCATGCCGACGGCGAACCAGAGGCTTCCGGTGCGGCGCAGCGTGAAACACCATAAGAGACCGGTGAGGACGACTCCCGCGATTCCGACCCAGGTTTCGCCGGGATTGGTGAGATGTACGGCGCCGAAAGTGACGGAGGTGGCGATGGAAGCGGGCCAGAAGCCGATTCCTTGCGTCAACGCGAACTGCGCATAGCCGCGAAAGGCGAACTCTTCGAACAGGCCGACCACCACGAAGAAAGCCAGCCAGAAGGCCAGCCATTTCAAGAATGTCGCGCCGTGAATTTCCACGGAACCGAAGTGGTAGTAGCCGAATGCGGCCAGGGTTCCGAGCACCGCACTGATTTCCGCCAAGCCGAAGGCGGCGCCTTGCCAGAAGCGTTTTCCCAACGCGCCACGCAAAGGAAGCCCATATTCACCGAGGTGCCGGCGCTCCAGCCGCGACATCACCCATGCCCCCGCGCAAACTCCCGCGAAGCGGAGGAATTCGGAGGTCATGAGAATTTTGGGAGTTAAGGCGAAACGACCGCTTTGACCGAAAAAGTTGCTGATCCAAAAAAACTCGTAGGTGAACGCTTCGGCGAGAATGAGGTAGAGGAAGACGCGCAGAAGGACGAAGGGGAGATCCGGGTGGCGAAAGAAATTGGGCGCCGGCGGCGGCTCGGCGGGAACAGTGAGAGGGGAGTCGGGGCTGTCCATCAGAGTGGGAGGCGTCTTGCGCGGCTGAAATCGCCTTCGCGCAAGGTTGCGCTCTGAAAGTGAAGATAGCACAGGGACGGATGAGCGGAGTGGCGGGCCCTATGCGTTGATTCTGCGACTATGTAGCCCAATCCGAATTACGTCCACTCCCAGGATGTGCGAATTCGCGTCAAGGGCTAATAAGCCGTACATGAGCGGTCTCCGCCTCAAGGTAAAAATAATCAGGAGCTCGGGCAAAGGCTCGGTCTGCTGGTTCGGCTTTAGGCGCGTGATAAAAGCTGAGGGTACCGGTCACTGTGACGAGTTTGCCCTCCATTTCAGGGTAGGGTTCTCCCCACGTAAACGACGCCCCCGTGGGAACGAGATAGACTACCTGCTGATTGTCGAGCAAGACAAGCGGGCCAAACTTACCGCGTAGCGAAAATTTCCCTCGAACGGTGACCTGCTTTCCGATAAGTGTGTGCAATACCTCATAGGAGGCTGCAGTCGTATCTTCTGGCGTCGAGCGCGGATGGTCACACCCTCCCGCGAGAACAAGGATGGGGATTGACAAGAAAGTAGCGGCGCGCAAGCCCTTCGGGAGACGACCAGCCAACGCATTCTCCTCCGCGGCCTCATTATAAGACCCTCCGCGGTGCGCCGGCCTCACAAACCGCTTCAAGCCGAGGCTCATTTCCCAAATGGGAGGAAAATCGTAGATGGGTATCTTACTGTGTGGCAGGAGCAGCCGGACGGCACCTGGAAAATCTTTCGCAATCTGGTAATTCCAAACCGGTGATCCGCTCGCTAGGGCTGGTCGCCACCAGGGTTTCGGTACATCATCCTGACTCCGACTCGACTCCATGCGCGCATCATCGCCGTGAACCCTTCAAGGCTCAGGGTAGACAAGAGTGTCGGTTCGACCAGGAGCTATGGTTCGATGCGAATGGCGGGCCCCATGAGTTGATTCAGCTTGAAATGGAGAGAGGGCATCATTTCCTGCAAGCCGGCTTTCCCGTACTTATCTGCCCGACGCCGAACTGGATTACCTCCGAATCGCCGACCGTCCGGTTTACCATTAACAACTTATGGTGAATCTCGCCTATCCGGCAATCTTGAACAATTTCCAGGAGCCGACTTCCCGGTACTGATCGCCCGCTGCCTGCCTGTACTACTTCGGGTTTGCCTACGATCCGTTCAAGATACAAAATTGAATGTTGACGCGCTGTTTGAACGCTCTTTACCATAAGGAGCATGGATCGAGATTTTCATGCGCGCGAGGCACGATTCACAGCGATGGACATTCGGGGGTACGGGGAGTCGGATCAAGAACACCGGTGAATATGAGCAGACTGTCTGAGAAAGGGGGCGATGGCAATGGCAACCCTTCAGGAACGGCTGGACGAGTTTAAGAAGGCATTTGAATCCGGAGCTCCACCGTACAACGCGCCGCACGAGGCAATCGAAAAGATGCATCGCGCGACGGCCGAGCTCAAGGCTTCGGGCATCGAAAAAACAGCGCTGAAAGTCGGGGACCGTGCGCCGGCCTTTAGCTTATTCAATCAGGATCACGCACAGGTTAGTTCCAGCGACCTTCTACGCGAAGGACCTCTGGTGGTCAGCTTCTTCCGAGGGCACTGGTGACCGTATTGCAATATGGAGCTGGAGGCTCTACAGCAGGTCCATTCAGAAGTCAAAGCATTAGGAGCGCAGATCGTCGTGATCACTCCTGAGCTCGAACGGTACACGCGCGCTCTTCACAGGAAGCTGAACCTGACCTACGACATCCTGACTGATCTTCACCTCGAGACGGCGGAGCAGTTCAAGCTAGTGTTCACACTGCCGGATTACTTGCGCGAGCTTTACAAGTCGTTCGGGAGCACTCTGGACAGATTCAATGACGAACCGGAATACCGATTGCCGATGCCCGCCCGTTACATCATCGATAAGGACAGCATTATCCGCGCGGCGGATGTGAACGCGGATTATACGATTCGTCCTGATCCTGCCGAAACTCTCAGGCACTTGCGGACATTGACTCCGGCCCCAGCGAACTAGAAAGAGCAATTCACCGTCCGGGTCCACAACGAAGCGTTGTGCCGAAGCGAGACCGATTCCGCTATTTTTGCCTCCGGTGATGACTGCTACTTTTCCTTCCCGCTTACTCGTAAGCTCTCTCCTGTTTGATTTCCAGTTTTTGAGAAACAACTCTATAGACCGCGTGTGACTGCGGTATCGACTCATTCTCCTTTGTTCATACATTAGCGCGGGTGTCAGGGTTCAGAGACCGGGAAACAGAAATCGGGAACTGCAAAATCCACGCTTGACATCGATCGATAATTCACTACCATATGGTTGTGGATAGATTAGATACAACATTTTCGGCTCTGTCTGATCCAACCCGCCGGGCGATGATCGAACGACTCTCCCTCGGGCCTGCCTCTGTGCATGGATTGACGGAACCGTTTGCACTCTCGCAGCAGATGATTTCAAAACATATTGCCTACCTGGTGCGGGCGCGAATTGTGATCAAGACGAAGCGTGGAAGAGAGAGCGTGTGCACGCTTAGGCCAGAGGCGATAAAGACAGTCAGCGACTGGGCGATTAGCTATCGCCGATTCTGGGAAGAGAGTTTCGACAAGTTAGATGCGGTTGTGAATCAAATGAAAAAAGCGGAGGTCAGAGATGACAAAAAACACGGTTAACGAGACAGAGCGGATGGTTGTCACTAGAGTTTTTGACGCCCCACGCGCATTGGTTTGGAAGGCGTGGACAGAGCCGAAATATGTGATGCAGTGGTGGGGGCCGAAGGGTTTTACTGCGCCTTTTTGCGAGATGGATTTTCGCGTAGGAGGAAGATTTCTCTGCTGCATGAGAGCGCCAGATGGGCAGGAGTTCTGGAATGGTGGGGAATACCACGAGATTGTTCTGCACGAGAAGATCGTTTACTCCCTGTACTTTTCCGACTCGAAGGGAAACAAGGTTGAACCTGCGCACTATGGAATAGAACATGAGGCCATAGAGGGTGCGCGCGACGTGGTTATTTTTGAGGATTTTGGAAACGGCCAGACGAAACTCACCCTCATTGGAAATGACACCATGGAGTACGCAAAAAAGAGCGGGGAAGTAGAGGGCTGGAATCAGATACTCGATAAAGTTGCCGCAGTTGTTGCGGGGCTAGCGCAGGCGAAATAAGAAGTTGAAGTTTTGATGATCGTCGTGCGCGAGATACAGCTAAGGCTGGCGGCGGAGGCTCGGCGGGAACGGTGAGAGGGGAGGTCGGGGATGTCCGTGAGGAAGAGGTGTTTCTGCGCGAGGAATTGCGGTCGGCGCGGCATGACCCGAAGATAGCA
>Ga0187855_10001524_pt1 | contig 18288 bp, 1 predicted proteins | sample June2016WEW_8_10_2_FD_132969 | JGI IMG/M metagenome (GOLD analysis project Ga0187855, IMG submission 132969) | Peatland microbial communities from SPRUCE experiment site at the Marcell Experimental Forest, Minnesota, USA - June2016WEW_8_10 | ecosystem: Environmental > Terrestrial > Soil >...
AGACGCTCCGCCTGCGCACGCAGACCATCCTCGCCGCGACCGGAGAGGATCCATGGCAGCCCGCCGGCGAAGGGCACATCGCCCGGCGCGCCGGGCGCCGCGACGTCCACCTTCGCGGCACCCGCTCCCGGCACCTCGCTCGCCGGGTCAGATATCGGCGCGGAGCCGCTCCGTGGCGCTTCCTCCAGAATCAGATGGGCGTTCGTGCCGCTGATCCCGAACGAGGAGACCGCTGCGCGACGCGGCCTGCCATCCGGCTGCCACGGCCGCTCCTCGGTGAGCAGCGACACCGCGCCCGCGTCCCAGTCGACCTGGCTGCTCGGCCGCCCCACATGCAGCGTACGCGGCAGCCGGCCATGCTGGAGGGCCATCACCATCTTGATGACTCCGGCGATACCGGCCGCGGCCGCGGCGTGCCCGATGTTCGACTTGATCGACCCCAGCCACAGCGGGGAGCCGTCAGGGCGGCCCTGCCCGTAGGTCGCCAGCAGCGCCTGCGCCTCGATCGGGTCGCCGAGCGTCGTGCCCGTCCCGTGCGCCTCGACCGCATCGACCTCCTCCGGCGAGAGCCCCGCGTTCGCCAGCGCCTGCAGGATCACCCGCTGCTGGGAGGGACCGTTCGGCGCCGTCAGCCCGTTGCTCGCGCCATCCTGGTTGACGGCGCTCCCCCGCAACACCCCGAGAACCCGGTGGCCGTTGCGCCGTGCGTCGGAGAGACGCTCCAGCAGAAGGATCCCGGCGCCCTCGCTCCAGCCAGTACCGTCCGCCGCGTCGCTGAAGGACTTGCAACGCCCATCCGGCGCGAGGCCACGCTGGCGGCTGAACTCGACGAACAACCCCGGCGTCGCCATCACCGTCACACCGCCCGCGAGCGCCAGCGAGCACTCACCCTGGCGCAGCGCGGCCGCCGCCATGTGCAGCGCCACCAGCGAGGAGGAGCACGCCGTATCGATCGACACCGCCGGCCCCTCCAGGCCGAAGACGTACGCCACCCGGCCGGAGACGACACTCCCGGTGGTCCCGGTCAGCATGTACCCCTCCAGGCCCGCGCCGGCGCCGGTGGATGAGACCCCAGATCCATAGCCGCTGGAGCTGACGCCGGCAAAGACGCCTGTCGGGGTCCCCTTCAGCCGAGCGGGGTCGATCCCGGCGGCCTCGATCGCCTCCCAGCAGACCTCCAGCAGCACACGCTGCTGGGGGTCCATCGCCAGCGCCTCGCGCGGGCTGACACCGAAGAAGCCCGCGTCGAACTCGCCCGCGCCCTCAAGGAACCCGCCCTCACGGGCGCTGCTGCTGCCCGGGCTCTCCGGGTCTGGGGCGTGGAGCTCCTCCAGATCCCATCCCCGGTCGGAGGGGAACTCGCCGATCGCATCCTCACCGCGGGCGACGAGCTCCCACAGCTCCCGCGCGGAGCGCACGCCGCCAGGGAACCGGCAGCCCATCCCCACCACCGCGACCGGCTCGCCCGCGCGCAGGACCGCCTGTGCGGGGAGCCGCACCGCCGTGCCCGCGGGCGAGCGGGCATCCAATGCCTCGGCCAGCAGGAGCTCGGCGAGCGCCACCGGGGTGGGGTGATCGAACACCAGCGTCGCCGGCAGTCGCAGGCCGCTCTCCGCGGCCAGCCTGTTACGCAATTCGACGGCCGCCAGCGAGTCAAACCCGAGATCCTTGAACGCCAAGCTCATATCGACCGCATTCGGCGAGGGGTGCCCCAGCACGGCCGCGACGTGCTCACGGACGAGCTCGAGCACCACGCGCTCACGCTCGCCCTCCTCCAGCGCCGCGAGCCTCTCGCCCAGCCGGCCACGCCCCGCGGAGCGCCTGCGGCCAGAGGAGGGAAGGCGGATCAGATCGCCCATCAGCGCGGGCAGCAGCCCCTCCCTGGCGAAGCCCCGCAACAGCCCCATGTCCAGGCCGACCGCAAGCAACAGCGCCCGATCGAGCTCCCCTGCGGCGTCGAAGAGCCCCAGCCCCTGCTCTGGCGAGAGCGCCCTCACACCCGAACGCGCGATCCGCGCCCGCTCACCCTCACCCAGCCGCTCGGCCATCCCCGCCTGCGCCCACGGGCCCCACGCCACGGCGCTACCCACAAGGCCCCTGCTGCGCCGGTGAGAGGCCAGCGCATCCAGGAACGCATTCCCCGCCGCATAGCCGGCCTGCCCCGCCGACCCGAGCGTCCCCGCGACCGAGGAGAACAGCACGAACGCCCGCAGCTGCAGCTCCTCCGTCAGCTCGTGCAGATGCCACGCCCCCGCGACCTTCCCCGCCAGCGCTCCGCGCAAACGCTCCCGCGAGAGCGAGCCGACCAACCCGTCGTCCAGCACGCCGGCCGCGTGCACGACTCCGCTCAACGGCTGCTCCACATCGACCTCTTCCAACAGCCGCTTCACCTGCTCGCGCTCAGCGACATCACACGCCACCACGCTCACACTCGCGCCCAACTCAGCGAGCTCCTCGACGAGCTCTCGGGCACCCTCCGCCTCCCCTCCACGACGACTGGCCAGCAACAGGCTCCGCACCCCATGGCGCTCCACCAGATGCTGCGCCACCAACGCGCCCAGACCACCGGTGCCACCGGTGATCAAGACCGTGCCCTCACCATCCAGCCCCCAACCACCAGCCGCGCCAACCCCGGGCTGCACATCAGCGGCGCCCTCCAGCCCCACACCGCGCCCAACCACCGGGCCACCAGCCAAACCCCTCCCGGCGCGCACCAGCCGCGGCACGAACAACCCACCCGCTCGCACAGCCACCTGGGGCTCACCCAACCGCACCGCATCGGCAACCCGATCGCGGGAGGGCTCCTCACCATCCACATCGACCAGCACAAACCGTCCAGGGTGCTCCGCCTGCGCCGAGCGCAACAACCCCCACGCACCGGCACCGGCCAGATCCACCACGCCCTCGCCGCCGACATCCGCCGCGCCGCGCGTCACCACCACCAAGCGGGAGCTCGCGGATCGGTCATCCTCAAGCCAGCCCTGGACCACATCGAGCATATCCCCCACGCCATCCAGCACGCCATCCACACCGGTCGCGTCGGCGCCCGCGAAATCCACCACCACGACATCCTCTTCACCCTCACCATCGGCCCCATCCGCCACCGCCACCCACTCCACGCCAAACAGCGAATCCCGGTGAGCGCCCGCCGCTTCACCATGCCCCGCGGGCGCGGCCGCGCGCAACACCAACGACTCGACCGACGCGACCACACCACCCTCCTCATCGGCTAGCACAACCGACATCCCGTCATCGCCCACCGGCGCCAAGCGCACCCGCAACACCGGCGCGGCCGCGGCGTGCAGGCTCACACCGCTCCAGGAGAACGGCAGCAGCACACCACCGCTGCTTACTTTCACCACCGCGATCGCCTGCAGCGCGGCATCGAACAGCGCCGGATGCAAGCCAAACGCATCGGCATCCGTGCGGTGCTCCTCCCCCAGCTCGATCTCGGCGAACACCTCCTCCTCACGCCTCCACACAGCCCGCAAGCCTTGGAAGGCCGAGCCATACTCGAGACCGGCCCCCGCCAGGCCGTCATACAAGTCATCGACGTCCACCCCCACCGCATCCACCGGAGGCCACACACCCCCAAGCTCACCGGTGGCCACCGCGCCGGCGGCGTCACCGCCACCGGCGGGGGCCAGCAGACCACCGGCGTGACGAACCCACGGCTCCTGCGCCAGCTCCCCGTCCACCGCGGCGCTCTCCACACGCGAATAGATCCCGATCGTCCGGGTGGGCGCAGCCGAATCGTCAGGCTCACCCACAACGAGCTGCACCTGCACCGCCTGCCCCTCCTGCAACGCCATCGGCGTCTCCAGCACCAGCTCCTGCAGGCATCCGTAGCCGAGCTGGCCACCCGCATGCAACGCCAGCTCGACGAACGCCGTGCCCGGCAGCAGCACCGTGCCCATCACCACATGACCGGCCAGCCATGGATGTGCCTCGAACGAGAGGCGACCCGTGAACAGCCACCCCTCACCGTCCGCCAACGCCACCGCCGCGCCCAGCAGCGGGTGCTCTGTCCGCTCCTGCCCAGCCGCCGTCACATCGCCCACACCTCGCCCCGGCGTCAACCAGTAGCGCTCCCGCTGGAACGCGTAGGACGGCAGCCTCACCGGCCGGGCGCCCGATCCGTCGAGCGCACGAGCCCAGTCCACACCCACACCCCGCACCCACACCGCCCCCAAGCCCGCCAGCAGCGAGCGCGGCTCGGGATGCCCGGCGCGCAGCATCGGCGCCGCCACCACCTCCGGCGCCCGGGCGACCGGCATCCGCGACGGCGGCGCCTGCGCGCCCGGCGTCCCGGCAACGGCGTTGCGCTCGGCGTCCACGCACTCCTCGACCATCGCGCTCAACACCCCGTCCGGGCCCAACTCGAGGAAGCTCCTCACACCCTCCGCACACAGCCAGGCGACGCCGTCCGCGAACCTGACCGTCTCGCGGACCTGACGCACCCAATATCCCGCGGTGCACAGCTCCTCCCGAACCCCTAGCGCACCGGATAGGTTGGAGACCAACGCAATCCGCGGCTCGCCGAAAGACATGCTCTGCGCGACCCGCTCGAACTCCTCCAGCATCCCATCCATTCGCGGCGAGTGAAACGCATGACTCACCCGCAGCCGCTTCGTCCTACGGCCCCGCTACTCCCACACGCCCGCGAGCTCGGACACCGCATCCTCATCGCCGGAGACCACCACCGAACCGGGCGCGTTCACCGCCGCCAACGCCACCCTGCTCTGCCAATTCTCCAGCGCCGCGAACGACTCCACCACCTCCCGCTCGGATGCCGCGATCGCCGCCATCGCGCCACCCTCCGGCAGGGCGCCCATCAGGCGCCCACGCGCGGCCACCAGCCGGCATGCATCCTCGAGCGAGAACACACCCGCGACATGCGCCGCCGCCAGCTCGCCGATCGAATGACCGATCAGGAAATCGGGGCGCACGCCCCACTCCCACACCAGCCGGAACAACGCCACCTCGAGCGCGAACAGCGCCGGCTGCGCCCACGCCGTCCCGTCCAGTACGGACTCTTGCTCGAACACCACCTCCCGCAGCGAGCATCCCAGGTGCGCGTCCAGGTGGGTGCACGTCTCCTCGAACGCCGCCCGGAAGACCGGGAATGCGTTGTACAGATCGCGGCCCATACCGACCCGCTGCCCACCCTGCCCGGTGAACAAGAACGCCAGCCGGCCATCCCGTGCGATCGCCCGCACGACGTCCTTTGGCGTCTGATCTTCGGCGAGGCCGGCGAGACCCTCCAGCAGATCCTCACGACTCTCGCCGAGCACGGCCGCGCGGCTCTCGAGCAGCGGGCGGCCCGCGAGGGAGAGCGCGACGTCTGCCGGATCGAACTCGGGCGCCCCGCTGAGATGCTCGCTCAGACGCTGCGCCTGGGCACGCAAACCGTCACTGCCACGGCCGGAGAGGACCCACGCCAGCACCCCGGCGGGTACGCGCTCGGAAGCGGCCGCCGACACCGGCGCGGGAACGGCCGCGGACACCGGCGCGGGAACGGCCGCGGACACCGGCGCGGGAACGGGGGCGGGGGCGGGGGCCTCCTCGATGATCAGGTGGGCGTTCGTCCCGCTGATCCCGAACGAGGAGACCCCCGCGCGCCGCGGCCTGCCCCCCGCGGGCCACGGCTGCTCCTCGGTGAGCAGCGACACCGCGCCCGCATCCCAGTCGACCTGTGTCGTTGGCCGCTCGGCGTGCAGCGTGCGTGGCAGCCGCCCGTGCTGGAGCGCGAGCACCATCTTGATCACGCCCGCGACACCGGCCGCCGCCGCGGCGTGGCCGATGTTCGACTTGATCGACCCCAGCCACAGGGGGCGCTCCCCCGACCGGTCGCGGCCGTAGGTCGCCAGCAGCGCCTGCGCCTCGATCGGGTCGCCCAGCGTCGTGCCGGTGCCGTGCGCCTCGACCGCATCGACCTCCTCCGGCGAGAGCCCCGCGTTCGCGAGCGCCTGCAGGATCACCCGCTGCTGGGAAGGGCCATTCGGAGCGGTCAGCCCGTTGCTGGCGCCATCCTGGTTGATCGCGCTCCCCCGCAGCACACCCAGAATGTCGTGGTTGTTGCGCCGCGCGTCGGAGAGCCGCTCCAGCAGCAGCACACCCACCCCCTCGCTCCAGCTGGTGCCGTCCGCGCCGTCGCCGAAGGACTTGCAGCGCCCATCCGCCGCCAGGCCGCGCTGGCGGCTGAACTCGACGAACAGCCCCGGGCTCGCCATCACGCTCACCCCCCCCGCCAGCGCGAGCGAGCATTCGGAGTGGCGCAGCGCGTTGGCCGCGAGGTGCAGCGCCACCAGCGAGGAGGAGCACGCCGTATCGACCGACACCGCGGGGCCCTCGAAGCCGAACGTGTACGCCACCCTGCCGGACACGACACTCGCGATGCTGCCCGTCAGCAGGTACCCCTCGACACCCTCTCCCACGGTCGACCCGGCCCCGTAGCTGCTGGCGGAGACCCCGGCGAATACGCCGGTCGGGGTGCCCTTCAGTGACGAAGGGTCGATCCCCGCGGCCTCGATCGCCTCCCAGCAGGCCTCGAGCAGCAGCCGCTGCTGGGGATCCATCGCCAGCGCCTCCCGGGGGCTGATCCCGAAGAAGGCCGCGTCGAAATCGCCGGCGCCGTCGAGGAAGCCCCCCTCACGCGTGTACGTGCTGCCCGCCCGCCCCGGATTCGGGTCGTACAACCGCTCCAGATCCCACCCCCTGTCCGCCGGGAAGGCGCCGATCGCGTCCCCGCCGGCCGCCAGCAGGTCCCACAGCTGCCGCGGGGAACCCACGCTTCCAGGGAACCGGCAGCTCATCCCCACGATCGCCACGGGCTCGCCGGCGCCCGGCGAGGCAGCCGCCGGCAGCGCGAGCGCACCACGCTGACCCAACGCCTCGGCGAGGAGGAACCTCGCCAGGTCGAGTGGCGTGGGATGATCGAATGTCAGGGTCGCCGGCAACCTGAGGCCACTGGCCCCGCCGAGCCGGTTGCGCAGCTCGACCGCCGCGAGCGAGTCGAACCCAAGATCCCTGAACGCCGTACGCTCGTCGATCGCACCTGCAGATGAGTGCCCCAGCACGGCGGCGGCGTGCTCGCGCACGAGCTGCAACGCGAGCTGCTCACCCTCGCCCTCTCCAGCCCCGGCCAGACGCGCAGCGAGCGACCCGTCGGCTCTCCGGCGTGGCTTACCGGCAAACGCGCTCGCGCCGACCAGCCCCTCGAAGAGCGCGGGCAGGCCGCCGCTTCTCGCGTAGCGTCGCAGCAGCCCGATGTCGAGCCCCACCGGCAGCAGCAGCGCCTCGTCGAGCTCGCGTGCGGCGTCGAACAGCCTCAGGCCCTGCTCGGAGGAGAACGCCCGCACGCCCGCACGCTCGAGCCGCTCCCGGTCGCCCTCCCGCAACTGGTCGACCATCCCCGCCTCCGCCCACGAGCCCCACGCGAGCGAGCAGCCGACCAGCCCCTGCGAGCGACGATAGGACGCCAGGCCGTCGAGGAACCCGTTCGCCGCCGCATAGTTGGCCTGCCCCGCGCTGCCCAGCGTCGCCGTCGCCGACGAGAACAGCACGAATGCCGAGAGGTCCATCTCCCGCGTCAGCTCATGCAGATGCCACGCCCCGCCCGCCTTCGGCGCCATCACTCCCCGCACGCGCTCCCCCGACAGCGAGCTCAAGATGCCGTCGTCCAACACCCCGGCCGTGTGCACCACCGCCCGCAGCGGGTGGCCCACCTCGATCGATTCGAGCAGGCTCCGCACCGCCTCACGATCGGACACGTCGCACGCCACCACCCGCACCCGCGCGCCCAGCCCCTCGAGCTCCCCGACGAGCTCCCGCGCGCCCCCCGCATCGGGGCCCGCGCGGCTCGCCAACAGCAGATGACGTGCCCCATGGCGCTCGACCAGGTGACGCGCCAGCAGGCTGCCGAGCCCACCCGTGCCGCCCGTGATCAGCACCGTGCCCTCACCGTCGAGCGGCGGCGCCGGCAGCATCAGCACGTTCTTGCCGACGTGCCGCCCCTGGCTCATGAGCCGCACCGCGTCGACCGCGCGACGCACATCCCAGGCCCGCAGGGGCAAGCACTCGAGCACGCCCCGCTCGAACAGCTCGACGAGCTCCACCAGCACCGCCTGGATCCGATCCGGCCCAGCTTCCATCACGTCAAACGCCCGGTAGGACACCCCCGGGCAGCGCTCGGCCAGCACCTCCGCATCGCGCCGATCGGTCTTGCCCATCTCGAGGAACCGACCGCCGGCGCCCAGCAGGCCAAGCGAGGCGTCCACGAACTCGCCCGCAAGCGAGTTCAACACAACATCGACGCCCCTCTCGCCTGGCGTCTGCTGGAAGCGCTCCGCGAACTCCAGGTCGCGCGAGGAGGCGATGTGCGCTCGATCCAAGCCGAGACGCTCGAGCACGCCCCACTTCCCGGCGCTCGCCGTCCCGAACACCTCCAACCCGAAATGGCGCGCGAGCTGCACGGCGGCGATCCCCACGCCGCCCGCCGCCGAATGGATCAGCAGACGCTCGCCCTCCCGCACGCCCGCCAGGTCCACAAGCCCGTAGTAGGCCGTCAGGAACGCGATCGGCACAGACGCCGCCTGCGCGAACGACCACCCCGCGGGCATCTCCACCAGCAGACGCCGATCGGTCACCGCGACGGGACCGAACGCGCCGCTGAACACCCCCATCACACGATCCCCCACCGCCAGCCCCTCGACGCCGGGACCGACCTCGAGCACCACCCCGGCGCCCTCGCTGCCGACCACGCCGCCGCCCGGATGCAGACCCAGCAGCACCATCACATCCCGGAAGTTCACGCCAGCGGCGCGCAACCCGACGCGCACCGCTCCGGCCCCCAGCGCGCCGCCGTCGTCGGCCTCCACCACGCACAGGTCGTCAAGCGCACCGCTGCCGCCACTCCCGATGCCGAGCCGCCACCCGCCGGCGGCGCCACCCACCGCCAACCCGTCGCCGCCACCGCCGCGCACCAGCCGCGCGAGGAGCAGCTCGCCCTCGCGCACAGCCACACACGGCTCATCCAGGCCAACCGCCCGCACGACGTCCCGCGCGACATCCTCACCGTCCACGTCGACCAGCACGACGCGCCCCGGGAGCTCCGCCTGCACCGAACGCACCAACCCCCACACGCCGGCACCTGCCAGATCCACGACATCCTCACTCGCACCGGCGCACACGGCGCCCCGTGTCACAACAGCGATCCGGCAGCCGTCAAACCGCTCATCGCCGAGCAACCCCTGCAACACGCTCAGCACCTCGGCGGCGGCGTCGATTGCATCGTCCACGACACCGGCTCCACCCCCGGCGGCGCGATCGCCATCGCCCCGTGGGCCACCCGTGCGATCGACAACCACCAGGTCATCGCCCTCGCCATCGCGGCTCAGCAGCGCCCATCCGGCCCCATCCGAGCCCACTCCGCCGTCCACATCCCCAACCGGGCGATACCGGGCTTCGCTGGTGTGCTCCCCGGATGCGACCGCGACCCACTCCACGCCAAACAGCGAGTCCCGCGGCGCGTCCGCCACGCCGCCCAGCCGCCCGGCCGGCGCCGGACGCAGCGCCAGCGACTCGATCCGCCCGAGCAGCCTGCCCTCCTCGTCGGCGACGACCACGCTCACCGCGTCCTCACCCGTGCGCCTCAGATGCGCACGCAGCGCCGCCACGCCGCCCTCGCGCACAGCCACCCCGTTCCACACATAGGGCAGCCGCGCGCCACCCACGGACCCACCATCGCCCTCAACCGGCTTTGTCAACCCTGTTGCGTGCAGCACGGCGTCCAGCAGGGCCGGGTGCAGAGCGAACGAGCCTGCTTCGGGGCGCTGCTCCTCCGCGAGCGCCACCTCCACGAATACGTCCTCCCCACCTCGCCACACCCCTCGCAACCCCTGAAATACGGGGCCATACTCCAAACCCACCCCGGCCAACCCGTCATATATGTCGTCAACCCCGACCTCCACCGTCCCCGCCGGAGGCCAGACGCTCCCCACCAGCTCCCCCCCGTCATCGGGCTCCGCGCCCGCCCGCGACCCCACGGGCACGGCGAGCTCTCCGCTCGCGTGGCGGGTCCACGCCACCCCCGAGAGCTCCCCATCGAGCGTCGCGCGCTCCGAACGCGAATAGATGCCGATCGTCCTGGTGGATGGGACCGAATCGTCGGGTTCGCCAACCACCACCTGGATCTGCACCCCATCCCTCTCGGGCAGCACAAGCGGCTCCTGCAACACCAGCTCCCGCACCTCCCCACACCCAAGCTGGCGGCCGGCATGCAGCGCAAGCTCGACGAACGCCGTGCCCGGCAGCAGCACTGCGTCAAGCACAACGTGATCGGCCAGCCACGAGTGAGTCTCGAGCGACAGGCGACCGGTGAACAGCCAGCCCTCGCCCTCCGCCAGCGCAACCGCGGCGCTCAGCAACGGGTGATCCACCGCGGTCTGCCCCGCCGCCATCACGTCCTGCGCGCCCGGCGCGGCCTGCAGCCAGTAGCGCTCACGCTCAAACGCATAGGTCGGCAGCGCCACCCCGCGGGCACCGGAGCCCTCCAGCACCGCACGCCAGTCGACGTTCGTGCCGTGCACCCACGCCTCGCCGAGCGAGGTCAGCAGGCGCCGAGCGCCGCCCTCCTCGCGACGCAGCGAGCCGATCGCCGCGACACCACCCGCCGGCTCACCGGCGCCTCCCCCCTGACGCGAGACGTCCGGCTCGCCGTGCGCCTCGTCGATCGTTTCCTGCGCGCCCACCGTGAGCACGGGATGCGGGCTGACCTCGATCAGCGTCCGTAGGCCCGCATCGAGCAGTGCCCGTGTCGCTTGCTGGAATTGCACAGTCCGGCGGAGATTGCGGTACCAGTAGCCGGCGTCGAGCTCCGCGGTGTCCACCAGCCCGCCGGTGACCGCCGAATAGAACGGGATCGTCCCCGCGCGCGGAGCGATCCCCGCGCAGCCCTCCAGCAGCTCCGCCCGAACAGCCTCGACCTGCGCGGAGTGCGCGGCGTAATCGACCGCGATCTTGCGAGCCCTGATCTCGCTCGCCTCGCACTCCTGAAGCAGCTCCCTCAGCGCGTCCGGCTCCCCGGACACCACAACCGAGCGCGGCCCATTCACCGCTGCGAGGGCAGCGCGCTCGCCGAAGCGCTCGAGCAGCGACTCCGCCTCCCGGGCCGTGAGCGCGAGCGAGACCATCCCGCCCTCGCCGGCCAGGGCGAGCAGCGCCCGACTGCGAAGCGCCACGACTCTGGCCGCGTCCTCCAGCGACAGGCCGCCCGCCACGAACGCCGCGGCAATCTCCCCCTGGGAGTGACCGGCCACGGCATCCGGCTGCACCCCGCATGCGCGCCACACACCCGCCAGCGACACCATCACCGCGAACAGCGCCGGCTGCACCACATCGACGCGGTCCAATCGCGGCGCGCCCTCCCCGCCCCGCAGCACCTCCTCCAGACGCCACGGGACGAACGGCTCGAGCGCCTCGGCGCACCGCTCGATCCAGGCCGCGAACACCGGCGAGCCGTCCAGCAGCTCCAGCGCCATGCCCTCCCACTGCGAGCCCTGCCCCGGGAACAGGAACGCGACCCCACCGCCGGCCGCGCTGCCCCGCAGCACACCGCCCGCCGGATCGCCCGCCGCCAGCGCATCGAGGCCGTCGAAGAGCGGGGAGTCGACCAGCACGAACGCGCGATCCTCGAGCATCGGCTTGGCCGCCAGCGAAAGCGCCACGTCGGCCGCTCGAGCCTCCGGGCTCTCGAGGAGGAACCGCCGCAGACGCCCAGCCTGAGCGCGCAACCCCCCCGCCCCTCTGCCCGACACCATCCACGGCACCACGTCCGGCGCGGGGCCCACGGCATCTGCGGGGCTCCAGCTGAGGATCGGCGCGGGCGAGCGCGCAGGCTCGGGATCGGGTGGCGCCGGCGCCTCCTCGACGATCACGTGGGCGTTGGTGCCGCTCACGCCGAACGACGACACGCCCGCCCGGCGCGGGTGCTCGCGCGCGGCGGGCCATGGCGACTCCTCGGTGAGCAACGACACGGCCCCCTTCGACCAGTCGACCTGCCTGGAGGGCTCGTCCACGTGCAGCGTTCTCGGCAGCACCCCGTGCCGCAGCGCCATCACCATCTTGATCACTCCCGCCACGCCGGCCGCCGCCTGCGTGTGGCCGAGGTTCGACTTGATCGACCCCAGCCACAGCGGGGAGCCCTCAGGGCGCCCCTGCCCGTAGGTCGCCAGCAGCGCCTGCGCCTCGATCGGGTCGCCGAGCGTGGTACCCGTCCCATGGCCCTCCACCGCGTCGACCTCGCCGCTCGCGAGCCCCGCGTTCGCCAGCGCGCGCTGGATCACCCGCCGCTGCGACGGCCCGTTGGGGGCCGTCAACCCGTTGCTGGCGCCGTCCTGGTTGACAGCGCTGCCCCGCAGCACCCCGAGCACCCGATGCCCGCGGCGCTGTGCGTCGGACAGCCGCTCCAGGAGCAGCACGCCCACCCCCTCCGCCCAGCCGCTGCCGTCCGCCCCGTCCGCGTAGGACTTGCAACGTCCATCAGGCGCCAGGCCGCGCTGGCGTGAGAATTCCACGAACACGCCGGGGGTGGACAGCACCGTCGCGCCGCCCGCCAGCGCCAGCGAGCACTCCCCGCCGCGCAGCGCTCCACACGCCAGGTGCAGCGCCACCAGCGAGGAGGAGCAGGCCGTATCGACCGACAGCGCCGGACCCTCGAGACCAAGCACGTACGCCACCCGCCCCGACACCACGCTCCCCGCGCTGCCGATGCCCAGGTAGGGCTCGAGATCGGCCGGCGCCGCCCCCCCAACGCGCGTGGCGTAGTCCTGGTACATCACCCCGGTGAACACGCCCGTCTGGCTGCCGCGCACCGACAGCGGATCGATGCCCGCGTCTTCGAGCGCCTCCCAGCAGGTCTCGAGCATCAGCCGCTGTTGCGGGTCCATCGCCAGCGCCTCGCGCGGGCCGATCTTGAAGAACCGCGCGTCGAAGGCCCCCGCGTCCTCGAGGAAGCCCCCGGCGCGCGCATAGCTCGTTCCTGCGTGCTCCGGGTCGGGGTCGTACAGCCGCTCCAGATCCCACCCGCGATCCTCCGGGAACGCCCCGATCGCGTCCCTGCCCTCGCTCACCAGCTCCCACAGCTCCTCGGGGGAACTCACTCCGCCGGGATACCGGCAGCCCATGCCGACGATCGCGATCGGCTCGCGCCCCTGCTCTTCGACCTCGCGCAGCCGCCGCCGTGTCTGGCGCAGGTCGATCGTCGCGCGCTTGAGGTACTCGAGGAAGCGCTCGTCGCCCTGGCCCGGCACCACGGCCGCCTCGTCGTCGTCGCGTTTGGAGTCCGCGCTCATTCCGATCCCAACTCCCTCTCTAGCAGTGCCAACACCTCATCGGCGCTCGCCGACTTGATGTCCTCGTCCTCGTTGCTCGCGACCTCCACCGGGGGAGGGGAGGGCATCTCGACCCCCACCTCGTCCAGCAGATGCCGCGCGATCGCCTCGGCGCTCGGGTGGTCGAACACGAGCGTCGCCGGCAGCGCGAGCGCGGTCTCGGCGCTCAGGCGGTTGCGCAGCTCGACCGCCGCCAGCGAGTCGAAGCCCAGCTCTTTGAGCGGCTGCCGCGGGTCGATCGCCGCCGCCGACGGGTATCCCAGCACCGTGGCGACCTGGGCGAGCGTGAGCTGCAGCACGACCCGTCCGCGGCCGGCCGCCGGCACCCCCGCCAGGCGCTCGACCAGCGAGCGGCGCTTCGCCGCGGCCGCGCGCCGCGCCGGCACACGCACCAGCCCGTGCAGCAGGGCGGGCAGCGTCCCCGCCTTGGCCTGCGCGCGCAGCATGCCCCGGTCGAGGCTCACCGGCGCCAGCAGCGCGTGATCGCTCTGCTGCGCGGCGTCGAACAGGCCGAGGCCCTGTGCCTCCGTCAGCGCCCGGATGCCGGCGCGCGCGATCCGCGCGCGGTCCACCTCGCCGAGCTCGCTCGTCAGCCCGCCGGCCTGCTCCCACAGCCCCCACGCCAGCGACACGCCCGCCAGGCCCTGCGCGCGGCGCGCGGCGGCCAGCCCGTCCAGGAACGCGTTCGCGGCGGCGTAGTTGCCCTGGCCGGCACCGCCCGACAACGCGGAGAACGAGGAGAACAGCACGAACGCCGTCAGCTCCATCTGCGCGGTCAGCTCGTGCAGGTGCAGCGCGCCATCGACCTTCGGCGCCAGCACGCGGTCGAGGCGCTCCAGCGTCAGCCCATTCACCACGCCGTCGTCGAGCACGCCCGCGGTGTGCACCACCGCGCCGAGCGGGTGCTCGGCCGGCACGGCGTCCAGCGTCGCCTGCACCTGCGCGCGGTCGGTCACGTCGCACGCGACGATTCGCGTCTCGGCGCCCAGCTCTCGCAGCTGTGCCACCAGCTCCTCGGCGCCCTCCGCCGCAGGCCCGCGCCGGCTGGCGAGCACGATGCTCCGTGCGCCGTGTGCCTCCACGAGGTGCCGCGCCATCAGCGCGCCGAGCTCGCCGCCGCCGGTGATCAGCACGGTGCGATCGGGGTCGAGCCATGCGGCCTGTGCACTGGTCGGGTCGGCCGCGCCGGCCGCTGCGCGCGGGGTCGCCGGAGCCAGCCGCGGAACGTGGATGCGGCCCTCGCGCACCGCCACCTGGGGCTCGTCCGGCGCCTTGGCGAGCGCCGCCTGCGACGACTCCTCGCCGTCCACGTCGATCAACATGAACTGGCCCGGGCTCTCGGTCTGTGCCGTGCGCACCAGCCCACTCACCGCCGCCTGCGCCAAGCCCGGCAGCGCTTCGCCCTCGCTCACGGCCACGGCGCCGCGGGTGACGAACGCCAGGCGCGATCCCTTCCGGTCCTCCGCCAGCCAGCTCTGGATCTGCTCCAGCACCCGGTGCGAGACCAGGCGCACAGCCGCCGCAAGATCGTCGGGGTCGTCCTCATGGGCGCAATCCACAAACACCGTCTCCGTCGCCCCGGCCCCTCGCTCGATCGCATCGATCGGCGCCCACTTCAGGTAGTAGAGGGAATCCCTGCCGCCCTGCGCGCGAGCGAACTGCTCGGGCGAGATCGGGCGCACCACCAGCGACTCCACCGCGGCGACCGGCCCGCCGCTGCCGTCGGCGATGCGCAGCGAGAGCTTGTCGGACTCCGATCGTGATAGATACACCCGCAGTCGCGTGGCACCTGTCGCGTACAGGCTCACGCCGCTCCAGGCGAACGGGAGACCCGGCCCGGTTGCGCCCTCCCCGCTCGTGTTCTCGCCAGGCGCGTTCTCCCCACACGCGCCCTCGCCATCCGCGTCGAGCAGCGCCGCTACCGCCGCCGGGTGCAGCGCCGCGTCGAATAGCGCCGGGTGCAGGCCGTAGCGAGTCGCCTGCGCCTGGTCGTCGTTCAGCTCCAGCTCGGCGAACAGCTCGTTCCCCTGCCGCCACATGTTCTGCAGGCCCTGGAAGAGGGGGCCGTATTCGAGGCCAGCGGACGCCAGGCGCTCGTAGATGCCGTTGAGCTCCACCGCCTCCGCGCCGGCCGGGGGCCACTCCCCGCCGGACAGCTCGTCGGCGGCCGTACCCGCCGACGCGTCCGCTCCGGCGCCCCCGCCGGTGGCCAGCACCCCGCTTGCGTGACGTGTCCACGCCGCCCCGACCAGCTCGTCGTCGCCCTCGACGCGCGTGTGGATCGCCACCGGCCGGGTCGGCGGGACGGCATCGTCGGGCTCGCCCACCGTTAGCTGTAGCTGCACACGCTCGCCCTCGCGCACGACCAGCGGCGCCTCCAGCACCAGCTCGCGCACCGTCTCGCAGCCGACCTGCGCACCGGCGTGCAACGCCAGCTCGACCAGCGCCGCGCCCGGCAGCACCGCTGCGCCCAGCACCGCGTGGTCGGCCAGCCAGGGGTGGGTCGCCAGTGAGAGACGGCCGGTGAAGAGGCAGCCCTCGCCGGCGGCCATGCCGATCGCGGCGCCGAGCAGCGGATGGCCGGCCGCGCCCAGCCCGGCCGCGGCCACGTCGCCGGCACCGCCGCCGGGCGCCAGCCAGTAGTGCTCGCGCCGGAAGGCGTACGGCGGCAGCGTCACCCGTTCAGCGTCCGCATGGGCGAGTAGCGGACCCCAGTCGACCTTGGCGCCATGCACCCACGCTTCGGCGAGGGAAGTCAGGAAGCGGCGTGGGCCGCCATCGTCGCGGCGCAGCGAACCGACCGTCGCGGCCTGCGCGCGGGTCGGGGCCCCGGTGATGGCGCCTTTGGTCGAACCCTGTGCGGTGTCGCCATTGACCGAACCCTGGACTGTGGCTCCGCTGACCGCATCGGTGACCGGGCCATCGGCCGTAGGGCCACCGGATCGCGCGAGGTCGATCGCCTCCTGCACCGCGAGCGCCAGCACCTGGTGGGGGCTCGACTCGATGAAGGTGCCGACGCCCTCCTCCAGCAGCGCCCTGGTCGCCTGCTCGAACCGCACCGTCTCGCGCAGGTTGCGGTACCAATACTCCGCGTCGAGCTCGGCCGTGTCGAGGATCCCGCCGGTGACGGTCGAGTGGAAGGGAATCTCTCCCGAGCGCGGGGCAATCCCCGCGCAGCCCTCCAGCAGCTCCTCGCGGACCTGCTCGATCTGCACCGAGTGCGCCGCGTAGTCGACCGCGATCCTGCGCGCCCTGACGCCCTCCGCCTCGCACTCCTCCAGCAGGCGATCGAGCGCCTCGGGGTCGCCCGACACCACGGCCGAGCCGGGGCCGTTGGCCGCGGCGAGCGCCACCCGCTCGCCGAACGGCTCCAGGCGCGGGCGGAGCTGCTCGGCGCCGAGCGCGACCGACACCATCCCGCCCTTCCCTGCGAGGCTCACCAGCGCCCGGCTGCGCAGCGCCACCACGCGCGCGGCGTCCTCGAGCGTCAGGCCGCCCGCCACGCACGCCGCCGCGATCTCGCCCTGCGAGTGGCCGACGACGACGTCGGGGCGCACGCCGCAGGCGCGCCACAGCTCGGCGAGCGACACCATCACCGCCCACAGCGCCGGCTGCACCACGTCCACACGCCCCAGCTCGGGCGCGCCCGGCACGCCGCGCAGGACATCCTCCAGGCGCCACCCGACGAACGGCTCGAGCGCGTCGGCGCACTCCGCCAGTCGCCGCGCGAACAGGGGAGAGGCGTTGAGCAGCTCCACCGCCATTCCATCCCACTGGCCTCCCTGCCCGGGGAAGAGGAGGGCGATCCGGCCCTGCTCTCCCGTCGCGCGGCCGGCGCGCACCACGTTCGCGGCCGGCTCCGCGCACGCCAGCGCGGCGAGGCCGGCGAGCAGCTCCTCGCGCTCGCCTACCAGCACGGCGCGGTCCTCCAGCTGTGGTCGGCTCGCCAGCGACAGTGCCACGTCGGCGGCGTCCAGCTCCAGCTGCACGGCCAGGAACTCGCCCAACCGTGCGGCCTGTGCCTCCAGCGCGCCCCGGCCGCGACCCGAGAGCACCCACGGGAGAGCGTCACCAACGAACGAATCTCCGGCCGTCGTAGGAGACTCAATCCGAGGCGCTTCCTCGACGATCACGTGCGCGTTGGTGCCGCTGATCCCGAACGAGGAGACACCCGCGCGACGCGGCCGGCCGTTGGCGGCCCACGTACGGGGCTCGGTCAACAGCACCACCCCCCCCTCCTCCCACTCCACATGAGACGAGGGCCGATCCACATGCAATGTTCGCGGCAACAGCCCGTTACGCAATGCGAGCACCATCTTGATCACGCCCGCCACCCCAGCAGCAGCCTGCGTATGCCCAATGTTCGACTTCACCGAGCCCAACCACAGAGGCCTATCCGCAGGGCGGCCCTGCCCATAGGTCGCCAGCAGCGCCTGCGCCTCGATCGGGTCGCCCAGCGTGGTCCCTGTCCCGTGGCCCTCGACCGCGTCGATCTCCGCCGGACTCAGGCCAGCGTTGGCGAGCGCCTGCGCGATCACGCGTTCCTGCGAGGGACCGTTCGGGGAGGTCAGCCCGTTGCTGGCACCGTCCTGGTTGACCGCGCTGCCGCTTACCACGCCGAGGATTTGGTGGCCGTTGCGCTGCGCCTGCGAGAGGCGCTCCAGCACCAGCACGCCCACGCCCTCCGCCCAGCCTGTCCCGTCGGCCGCGTCGGCGTAGGACTTGCAGCGCCCGTCGCTCGCGAGACCGCGCTGGCGGCTGAACTCCACGAACACGCCCGGCGTCCACAGCACCGTCACCCCGCCCGCCAGCGCGAGGTCGCATTCGCCTCCGCGCAGCGCCTGAGACGCCCAGTGCAGCGCCACCAGCGAGGAGGAGCAGGCCGTATCGACCGACA
>Ga0187855_10001526_pt1 | contig 18278 bp, 17 predicted proteins | sample June2016WEW_8_10_2_FD_132969 | JGI IMG/M metagenome (GOLD analysis project Ga0187855, IMG submission 132969) | Peatland microbial communities from SPRUCE experiment site at the Marcell Experimental Forest, Minnesota, USA - June2016WEW_8_10 | ecosystem: Environmental > Terrestrial > Soil >...
ATCATCTTGCCGGTGGTCAGGGCATCGAAGATCTTCGCCCGCGACATCTGCCGCAGCGCCTCGGGAGCGGGCGCATGCGTCGGGCTCCCCGCTTTGTGGCACCCCGCGCAGTTCTTCTCAAACAGCTCGGCGCCCGTCTGCGGAGTCGCTTGGGCCCAGCCGAGCAACGCGGCCGCCACAATCCACGCAAATTTTTTCATCGTTCGATCCTACGTTGCGGTAACATGCTTGTCAAATGGAGTCGATTTTAGAACTGCGCGACCTGGTGAAGCAGTTCCCCGGACACCGCGCCGTCGATGGGATCTCGCTGTGCCTCCCCCGCGGCGGCTTCTTCTCGCTGCTGGGCCCCTCCGGCTGCGGCAAAACCACCACCCTGCGCCTCGTGGCCGGTTTCGAGCAGCCTACCTCCGGCGACGTCCTGCTGGATGGCGCGGTGGTCAACGACCGCAAACCTTACGAACGCAACGTCAGCACCGTTTTTCAGAATTACGCCCTGTTCCCGCACCTGACGGTGGAAGGCAACATCGCCTTCGGCCTGAAGCGCAAGAGCATGTCCGACATCGCCCGCCGCGTGCGCGAAGCCCTGGAACTGGTCCGTCTGACGGGAAAAGAATCGCGCTACCCGGCGCAACTTTCCGGCGGCGAGCGCCAGCGGGTGGCCCTGGCGCGTTCCCTGGTGCTCCAGCCCGACGTGCTGCTGCTCGACGAGCCGCTGGCCGCCCTCGACCCCAAGCTCCGCAAGCAAATGCGCCTGGAACTGAAAGAGATGCAGCGCCGCGTGGGCATCACCTTTCTGCTGGTGACTCACGACCAGGAAGAAGCCCTCTCCATGTCGGACCAGTTGGCCGTCATGAACGCCGGCGCCATCGAGCAGGTGGGTACTCCGCAGGATGTCTACCTGCGCCCCAGCACACGCTTCGTCGCAGGCTTCCTGGGCGCGGTCAATTGGATCGACGGCATCGGCCTGCGCCCCGAGGTCACGCGCCTCTCCCGCACCCTGCCGTCGAACGGTGCGCGCTTCCGCCCGGCCACCGTCACCGGCTCGGTTTTCCTAGGCAATTGCGTACACGTGCTGGCGCGCCTGGCGACCGGCGAAGATGCCGTCGCCGAGATCCCCCGCAATAACGGCGCGTACCGCGAAGGCGAAGCCGTGCACGTCTTCTGGAGTCCGTCCGACGAGATGATCCTGCCATGAAAGCGGCCGCCGCCCTGGACAAAGCCGCGTCCGGTTGGGAACGCCTGCGCGCCTGGTTCCTGCTGCCTGCCTGGATCTGGATGGCGGTCCTGTTCGCCGCGCCGTTCGTGATCGTCATCTTCTACAGCCTGCTGACGCGCGGCGCATACGGCGGCCTCGGCCCGCCCTGGACCGTCGAGAATTACCAACGCCTCCTCGATCCGCTCTACCTCGTCATTCTCCTGAAATCGTTCCTGATGGCCGCCTTGACCACCGTCATCTGCCTGCTGCTGGGCTTCCCGCTGGCGCTCTTCATCTCGCGCGCCGGAAACCGGCGGAACATCTACCTGCAACTGGTGATTTTGCCGTTCTGGACGAGTTTCCTGGTACGCCTCTACGCCTGGCTGTTCCTGCTGCGCGACACCGGACTGATCAACACCGCCCTCCAGCACCTCGGCCTGATCCACGATCCGCTGCCGCTGCTCTATAACGATGGAGCGGTGCTGCTGGGCCTGGTCTACGGATACCTGCCGTTCATGGTGCTGCCGGTGTACGCCACTTTGGAGCGCCTCGACCCCGCGCTGGTAGAGGCCGCCGCCGACCTCGGCGCCAAGCAGTGGTCCACGATGCTGCACGTAGTGCTGCCGCTCTCCGCGCCGGGTATACGCGCCGGCAGCATCCTGGTGTTCATCCCCGCGCTGGGCGCATACCTGACGCCCGACCTGCTGGGCGGAGGCCGCACCGTCCTGATCGGCAACCTCGTGCAGAACCAGTTCACCAACGCGCGCGACTGGCCCTTCGGCGCAGCCATCTCCGTGGGCCTGATGGCATTGGTCGGGGTAATGGTCCTGTTGATGCTGCGCCGCGAACGGGAGACCCTCGTATGAAGCGATACGTGGCGCAAGCTTCAGCTTGCAGCGGCGAACTTCAGTTCGCCGTTTCGCGTCCCAACCTGGAGCCCCCCCTATGAAGCGCGGCCTGGGCCTCTTCGCCGCCGCAGTCTATGCCTTCCTCCATCTGCCCCTGATAATTCTAGCCATCTTCAGCTTCAATTCCTCGCGATTCACCGTCTGGCAAGGCTTCTCCCTGCACTGGTACCACGCCATCTTCCAGGATCCGCAGCTTGCCGAATCCGCCTGGAACAGCCTGATCATCGCCGTCGCCGCCACGATCCTTTCCACCATCGCCGGCACGTTATGCGCCTACGGCCTATGGAAGCGCGGCTCGGCGCTGCTCTCCGGATCGCTGTATCTCTCGCTGGTCACTCCCGAGATCGTGATGGGAATCTCGCTGCTGGCGCTGTTCCAGTGGTCGTTCCGCTGGCTACACTGGCGGCTCGGCTTGCACACCGTGATCCTGGCGCACGTAGCGTTTTCGATCGCCTACGTGGTGATCGTGATCGCCGCCCGCCTCCGGACCTTCAGCCCGTCGCTGGAGGAAGCCGCGCTCGATCTGGGCGCCACCGAATGGCAGGCGTTCCGCTACGTAACGCTCCCTGCCTTGCTGCCCGGCATCGTCGCCGCTGCGCTGCTGGCACTCACCGTTTCCTTTGACGATTACGTAATCACCAGCATGGTGGCGGGCGTCGATTCCGAAACGCTGCCCATGGTGATCTACGCCATGGCGCGCCGCGGCGCCAGCCCCGTAATCAACGCCATCTCGGCGCTGATCGTGGTGGTCTTCGGCGCCCTGGTGCTGATCTCCGAACGGGTGCGCGAATCGTGAACCGGCGCGTCTTTCTCCTCGGTGCGGCGGGTCTGGCCGGATGCGCGCGCAAGCGGCCGCGCCTCAACGTCTACAACTGGTCGAACTACGTCGCGCCGGACACCGTGGCCAATTTCGAGCGTGAATTCGGCGTCGAGGTGCGCTACGCCACCTACGAGAGCAACGAAGAGATGCTGGCCAAAGTGCTGGGCGGCAACTCCGGCTGGGACGTAGTCTTTCCCACGCACAATCGCATCCTGCCCATGCGCGAATACGGCCTGCTCGCGCCACTCAACCACGCGTGGCTGCCCAACCTGGGGAACCTCGAGCCGCGCTTCCAAACTCCCCCGTGGGACCCGCGTCTGGAGGTTTGCGTGCCCTACATGTGGGGCGCAACCGGCATCGCGTACAATCGCTCGGTCGCGCCCGCGCCGGAGGCCTGGGCCGACCTGTGGGGTACTCGCCTAAAGGGGCGCATGACCATGCTCGACGATCCCGAGGAGGTGGTGGGCGCTTGCCTCCTGAAGCTGCGGCTCTCTTACAACTCGACCGCCCCGCCCGATCTGCGCCGCGCCGAGCGTGAAGCCATCGCCCAGAAGACGCTGCTGCGCGCGTATCTGAACGCCGAGTTCCGCGACCAGCTCGTAGCGGGCGACGTGCTGGTGGCGCACTCCTGGGCGACCACCGCGCAGCAAGCCATAGACGCCGCGCCGCAGCTTGCCTTCACCTATCCCGCCGAGGGCTTCCCGCTCTATGGCGATAACGCCGTGGTGCTGCGCGAAAGCCGCCGCGCGGAGTTGGCCCACAAGTTCATCGATTACCTGCTGCGGCCGCCAGTGGCGGCGGCCATCGTCGAGACCTCCCGCACGGCTACGGCGAACGGCGCGGCGCAAGCCCTGCTGCCCGAATCCCTGCGCCGCAACACCACGCTGTTCCCCACAGCGGAGACGCTCGTGCGCGGCCAGTGGATCGGCACCATGCCCGCCGCCACGCAGCGCCTCCGCGACCGGATCTGGACCGAAATCAAGTCCGCGTAAGCCGGCGTGGCGCAAGCTTCAGCTTGCCGTGGCGAACTTCAGTTCGCCATTTCACTACAATAGGAAGACGCAATGCCAATAACTCCAATACATCCGGGCGAACACCTAGCCGAAGAACTAAAAGAACTCGGCATGATCCCCGCCGAACTCCGACGAACCGGATCACAGCCATTCTGAACGGACAGCGCGCCATCACCGGAGACGCGGCCCTGCGCCTGGCCCATTTCTTCGGCACGAGCGCAGAGTTCTGGCTGAACCTGCAAAGCCTTTACGAACTGCGCCTCGCCTTCGGAGGTTGAAGCAGACGGGGCGTGTTCCTGTTGACGGCTGGCAAGGGAGCTACCACCGCTGAAGCTACCCTCTTTTCCGCCTTTCCATCACTCAAAAATCGGCGCCAGCCTCGCCAGGACCTCGTCCATTACGTCATCGGGAACGCTTTCCAGCCTCTTACCCCCACGGGCGCCGAGATCGAGCGCACGCGGCTGATCGCACCGCACAACGCCCGTCGTCTTGGTGCCCGCTCCAATCAGCGGCACGGCAAACCCGGCCGTACGCGCGAAGCTGCCGCCGCTGGTGATCGGAAGAACCACGGGCACCTTGGTCACCCGGTTGAACGCTTCCGGAGACACGATCAGGACCGGGCGGCGGCCCTTCTGCTCGTGTCCTTCCCCAGGATCGAACCCAACCAGCCAGATTTCTCCCCGCTTCATCAGATCAGTTCGCCGCCAACCGGCCTGTTATCGAGCCATTCGCGTTCTTCTTTGGTACGCGCGGCTCTCGGTTTGCACTGGGCCAGCAACTCGTCCAAGGTATAGCTCGGCCGCGTCCGCGGATCTACGATGAGTCGCCCGTTCTCCACCGCGACCCCGACCTTAGCTCCCGGCTGCAGGCGCAGGACGTGCAGCAAAGCGGGCGGGACGGCCAGCATGACCGAGCCGCCGACCTTGCGCAGATTCGTTGTGTGCATCGCGACCTTTCAAGGCAATTATATTTTAGTATAACTTCTCGGCGAGCAGATTGACAAGCCGTTCTGCCTTCGCTCTCGGCGATCGGCGAAGGCCTGCCCGCTTGGGCCGCTTAAACACCCCTGCCATAACCCCTATAATTTGATTAAGGTCGATGAACATTAATGAAATCAAAACCCGCCTTGGTCAATCGCATACCCATAACCGAAGCCCGCATCAATCTTGGGGCGGTCGTCAAACGTGTCCGCCTGAATGGCGAGTATTTCATCCTGGAGAAAGACGGCATTCCTATCGTTGGCATCATGGGCGCCGACGAGCTTGAGGACTACCTGGAACTTCAAGACCCCAAGATCCGTGAGCACATTCGCAAGAGCCACACAGAATTTGTCGCCGGGAAAAGCCGCCCCGTTGCCGACTTCCTGTCTCAACGCGCAGCGTCCACCAAAAAGCATGGTGCCCGGCATCCCAAAGCATGACTCCGTCCCATTATGCCGTTCGTTCCACTCCCAGGTAACGGCTCTCCAATAAGTTGTTCAAGACTCACCGGGAGTTTGCCGCTGCGGAGCAGAGTGCTATCGCGATTCTTTCCGTCGATCCTTTTAATCGAACCCGACGTTACCAGATCAAAAAACTCGAGGGCGTGACGGTCGGCGAGGGCCAATACCGCGTCTCCCTCGGCCGCTGGCGGTTCCGATCGATATTTCCGGCCAAGCGGTCGAACTCCATTACTGCGGACTCCGCAGAGAGGACACGTACTAGAGACCTTCCTACGTCCTGCCCTGCTGACCGGCATCATTTTGCCCCCGGCCACTCGAGCGTCCCCACCATCTCCCGCACATTCCGAATCCCCTCATCCCGCAAAAACCGCCCCAGCTCGCGCGCCACCCGCACCGGCGATCCGGGATCCCAGAACGTAGCCGTGCCCACCTCCACCGCACTAGCCCCCGCCACCAAAAACTCCGCGGCATCCTCCCCGCTCGCGATGCCGCCCAGCCCGATCACCGGTATCTTGACGGCCTCCGCGGCCTGGTACACCATGCGCAGCGCGATGGGCTTGATCGCGGGTCCCGAGAGCCCACCGAAGCCCGCACCTAGCCGCGGCCGCCGCGTGCGCGCATCGAGCGCCAGGGCCACGAACGTGTTCACCAGCGAAATCGCATCGGCGCCGCTGGCTTCTGCCGCCCGCGCCAGCGGCTCGATCGCGGCCACATTCGGCGACAGCTTGACGATCACGGGCCGCCGTGCCACACGCTTCACCGCCTCCACCACTTCGCCAAGCAGCGCCGGATCGCTTGAGAAATAAATGCCGCCGTGCCGCGTGTTCGGACACGAAACATTCAGCTCGTAAGCCGCCAGCCCTTCGGCCGATTCCAATACCCGCACCACTTCGACGTAGTCTTCTGTCGCGTATCCGAAAACATTGGCGATCGCCGCCGTCCGGAACCGGGCCAATTGCGGCAGCTTCTCACTCACGAACGCCCGCACGCCGATGTTCTGCAGGCCGATGGAATTCAGCATGCCCGCCTGCGCTTCCCAAATGCGCGGCGGCGGGTTGCCCTCCATGGGCTCGCGCGACAAGCCCTTCACCACCAGCCCGCCTAACGCGTCCAGGTCCACCAGTCGCTCGAATTCCACGCCGTAGCCGAAGGTGCCCGAGGCCGCCAGCACCGGGTTGCGCAACGCGATGCCGCACAGCGACGTCGCCAGGCGCGGATCGTCGTGGCTCATGGCGCACTCATGCTTCCGCGAAGGCGTCGGCCAGCACTTCTCCGCCGGCCGATGACGGGAGGCTGATCCCGGCGGCGCGAGCTACGGTGGGCGCCAGGTCCACCGCCTCGATGGTGCGCTCGATCGCCTGCTTGCCGAATTGCGGGCCGTAAAGGAACAGCGGCACACGCGTGTCGTAGTTGTAGAGCGAACCGTACGACACGCCGCGTCCGGCGCCGAAATCCTCCACGGTTTCCGGCTCGTAGGAGAGCATCACATCGCCGGAACGCAGCTCGTGGAAACTGTTTTCGAATCGCCGCCGCCACTCGCCGGTGTGCGAGCAGTCGCCGTCCACCGTGTAGTAGCCCGCCACGCCGGGCACCCGCAAGGCGGCCTCGCCAGCCAGTTTTCGGGCCGCCCGCGGTCCGATGCTCTGCTTGCGGAGCGCTTCCAGCTTCAAGTAGAGGAACGGGTAGATGTACTTGTCCACGTACGTGTTCTTGGCCGCGCCTTTATCGAACCACTCGGAAAGCGCCCGGTTCAAAACGCGCGCCAGGCTTTCCCCCGAGATGGCCTTGAGCGAGCGCGTCGCGGCATCCGGTTCCGGCGGCGCGCCGTGTGCGGCGGCCAGGATCAGGTTGTACCTGTTTTTCCAGGGCGGCTTGCCGAGTGTTTCCAGAGTGATCTGGATCTGCCGGTCGAGCTGGAGCACCATCTGGTCCATCAGCGGAGAATCGGAACCGGTTTCGTAACCCAGTAACGCCATCGATCCCAGCGACAGAAAAACGAAATCGAGCGTGTCCCCCTGGCCCAGTTTTTCGGCCGAGAACAACTCGCGCAGCAACTCGAATTGCGCATCCTGCGCGTAGGGCGAGGATTGATAGAGCGCGAAGAACTCTTCCGGCCGCCGCATATCGTAGGTCAGCGTGCGCAGGGGCGGCATGCCGCTGCTCGCCCCGAGAGCGAGCCATTTCCCGTTGCGCAGATTTTCGACCGGGCTCACGCGGTTGTGTACGTTCAGCCATTCTGGCACGTTGCCGCGAGTGGTGAACTGCCCCGAGGCGTCCATCCAGTAAGCCTCCGCGCGCGAGCGGCCGGCGAGCAGTGAGGTTTGCGCTTCCTGCATGCCGAGACAGAAGATCCGGCAGCGGCCCGTGCGCGCTATCTCGTCGGCCAGCGTGGTGGCTTCCAGCAGATCCGCACGGGCCTTCACGGCGGCGTGCGTCTTGCGGTCGAACCACCGGTCCGCGACGATCCCGTGGATTTGGGGATAGGCACCGGTGGCCAGCGTCGCCAGGCCGCTGGCGGTGAAACTACTGGCTGCCAGGCGGCAATTCGGATAATAAATGCCGTTTTCCATCAGCTTCCGGAACCCGCCGGGCGCCAGTTGGCGGCTGGTGCGCTCCAGGTAAACCTGCCGGAATTGCTCTGCAACTATGAAAACAAACAGGTTAGGCCTGGGCGTGAGGGCCCGAAGACGGTCCGGGCCATAGGCCGCCAGACCCGCCAGCGAGGCGGCCACGAAGCCCCTGCGCGAAATTAACTTCGGATATGGCATTGGGTAAGAGTTTAGCAATCCTGTCCGTACTATGGTATCTTGTAAACCTTAATACATTTTCATAAGATAACCGAGATAAGATTACAGGCGGACTCCGCGGGAGAACAGGCCGATGCAAGAAGCAGATGGAAGCATTTTGGGGTTGGCGACCATCCGGCGAAATCGAGGAATTTCGTTGGAGCAGATCGCGGAAACCACGAAGATCAACATTCGAAGCCTGAAAGCCATTGAGGGCGGCGATTTCCAGAAGCTGCCGGGCGGCATTTATAATACCAGCTATATTCGCCAATACGCCAGGGCTATCGACTTCGACGAAAGCGAACTTCTCGCTTTTTACCGCGCGCATATGGGTATCCCCGCGGGGCCCGAAACCAGTCCGCGCCAGAACGGCAAGGGCATCATGAACGGCGGGTTCCGGGCGGCTTCCTTTATCGGGTGACGTTCACCGCAAAGCCGCCAGCAGATCTCCCGTCTGCCGCGCCAGGTTCCAATAGGCCTGCCGCAACCGAATCCGGGTAGTGGGCTAGCCTGTAGTTTCTACATTTCGCAAGCGATCGTGGCGCAAGCTTCAGCTCGGGGTGCCCCCTGGGCCGGGCGAACTTCAGTTCGCCGTTGGCGGGCTTGCGTTTCACCGCAAGGCGGCCAGCAGATCTCCGGTCTGCCGCGCCAGGCTCCAATAGGCCCGTTCGACGCCATACTGCGCGTCGTAAAAGGCCACCCACTTATCGCTTTCCGCAATGCGTGCTTCCTCGACCTGGCGCAACAGAATCCGCCCCTCCTGCAGCAGGTCCAGATTGACGGAGAGTTGCTCGCGGGCGACTTCCAGGTCCAGGCGCGATACATCCCGCGCGGTCTCCGCTTTGCGCACATCGCGATAGGCTTGGCGCGCGTCGGCGGCAATCTGGTTGCGCTTCTGATTCATCTGTATCCGCAGTTTGGCCGCATCGGCATCCGCCTCGGCGGCCGCCGCACTCACGCCGGATCCGGACAACAACGGGAGTTGAAAGGAAATCCCGATTTCGCCGTTATTGCGTTGATATTTGAGAAAGTAATCCTGGAAGTGATTGAACGTGGCGAACAGGCCATACTGCGCCACCAGGTCCACACGCGGCAGCCGCGCCGCCTTGGCCGCCCGGCCCTCCAGCCCCTTGGCCGCAATCTGCGATTCCAGGCGGCGCAGCTCTTTGCTGGACTGCAACGCGCTTTCCACCGCGGCCTCCTCGGAAGCCGGCATCGAGGGCAGAGTGCGCTCCTCGGCGGCGGGGCGCACGCGATCGTCCGCGCCGTATCCCAGCACCAGCGCCAGCGAAGTCTCCGCGGTTTCGCGGTCCGCATCCAGCGCTTCCGCCACCTGCCGCGCGCGCGCTAGGTTGAACTCCGCACGCTTGGACTCGAGCGGCAATTCGCGCCCTTCCGCAACTCTGTTTTGGACCGTCGCCAGCACCTTCGCCAGGCTGTCCAATTCCTTGCTCGCCATCTCTCCGGCGCGTCCCGCGCGCTCCGCATCCGTATACAGCGACGCCGTGCGGAAGGCCACTTCGTCTTGTTTGAAGGACGCCGCCAGGCCCGCGCCGCGCGCCTCTTCTTTCGACTCGGCCACCAGGTAGCTCTGCTGGCGATTGAACAGAAACTGCGACGCGCGCGCCTGCACGATCGACGGCGCCGACCCCTCGATGCTCATAGGAAAGCCGTAGGTGTAGGCTAGCCCGCTGCCGGCGGAAACGTGCGGCGTGAACGGATCCTTCCGCGCACGCGCGGCCGCCTGCGCTTTCACCTCGTCCAGGCGCGCCATGGCAATCTCGGGATTCTGCTGCAACGCGCGCTCCACCGCCTGCCGCAGGGTCATCGTGTGTACTTCCGCGTGCATGGCGGCGGAGCACAATATCAGCGTGATGGTGCTACTGAGCTTCCACATGAACGTATTGTCGCAGGAGATGCGCGGCCGTGGCGCAAGCAGCCGCGTGGCGCAAGCTTCAGCTTGCCGCGGCGAACTTCAGTTCGCCGGAACTAGCCCAACTAGGCCTTGTGCGTTTCCCCGCGCTAGTGTAGCCTTGGCAGTAACTCGACAAGGAGGCCGCAATGCGGATCGCTGTCTTGCTCTCGGTCTTGTGCTGCGGCGCGCTCGCCGCCGCCACCACTATCAAACAGCCGACATTTTTCGGGCGGCAAGACTATGGTGCCTTCACACCCTTTGTCACCGTAACCGATGTCAATGGCGATAAGATCCCGGACATGATAACTGTCGGCGGCAGCACCATTCAAACTTGGTTCGGAAATGGCTTCGGCGCCTTTGTCACGGGACCGAGGCTATTAACTGAATGGATGGCCATCGTCAACGCCGTGCCGGTCGACTTGAATGGGGATGGCGAAACGGATCTGGTTATCGCCGGCCAAGCCCAAAACCCCGCATATGGCATTGGGGTGTGTTTCGGCAACGGCGACGGCACCTTTCAGCAGCCCGTTCTTTACCCGATCGGCGGCACCGGCTACACAACCACCGGCGTAGCGCTCGGGGACTTCAACGGCGACGGTATCCTGGACGCCGTTGTCGGTGGCGAAACGGGGATTTGGCTGTTCACCGGCAAGGGCGGTGGTGTGTTCAATACAGGGGTGCTGCTAACTCCTTCCATATCGGGCCTCAGGCGGAACATCGTCACTGCGGACTTCAACGGCGACGGGAAGCTCGACCTTGCCGCTGCCACCGACAGCGGCTTTGTCGTACTCTTCGGCAACGGCAATGGCACGTTCCAGTCACCGGTTAGCTATACAGCGGCTTCCTTGCCAGAGTGGATAGCCATCGGCGATCTCAACCGGGACGGTCATCTCGATATCGCAATCGCGGCGCCAGCGGCTGGTTCTGAGGGTCTCGTCTATATTTACCTGAACAACGGCAAGGGGCGCTTCTCTGCACCATCCGAAGTTCCCCTGATCTGCGACCAGATCGCCATCGGTGACGTAAACGGCGATGGCATTCCCGATCTGGTGAGCAGCTTGGGCTTTGTGTCGTTCGGCTTGGGCAAAGCTAAGTTCGCGCCAGCCGTATATTATCCGGTCGAGACTTCCGAGCCCTCTCAGAACGTGGTGCTGGCCGACCTGCGCAAGAAGGGCCTCACGGACATCCTTTTCGCGGAGAACTTTGCCGTCTCCGTGCTGCTAAACTCAGGCACGGGCACCTTCGAGGACGGCGTGTGGACCTCCGTGCCAGGCGCAGGCAACTGCGGGGCGGCCGCGGATTTCAATGGCGATGGCAAGCCGGATATGGCGGTGCCCACCTCGACGGGGATCACGATTTTATTTGGGACCGGAAAGGCCAGCGCGCCGTACAGCATAGGGCCCTCCTTCGCGATATCCGGTGGTGCGACTTGCCCCATTACGCGGGATCTAAACGGGGATGGCATCCCGGACCTGGTGGTGGGAGCCAACGGGCTAGGAGGCGTGGGAGCGTACCTGGGCAAGGGAGACGGCACTTTCACGCTGGCCGGCGTCATACCGATGAGTCCCGGCTTCCTGGTGCTCGGGGATTTCAACCACGACGGGATACCGGACGTTGCGGATTCCTCGAACCAGTTCGCGCTGGGCAATGGCGACGGAACGTTTCAGGCGGTGCAGCCTATCCTCACCAGCCCGCCGCCCCTCGGTTTTAGTTGGATTGCCGCCGGCGATGTGAACAATGACGGTTTTACCGATATATTGGCGACGGAAGGGGACTTTGGAACAGCAATGTATGTGCTGCTGAATGACAAGCATCGCGGATTCACATTGAGTAACACCATCACGAATCCCAGCGGCATGTATACCGTCACAACAGCCGATCTGAACAGGGATGGGAACTTGGACGCGGTTGTCCAGACGTGTTGTAACGCTACTGTCTACCTCGGCAACGGGCAAGGAGGGTTCACACTGACCACGACACTCGCATACCCGGGATCTGACATCCTTCCAGTTGAGATAGGGGACGTGAACGGGGATGGTATCCCTGACCTTTTGTTGCCGGCAGACGGGAGCGTAGCAATCGCGCTGGGCAACGGGGATGGAACGTTTTCGACTGGCCCCACCGTGGGAGTGGGTCCGGCCGAAGGCCAGATTCTCCTGCAGAATCTGCACGGCCAGACCAAACCCGGCCTGCCAGACTTGGTCGAGCCGGACGGCAGCGGCGGGGTGACGGTGCTGATCAACCTCACAGGACTAAAGTAAAAGTGGGCCAGGCGCTTTCGCCTGGCAACCCCGCCTAGCCCTAATGCCGTTTAGTGAAGGACGGCGTCCCGATGCTTCCCATGGGGCCGTCCTGAGATTAGTGGTGGAAGGGGAGATCCCGACAGCTATTCGTGTTCGTAAACACTGCGGCGTTAGTCGCGGGAACAGGCAGATTCTGGCCCGAATGCTGGTCGGTTCGAGTAAAATGGTGCTTTCTGTGGTGCAGATTCAACCGATGCCGCAGAATCCGCCAGCAGCGCTAGAATGGTGATCGAGATGGATCGTGTGCCGCCACAGCCCGTCAAGGATCCGCCCAACCTGATCCGGTCCGGTGCGTTCTCGCTCGACCGTCTGTTGAGCCATATCGACCCAGGCACGGAGGAGGAGTCCGAAGAGTTCGTACGCCGCATCTATGAGCAGCGCCATATTGACCGCTCCTCCGATTGCAACGGCAAGACTCGTCGTTGACACAGACGTCGCCAGCTTTATCTTCAAGTAGCATCCCGAATTCGCGCCGCGCTACATGGACATTGTTCGCGGTTCCGAGCTGACTGTTTCATTCATGACTCTGGCCGAGATGCGCCAAGGCGCCCTGGATGCGAACTGGGGACCCCGCAGATGCGCTGTGCTGGAAGCTTACCTGGCCGACTTCTCAGTCCTTCATTCGGACAGCCTGCTGTGCTCCACGTGGGCCGCCGTTCGGAACGAGAGCACGCAAAAGGGACATCCGATTAGTTCGGCCGACGCATGGATTGCCGCCACAGCGCCGGTCCTCTCAGCGCCCCTGGTGACGAACAATTCCAAGAACTACCGGCATTTAGACAAGCTCCAGATTGTTTCTGCGGCTGCCGAATAACTCTCGATGCGGTGTAGGTTTTGGGCGCCCTTATCCGGATTGTTCCCCGAAAGTCGCGCAGCGTCTACCAACAGCCGGCGAGCAGCCCTTCGCGCCGGCAACTCGCCGCCGGGGAGGTAATTCCTTCAACGAGTCCGCTGTTCGGTCTCAACGGGTCGCCAACCATGGCCGTTCGTCCCGCCCACCGTGCGTTAACTGAACAGCATTGCGCCTAGCCCAAACTGGAAGTTGTACATTCCCGCGCTAGTGTAGCCTTGTCAGTAACCCAATTGGGCGGCCTAAATGCGGATCGCGGTATTGCTGTCCCTTCTGTGCTGTAACACAGTCGCGGCAGCGACCATCATACAGCCGACGCTTCTCGCGCGCCGGGCCTATCCTGTCGGTACAATCGCCGTGCCCCGCCGGTTTTCCGGTCACAAGTTTCGAAAATAACGCCACCCCACGCCAACCAAACCACTTACCGCCAAGCCACCCTCCTTGCTAGGGCCGTTTTTCAGCACCCGCCATATAGCATGGAACCGAAGTAAGGGTGCCTCATCCCCTCACTTCAAAGGAAAATCCAAATGATAATTTCGCAAAAGCAGCAAGAAGCAAACCAGCAGAATGCGCAGCATTCCACCGGTCCGGTAACTCCCGAGGGTAAGGCGGCCGTGCGCCTCAATGCCCTCACCTACGGCCTGCGCGCTCGTAGCACTCTCATCCCTGGCGAAGATCCCGAGGAATATAAGCAGCTTTGGGACGAGCTCTCGGCCGAGTGGCAGCCCCAAACCCGCACCGAGCGGCTCCATCTGGAGCAGATGGCCACCGACCACTGGTTGCTCGCCCGCATTGCCAGAGCCGAGCGCCAGATCTTCGAAGCCGAACTCGATTTCAAAGAGGCGCTTGTCATGCTGAACTACGCTTCCACGTATCGCGTGCGCCTGGAGCGTTCCTTCACCTCCGCCCTGCGCGAATTGAAGCAGGCCCAAAAGGAGCGACAGGCCCGCCAGCGGCAGCAAGCGCAAACCGCGAAAGCCGTACAAGCCGAACACGCCGCCCCGCCCCCCGATTACGTGATGTCCGCCGGCACCGAGGCCCACCCGGCCTTCGGTTCGCCCATCACCCCCGACAGCCGTTAGCAATCCGACCCCCTGCTCTTTGACAACCGGACCGCACTGCACAACGGACAAGCGATCACTGTCTCTGCACCACGCCGAAAACACAACCCGGACCCCCATCCCCCGGCCCCCGACCCCGGCGAGCGAAGCAAGCCGATCCCCCAGCCTCCAGTCCCAGTCTTCATTTCCAACCACTTGGGCTTCGATCGTTCAGAGTGGCGCAGGCACTCCTGCCTGGTGTGTCGAGTAGTGATGTGCATTCAAGGGGTGCAAGTCCCCCATGGACCGTAATGACCGGAACCATCCGTCTAAGCAAGGGTGCCCGTCGCGAGGCGGGATCTGAAGAAAGCCGATGACGAAATCTCGGATGCGACGAACAGGAAGCGGATATCAGGCCGACGTGGTGTGGGTAATCCGGCCAGGGACGGGTAAGCCCTATTGTCATTCGGAACACCGCAGGGTAGATCCGCCGCGTCCGGGAGAAGAAGGCATGTCTTACCTCGAGAGATCTCCGATCCTGTCCAGACAGTCTGGACTACCGCAAGGGAGGGGATGGAGAAGTCAGCAGAGGCCATAGTAGCCCTACCGGGCGAAGGGCTGAATCTTTAGTGCAAGGAGCAGAGGGAAGGATTCGATGAACGCGGAGCGGCCGAACAGCGACAGGCACCACGGCGACGGCGGAACGGGCGGAACCCGAACCTCGGCGCATGGCTCGCCGCAAACGTTTACGGTATCGGACTCATCACGAGCCTTGACGACCCATCTGATGGAGCAGGTATGCGACCCTCAGAATCTCGTTCGTGCGTACCGGCGGGTACGCGCCAATAAGGGAAAGCCGGGCGTGGACGGGATGACCGTACACGCACTGGCGGACTGGCTTCGGGAGCATCATGCGGCGCTGACGGCTTCACTGCTAGACGGGACTTACCAGCCCCAACCGGTACGTGGAGTGCAGATCCCGAAGCCGGGAGGAGGCCAGCGCCAACTGGGTATTCCGGTGGCTGTGGATCGGCTGGTACAACAGGCCATCTTGCAGGTGCTGAACCCCATTCTGGACCCCACTTTTTCCAACTCCAGCTATGGCTTTCGTCCTGGACGCGATGCGCATATGGCATTGGAACAGGCGCGGAAGTACGTAGCCCAGGAGGGCCGTCAGATCGTGGTGGACCTCGACTTGGAGAAATTCTTCGACCGGGTAAACCATGATATTCTGATGTCCCGACTCGCGCGCAGGATCGGCGACAAGCGCCTGCTCCGGGTCATCCGACGCTTCTTACAAGCGGGGATGATGCAGGAGGGGGTGTGCGTAGCCCGCGAGGAGGGTACGCCGCAAGGTGGACCGCTCTCCCCTTTGTTAGCCAATCTGCTGCTGGACGACCTGGACCACGAATTGGAACGCCGGGGGCATTGCTTCTGCCGTTACGCCGATGACTGCAACATCTATGTGCGGTCCTTGGCGGCGGGGCAGCGGGTGATGGACTCGGTGGTACGGTTTCTGGAAGAGAAACTCCGGCTCCGGGTGAACCGCGAAAAGAGCGCCGTCGCTCCGGTCGGGGAACGCAAATTCCTCGGCCATCGGCTGCTTTTAAACGGCAAGCTCGGGATCGCTTCCCGAAGCGTGGAACGCGCCAAGGAGCGCATCCGGCAGATTACGCGCCGGAACCGGGGCGTCAGCCTCGCGCAAGTGATCGTGGAACTCAATTTGTTTCTGGTGGGATGGATCGCCTACTTCCGCTTTGCGGCCTGTCGGTTCGACCTCCAATGCCTGGACGAATGGGTTCGGCGCAAACTGCGCTGCTATCGTCTCAAACAACGCAAGCGGGGGAAATCCATGGCCGGTTTGTTGCGCCATCTGGGCGTCTCCCGGCAACAGGCCAGCCGGTTGGGCAGTTCGGGCAAAGGGCCGTGGCGTTTGGCTCAGAGTCCCCCGGTCAACCGGGCCTTGTCTGTCGAATGGTTCGCTCAGCAGGGACTCGTATCTCTGGTCCTGAAGTATGACTCGTTACGACACTAGATGAAACCGCCGTATACATTCAAGTACGTACGGTGGTGTGGGAGGACGGGGTCGCGAGGCCCCTCCTACCCGATCCGCGCCGACACTCTTGTCGGCGCAGCTACAACCAAAATGATGGCCGATGCGCCTGCCCCACGCCCGGGCGACCAAAGCGCGCCACTTACTCCACTTCAAACAGCGCCTTCCCGGCCACCGCACAACGAAAACCATACACCGCGATCGCCAGAATCACCGCCAGGCAGAAGGTGGCGCAGGCACTCCTGCCTGCCGCGCCGACACTCTTGTCGGCGCAGCTACAATCAAAATGATGGCCGATGCGGCCCTGCTCGATCACATCGCCCGCCTGCCCCACGCCCGGGCGACCAAAGCGCGCCACCTACTCCACTTCAAACAGCGCCTTCCCGGCCACCGCACAACGAAAACCATACACCGCGATCGCCAGAATCACCGCCAGGCAGAAGAACGAAATGCCGATATACCACGACGAAAAATTGATCGTAATCGGAGCGTTGAGCAGGCAATCGGTCGTGAGCATGCTGACGATCAAAGGCACGATCCCATAACGCAGAAGTAGCAATGCAAACAGGGTGTACACCACCACGAGTATCGGGATGAACCAGAGTTCACCACCGCCGAGGCCCTTGCCGGCAACGAAGATCGCCACAAAGACCGCCGCGGCGAGCCAATCCCTTCGGAGGGCCAGGCGCAGAAGAAACACAAGGAAAAAGGCGCCGAACGCGGACATAATGCCGCTGCTGAGTTGCGACAAAAAGCCGCTCACGATATAGCGCAGGGCGGACAGCGCATCCAACCCTCCCGCGCTGGGCAGGTCGCCGACCCTTTGCCCGATCAGGTACGCTACCTGAAACAGGAGCAGCCAGAGGAGGCCGAAGGCCACCCCAATGAGAATGTCTCCACCCACCAGCGGATCGCGCAGTTTGCCGCTCAGCACACGGCTCCACGAAACGATGGTTCGCGGCCATCTGCGGCGCACGAACGGCTCGATCGCGAGGTAGAGGATCCATACCAGGGCGGCTTTGAACAACGCTTCGCTCATGGCATCGATCAGCAGGCCGAGCTCATCGGCATTCGGCACGTGGTACATCGCGAAAAGATACTGAAGGGTGTAGATGGAGAAGGCAAACCCAGCGAGCCGCATGGCGCCCCGCGAGTCGCTCCGCTTGAGCCGGGTGTTGCGGCGCGCCAGGAGCGCAGCTCCAACCAGCACGATGCAGAGAATCGTGATGGAGAGGATTTCACCGATGCGCGAGCCGGTACTGCGCTGGGCTTCCACCATGCGGGTGGGACGGGTCCAGGGCGAGATCATTTGAAAGCTGACGGGCTTGCCGCGCCATGAGGCGGCTTCCAGACGCAGCGCAATTTTCGGCGCCGCGGGATACACGCCCGTCCACGCGGCGCGGGCATCGAACCCCACGGGCGGAATCCACTGCGGATCTGCAGGCTGAAATTTGGCGGTTTCCAGTCCCGCCGCAGCGAATAGCGCATTCCAATCTGCGGCCGGCGGCGGCCCCTTGCTCTGGTCCATCTGCGGAGGCACCGCCAGGAAATCGAGTAGGCGGCCCTGCGGATCGATGGCTACGCGAACCTCTCCGGAGAACTTCATAACCGGATAGGCTTCGGAAACCGCCAGCTCATAACCGGGATTAAAGAACCGTGGGCTTTGTCGATACCAGTAGTACGCCAAAGCGGGCTGGCCATCGGCGAGGTGGGCCCAGCGCGTCTTCGACGGGTCGTGTTTCTCAACCCATTCCGAATAATCGCCGGCGAATCCGAAGCTGCCCGCTATACCGAGGGCCGGCTGACCGTATCCCAGCCGTTGGACAATCTCGCGCGCCTTCGCGGAAAGCGCCTCCGGGGAGTTTTCGAACGGTATCCGTTGCAGCAGGCTCGTCTGCGAAGTCACCGCGGCGGTGGCGACCAGGGCGGCCACCACCCCGGCTAGCAGTGCGAT
>Ga0187855_10001531_pt1 | contig 18252 bp, 17 predicted proteins | sample June2016WEW_8_10_2_FD_132969 | JGI IMG/M metagenome (GOLD analysis project Ga0187855, IMG submission 132969) | Peatland microbial communities from SPRUCE experiment site at the Marcell Experimental Forest, Minnesota, USA - June2016WEW_8_10 | ecosystem: Environmental > Terrestrial > Soil >...
ATACGCACCGTACAGCGTGATGCCGTGCCAGGTCAGCGCGCAATCGGTGGTGGCGAACTCGTGGCCGCTCGCGCAGGCGTCGGGGGTGCTCCGCTGCATCTTAATGTCGACCGTGGCGTCCTGGCCAACCGCCAGGCTGATTCCCGTGCGCGTTTCATCGGCGAACCCTTGTTTTGCCGCTCGAATCTCGAAGCGCCCCGGAGGCTGGCCGGACGCCTGATAGCGCCCCCCGCCGTCGGTTGCGATCGTGCGCGTTGCACCTGTGTCGACGTTCTTGATGGTCACCGCGACATCGGAAAGGGCTGCGCCGGTTTGGTCCGCCACCACGCCGGAAAGGCTCGCTCCCGTTTGGGCCCACGCCGGGAACGCCCCCAACGCAAGCCACAAAGGCAGCAAGAAGGGTAGGGCCAGCAGCGGGGGGAATGTCCGATATGTCATGTTAACGAGAATGATGCCTGTTTACAAGACAATACCACAGCAGGCACATCCCACGCGGCGGGCCCGGTTGCAAGCGGCCGCCAAAGCAGGTACGATTGAGTGTCCCGCCCCCGTTTGGTTTCGAGCGCAAAACTAGCACATTCTTATGCCGCAGCAACACAAGAAGGTTCTTGCAGTCTTAAGCGATCTGTTCTTTTCGGTGAAGATTACCGACGCCGCCAAACGCGCCGGCATGGCGGTGGAACTGGTCAAGGACCCGCACGAGCTCATGATCAAAGCCAAGGCCAAACCCAGCGTCATCATCTTCGACCTGAATTTCGAGGATGCGCAGCCGCTGGAATTAATCGCCAAGCTGAAGGGCAGCCCGGAGTTCAAGGGTGTGAGCCTGATCGGCTATCTGTCTCACGTGCAGGGCGAGTTGAAGCAGGCCGCGCAGGAGGCGGGCTGCGACATGGTGATGGCGAAGTCGGCGTTCTCGCAGAATCTGCAGCAGATTCTGAAGCGGCACTCCGGCGTAATCTAAATCGTCTTGTGGGGCAGGTTGCCAACCTGCAGGCCGATTGTCAATCGGCCTTTCCCTCGGATGCCTGCGTAAACCGGGCTAACGCTTCCGCCTTCCCCCGCGCCGCGCCGGAATCGATGGCTTCCGCCGCCAGCGCCACCCCTTCCCGGAAATCGCGCGCGCGTCCAACGGCCACTAACGCCGCCGCGGCGTTCACCAGTACGATGTCGCGCCGCGGACCGGCCGCGCCTTCCAGAATCTCGCGGGCAATCGCCAGGTTGGTCTGCCGGTCGCCGCCCTTCAGATCCTCCAGCCGCGCCATCGCCACGCCGAAATCGTCCGGCGCGAACGTGCGCCGGGTGACCTCTCCATGCCGGATTTCGAAAGCCAGAGTCGGGCCGGTGGTGGTGATCTCGTCCAAGCCGTCCGAGCCGTGCACCACGAATCCGCGCTGCAAGCCCAGGGCCGCCAACGCGCCGGCGATCAACTCCGCGAAATGCGCGCTGGGCGCTCCGGCAAGCTGCGCGCTTGCGCCCGCCGGATTGGTCAGCGGTCCGAGCAGATTGAACACCGTGCGCATTTTCAGATCGACGCGCACCGGGTGCGCATGCCGGGTGGCGGTGTGCATGGCCGGCGCGAACAGAAAACCGATGCCGATCTCGCGGATGGCGCGGGCGCAGTCGGCGGGCGGCATGGGGATGCGCACCCCCATCGCCTCCAGCAGGTCGGCGCTGCCGCACTGACTCGATATGGACCGGTTGCCATGCTTGGCCACGCGCGCGCCGGCGCCCGCCACCACAAACGCCGCCACGGTCGAAATGTTGAACGTGCCCAAGCCGTCGCCGCCCGTGCCGCAGGTATCGAGCAGCGGCTCGCCGCCGAGCGCGGGATCCATCGGCTCCGCCATCTGCCGCAGCGCGCGCGCGAACCCCACCAGTTCGTCGACCGTCTCGCCTTTCATGCGCAGAGCCACCAGGAATCCCGCGATTTGCGGGGCCGTCGCGTGGCCGCTCAGGATGATGTGCATGGCCTCCAGAGCCTCGGCGCTGGACAGGTTCCGGCGGTCGGCCACGCGATGCAGGTAGGGCAAAAGCGACATGCTATAGTGAGGATTCCAAGTCCCCGTTATCATAAACGTTATCATAAGGTTTCCATGAAAATTCACGAGTATCAGGCCAAGGGCATCCTGGCCCAATACAGCGTTCCGGTGCCGCGTGGCGAGGTGGCGTTCACCGCGGACGAGGCCGAAGTGGCGGCCAAAACAATCGGCGGCAGCGTGGTGGTGAAGGCGCAAATCCATGCCGGCGGGCGCGGCAAGGGCGGGGGCGTCAAGATCGCGCGCGATGCGGCGGAAGCCGCGGAAATCGCGCGCAAGATGCTGGGCATGAAACTGGTGACGCACCAGACCGGTCCGGAAGGCCGAATCGTGCAGCGGCTGCTGATCGAAGAGACGCTGCCCATCGAGCGCGAGTTGTATCTCGGCATCGTGCTGGATCGCGTGCAGGGCAAGCCCGTATTCATGGCATCGGCGGCGGGCGGCATGGAGATTGAAGAAGTCGCCGCCAAAACGCCGGAACTCATTTTGAAAGAGGCGTTCGATCCGGGCGTAGGCCTGATGCCGTTTCAGGCGCGCAAACTCGCGTTCGGCATGGGAGTCCCGGCGGCCAGCGTGAATGCGGCCGCGGCGGCCATGGGCGCACTCGCCAAGGCGTATGTCGCTAAGGATTGCTCGCTGGCCGAGATCAATCCGTTCATCCTCACCAAGGACGGCAAAGTGTATGCGCTGGACGCCAAGATCAATTTCGACGACAGCGCGCTTTACCGGCACAAGGAATTGATTGACCTGCGCGACCTCAACGAAGAAGATCCGCTCGAAGTCGAGGCTTCGCGGTTCGGCATCAACTACATCAAGCTCGACGGCACGGTGGGCTGCATGGTGAATGGCGCCGGACTGGCGATGGCCACCATGGACATCATCAAGTACGCCGGTGGCAGTCCCGCGAATTTCCTGGATGTAGGCGGCGGCGCCAGCGCCGAGCAGGTGAAGAACGCGTTCCGCATCCTGCTCTCGGACAAGCACGTGAAGGCCGTGCTGATCAACATCTTCGGCGGCATCCTGCGCTGCGACACGCTGGCTACCGGCGTGGTGGCGGCCGCGCGCGATCTGAACATCGCGGCGCCCATCGTGGTGCGGATGGAAGGCACCAACGTGGAATTGGGCCGCCAGATTCTGCGGGAGTCCGGATTCAACTTCACGGTGGCCGACGGGATGCGCGATGCCGCGGAAAAGGTTGTCCGGCTGGCCGCGCAGTAGAGGAAACGATGAGCGTACTGGTTGACGAAAATACTCGCCTGATCGTGCAGGGGTTCACCGGCAAGGAAGGCACATTCCACGCGCAGCAGGCCATCGCCTATGGCACCAAGGTGGTGGGCGGCGTGGTGCCTGGGCGGGGCGGCGCGACGCATCTGGATCTGCCTGTATTCAATACGGTGGAGCAGGCCGTGCGCGCGACGGGCGCGAATGCGTCCGTAATTTTTGTGCCGCCGCCGTTTGCCGCGGATGCCATCATGGAGGCTGCCGATGCCGGTGTGCCGCTGGTGGTGGCCATCACCGAAGGCATTCCGGCGCTGGACATGGTGAAGGTATGGGCCTTCCTGCGGGGCCGCGCGACGCGGCTGGTGGGTCCCAACTGTCCGGGCGTGATTTCGCCCGGGAAATGCAAAATCGGTATCATGCCGGGACACATCCATCTCCAGGGTCGCGTGGGCGTGGTCTCGCGCTCGGGCACGCTGACCTACGAGGCCGTGGGGCAGTTGACCGGACTGGGAATCGGCCAGTCCACCTGCATCGGCATCGGCGGCGATCCTATTATCGGGACCACCTTTCTGGACGCGCTGAAGCTGTTCAACGAAGACCCCGGCACCGACGCCATCGTGATGATCGGCGAGATCGGCGGCAACGCGGAGGAGACCGCGGCGCGCTACGTGAGCGAGCACGTGCGCAAGCCGGTAGTAGGATTCATCGCGGGACAGACAGCGCCTCCAGGCCGCAGAATGGGCCATGCGGGCGCCATCATTTCCGGCGGTTCGGGGGCGGCCGCGGACAAGATTCGGGCGATGCAGGAAGCCGGCATCACCGTGTGTTCGTCGCCCGCCGAAATTGGAGAAAGGATAAAGGGCCGATTATGAGTGAGGAACGCACGTTTTCGATCATCAAGCCCGATGCCGTGGAGTCCGGGCACGCCGGCGAAATCCTCGCCTGCCTGGAACTGGAAGGATTCAAAATTGTGGCTTTGCGGATGACGCGCCTAAGCAAGCTGCAGGCTGAGGGTTTCTACGCGGTGCATCGCGAGCGGCCGTTTTTCGCAGGCCTGGTGAAGTTCATGACGGAGGGTCCCATCATCGCCATGGCCCTGGAGCGCGAGAACGCCATTGCAAAGTTGCGGGAGGCGATGGGCGCGACTAATCCGGCGAATGCGGCGGAAGGGACCATTCGCAAGCGTTTCGCGGAATCCATCGAGCGCAACTGCATCCATGGTTCGGACGGGCCGGACACCGCGCGGGTGGAGCTGGCGTATTTCTTCAGCACGCTGGATCTGGCGGGGAATTAGTGGAGCAGTCCTCGGTGGCACAGACTTTAGTCTGTCCGAATGAGTGATATTTATGCCTTTTCAGCACCCTCCTAGATGACGCGCTCATCGGCCGGGCCTCGCGGCGGGCCCATTCGTGCGCGCCGCGCGCTGCGGCCGCCCGATGCCGCAGTAATCGAACCCCGCCTGTCGCGCGGTCTCCGGGTCGAACAGGTTGCGGCCATCCACCAGAATCGCCCGCGCCATGCGCTTCGCCAGCCCGCGCAAGTCCAGACCCGCGAATTGCTTCCATTCCGTTACCAGCACCAGCGCGTCGGCATCCTGCGCCGCATCCTCCGCCGATTCGCAATACTGGATGCGTAGCGCCGGATAGCTCTCGCGGCACGCCTCGATGGCGATCGGATCGTACGCCTTCACCCGCGCCCCCATCTGCAGCAGACGCTCGGCAATCTGCAGGCTGGGCGCGTCGCGCAGGTCGTCGGTCTCCGGCTTGAACGCCAGTCCCAGCAGCGCGATGGTGCGGCCCTTCAGGATAAATAGCTTCTCCTGCAGCTTCTGAATCGCCAATTGCCGCTGCGCCAGGTTTACCTCCAGGGCCGCTTCCAGCAGGCGGCTCCGATATCCGTACTCGCGCGCGGTGTGCAGCAGCGATTGGATATCCTTGCCAAAACAACTGCCGCCCCAGCCCAAGCCCGGATTCAGGAAGCGCGCTCCAATACGGGCGTCCAGCCCAATGCCCGTCATCACTTCCGGCGCCTCCGCGCCCACCCGCTCGCAGATGTTGGCCACCTCATTGGCGAAACCGATCTTCACCGCCAGAAACGCATTCGCGGCATATTTGATCATCTCCGCGCTGGTCAGCGTCGTGGTCACCACCGGTACCCGCGCCAGGGCGGCCGGGCGCGGCAGAAAAGCCGGCGCCTCGAAGCTCTGCGCGATCAACGGCCCATACAACTCGCGCAGCACCTGCAGCGTGCGCTCTTCCTCGGCGCCAATCACGATGCGGTCCGGATACAGCGAATCGGCGATGGCGTTGCCTTCCCGCAAGAACTCCGGGTTGCTGGCCACCCCGAAACGGATGCGCTTCAACTCGCCCGGATGCGCCTCCCCAATGCCCTCGTGCACCAGCGTGTCCACCAGGTTGCCGCTGCCGACGGGGACCGTGGACTTGTTCACGACTACGCGAAACCTGGAATCGTCCATGGCCGCCCCGATGCTGCGCGCGGCCGCCTCCAGATAGCAGAGATTGGCTTCGCCCGTCTCCAGAGGCGGCGTCCCCACCGCGATGAAAATCACGTCGCTCTCCGCCGCCGGCGCCTCTAGTCCGGTGGTAAAGTCGATGCCGCCGCGCGCCGCCGCCAGTTGCAGCAGTTCCTTGAGCCACGGTTCGTAGATGGGCATCTCGCCCCGCCGCAGTTTCTCGATCTTCCGCGCATCGGTGTCCACGCACGTGACGCCATGGCCGCAGTAGGCCAGGCAAGCGCCCGTTACCGTTCCAACGTACCCTGTTCCAATAACCGTGACTCGCATGTGATAAAGGACCCTATCCGCAGCTTTGATTATTGAGCGAATCGCGCTCCGTTTACAAGTCTGGAACTCCGTTTCGATACAATGGATTGGGTCGCTCCATGCAAACTATTCTGGTGATCGACGACGATGAGAGCCTGCGCGACACTATCGGCGTCATGCTGGAGCAGGAGGGGTTCCGCGCCGTGCTGGTGGCGGACGGCCGGGCAGGCTACGAGAAATCTCTGCTGCTCAAGCCCGACCTGATCCTGGTGGATCTTCGCCTGCCCGGTATGAGCGGCGTGGAGATCTGCAAGCAAGTCCGGGCCGCCCACGTCGTCACGCCCATCATCGTGCTCAGCGCCTTGGGCGATGAAATCGACAAGGTCCTGCTGCTGGAGATTGGCGCCGACGATTACCTGGTGAAGCCCTTCGGCACGCGCGAGTTGCTGGCTCGTATCCGCGCCGTGCTGCGCCGCACGTCCCCAGAGGCGCGCAAGGTCGTGCACTTCAGCGAAGTCGCGGTCGATCTGGAGCGCCGCGTGGTCACCCGGCGCGGCGAAGAGTTGAAGCTGACTCCCGCCGAATACAACCTGCTCACTTATTTTCTGCAGAATCCCGACCGGCCGCTCACCCGCGACATGATTCTCAATTCGGTCTGGGGCTACGAGTTCTTCCCCAACACCCGCACGGTGGACGCCCACGTCGTCAAGTTGCGCCAGAAACTGGAGCCGGAGCCCAACGTGCCCCGGCACTTCCTGACCGTGCACGGGGTCGGCTATCGCTTCCTCCCGTAGCGTATTGCTATTGTGGGGCAGGTTGGTAACCTGCAGGCCGATTGTTAATCGGCCTTTCGCGAGCGAAGCGCGCCTATTCCCGCAGTGCCCGGTCCCTGAGGCGTTTGGCCTGGCTGATGGAAATGTTCAGTTTCTCGCCCATCTCCCGCAGCGTGATGTTGGACCGCAGGATCTTGAGCGGCCTGGGCTTGCGCCACCAGCCTGGATTGCGAGCCCAGTTGCCGAGCAGTTTCCGGCGCGTATCGAACACGACATCGATATCCACCTTGTGCCGCATGGCAAACTCGCGCGCGCTCAGCGTTTCCAGGTCTTCGATGCGTTCCACCCAGAATTCGGAAAGGTCGTCGAGATAGTTAAAGCCAAAACGATGCCGTACCCGCTTGAGTGTGGTTCGCCCGGCCGGCAAGTCGAACAGCACGCCGCCGTGCTTGGTTCGGTTGGCTTCCCAGAAGTCGATGAGTTCTCGCGTTGCGATCAGGCGCGGAAGACCGCCCTTGTAGCTTCCCAGACGGGCCTCCGGCGAACCGAAAAGCAAATCGAAGCCGTGCTTGGTGTCGCGTATCTGGCGCACATCCCAGAGGCTGCCCTCGACATCTCGAACCTGGCCGAGGATTTTGGGGTTGCGTTTCATATCTCTTTCCAGTTTCGCAAATCCGGCAATCGGTGTTTGTATGATGGATCTATGTGTGTTCGTTGTGCTCTGCTCCTGGTTGCCTGCCTGTTGCTCTGCGGCTGCAAACAAGGTCCCGCAACCCGGCGGTATGATTTCCAAGGCGAAGTAATGGCGCTCAACCCGCAAGAACACACGGCTACGATCAAACATGGCAAGATCGGCGACTGGATGGGTGCCATGACTATGGAGTATCCGATCAAGAACGAAGCGGATTGGAAAAAGCTGTCGGTGGGCGCGCACATCGACGCTGCGGTCTTCGTCACTGATGCGAGCTATTATGTCGGAGACGTTCGCGTGACCGGCGCGGCCCCTCCACCGGCTCCGTAGGGCGTTGTTCTACCATGGCTATTCGATGCCCACCCGACGCGCCTTCCTCCAGTCCGCCATGATCGCCGCTTCCGCCTTGCCCGCGCGTGCTGCGAAAACCTACGCGACCGGCCGCCCACCGCTCGCGGACCGCAAATTCACCAGCGATGCCGTCGAGGCCAAAATTCAGGCGGCCAAGAAACGCATCGCCGACCCCGAACTCGCCTGGATGTTCGAAAACTGCTTCCCCAATACCCTGGACACCACCGTTCGTACCGGGGAACTCGATGACAAACCCGACACCTTTGTCATCACCGGGGACATCGACGCCATGTGGCTGCGGGATTCCGCGGCGCAGGTCTGGCCTTATCTCCCACTCGCCAAGGACGACGCCAGGCTGAAGACCATGCTCGCCGGGGTAGTGAATCGCCAGGCGCGCTCGGTCCGCATCGATCCTTACGCCAACGCTTTCAACTTCGGCGCCACCGGCAGCGAATGGTCAGGGGATCTCACCAGGATGAAGCCGGAGTTGCACGAGCGCAAATGGGAGATCGATTCACTCTGCTACACCGTCCGCCTGGCGCACGGTTACTGGAAAGCCACCGGCGACAGTTCCTGCTTCGACCCGGCCTGGCAGCAGTCCGCCGCGTTGATCCTCCAGACATTCCGCGAGCAGCAGCGTAAACACGACCGCGGCCCGTATTCCTTCCAGCGGACCACCCCCAACCCCAGCGATTCGCTGCCGCAAGGCGGTTACGGCAATCCGGCGCGGCCTTGCGGCATGATTTATTCCGCCTTCCGCCCCTCCGACGACGCCTGCATTTTCCCGTTCCTGATTCCCTCGAATCTGTTCGCCGTCGTCTCGCTGGAGCAACTCGCCGAGATCCACACTAGCGCTATCTCCGGCCCCGCCTTCGCCGCCGCATGCCGCGAACTGGCGGATGAGGTGCGCCAGGGCATCGCTCAGTGGGCCACCGGGAGTCACGGCCGCCACGGCGAGATCTACGCCTTCGAAGCCGATGGCTATGGCAATCGGCTTTTCATGGACGACGGCAACGCCCCGAGCCTGCTGTCGCTGCCCTATCTGGGCTGCTGCGCAATCGACGACCCGTTATACCAGCGAACGCGCGCGTTCGTGCTCGGCGACGACAACCCTTACTTCTACCGGGGAACCGCCGGCGAAGGACTGGGCGGGCCGCATTCCGGACTGGATATGATCTGGCCCCTCGGGATCGTCACGCGCGCTTTGACTACGCGCGACGAAAAAGAGATCGCCGCGTGCTTGAGTATCCTGAAAGCCACGCACGCCGGCACGGGCTTCATGCACGAATCCTTTTTTCGCAATGACCCGGCCCGCTATACGCGCAAGTGGTTCGCCTGGGCCAACACCCTCTTTGGGGAGTTGATTCTCCAGGTTCTGGACCTGCATCCGGGCCTGCTTGCGCGGTAGGTCGAGAGCGACTATCCGTTCAAGGTCCAGCCCGAGCGGTATTGCCGCTTCAGTAAATCATTGGCTTCCGTCGAGTTCGTCACCTGGCCGGTCGCCGGGTCGTAATCGAGCTTCTTGCCCACGCGGTGCGCCACCAGACCAAGCAGCATTTGTTCGATCATTGTGCCGCTGTAATCGAAGTCGCAGTGCGTCTTGCTGCTGGTGCCGTGCGTGACACTGTTGTACTTCCCCTTGCAGGCTTCCAGCCACTCGATCTGGAAGATGTCGGCACGCCGCATCCGGCCGTTCTTCTCCGCGTCGAGGACCGCCTGCACGTCGGAGTTCGGCAATCCCAGCGCCGCCGGGAGCCCGTTGTCGAGGAACTGAACCTCCGCGAAACCGTTGGGCCCCGGCTGCGCGGTCGGCCAAGCTTTGAATCCGCTCGGCAATGGCGGCTCAGCCGACGGCTTGCGCGGCGCCGGTCGAGATGCGCGAGTCTGCTGCGTGGGCTGCCCCTTGCCTGCCACCAGCGGCAATAGTTGATCGTGGGTGCGCCGCTTGTAATAGGTGAAATCCCCATCGTCGTTGTTCGGAATCACGATGCGGCTGGTGAAGTCGGCGAGAATGCTCCCTTTCGTGCCTTCGTAAAGGGCCCCGTTCGCCACGCGGTTGATATCGATGTAACTCCATGGCGTTTCCGGCTTCAATCCGCCTTGGTACCACACCACCGTGATCGGGCCGCGCCACTGGTTAGCGGGCTGCGCGAAGCTCACTTTCAACTTCACGGGGCAGATGTCCGGGTTGTACTTGTCGCTCGCCTCCTGGTCCACCTCGACCGAGGTCGGCGCACCCGCATCGATCGCGCTCCAGGCCAAGTCCATGGTATGCGCGCCCATGTCGCCGATCTGGCCCACACCGAAATCCCGGTACATGTTCCAGAACAGGCAGTTCAACCCACTGGTGCCGCCGAAGTACTGCGGGCTGTACGGATGAAAGGGCGAGGCGCCGATCCATTGCTCGTAATGCAGCGCCGCGGGCGGCATGCCTTCGCCCGCTGGATATCCCGGCCGCGGGAGTTGGCGGCTATCCCAGGCATGCACAGTCTTCAAATCGCCGATCGCACCGTCGAGGATCAACTCGCGCACGCGTTGGAAGTTCGGGAATGCGTGGCGCTGCGTGCCGTGCTGTGTAGCCACCTTGCTCTTGCGCTTCAGGTAATTGGCCCGCACCATCCGCGCTTCTTCCACGCTGATCCCCAGCGGTTTTTCGCAAAAGACGTGCATGTCGCGGTTCAACGCCCAGTTGGCGATGAATGCGTGATGGTGATCCGCCGTGCAGATGACCACAGCCTCGACGTCCTTTTGATCCAGAACTCTCCGCCAGTCCCAATACGTCTTGGCCTTCGGAAAGAGGGCCAGCGCCTCCTTCGTCCGGAGGTCGTTCACATCGCACAGCGCGACCACGTTTTCGTTCCGAACGCTGTCGTAGTGCGCCGTCCCGCGGCCCCATACGCCAATCAGAGCGACATTCAACTTGTCGCTGGGCGCGCTGCGGCCTCGCAGGGCGCCACTCTCCAAAATCGTCAATCCAACGGCCGAACCCGCGGATTTCAGCAGATCACGTCGGTTCATATGCAAGGAATCCTTCTGCTCCATATCTTAACCCCTGTCTCCTATCGGCGCGCGCGTTGTGGGCCGGCGAGGCGATATTCGTATCCCCGCTGGGCATCGCCGGCGCGCGCGACATACAGCGTCGAGTGTCCACCCTTCCCAGCGCGGCCATGGCAAACATCGGCAGGAATGCGAATCTTCTGAGCATCTTCAAGACTCCTTTCGGCTGTGGGGCGGACCCTCAGCCTTTCAATCGTTGGGCGGTGAATAAAAGGGCGTGGTTGCCTTAACCCCTTGTGCAAACACGCGCAACAGCGGTACCGTTGTTGGCGAAACGAAACTCCGGCACCTTATGAACAGCAAACAGACGATCCCATCGATTGCCCTGATCCTGGCCGCTGGCGCCGTGTGTGCGATCGCACCTGCCCGCGGGCAGGAAGCTGCACCCGCGGCGGCGGCGAAACCCAACTTCCCCGGCATCCTGCCCGGCAAAGGCCTGGCGCAGCATGATTTCTTCTATGCCGGCGAGGCCAAGTCGCAAGACATGTACATCGTGCGCAACGGCAAGATCGCCTGGGAATTTCACGATCCCGCGGGAAAGGGCGAAATCAGCGATGCCGTGCTGCTTTCGAGCGGCAACGTACTGTTCGCGCACCAATTCGGCGTAACGCTGATCGACCGGGAGAAGAAGGTGCTCTGGCGCTATGACGCTCCGCCCGGAACCGAGGTGCATACCGCGCAGCCCATCGGCAACGACCGGGTGCTCTACGTGCAAAACGGCGACCCAGCCAAGGTCGTGGTGGTCAATATCGTGACCGGCAAGATCGAGCGTGAGTTTGCCGTTCCCGTAAGGGACCCTAAAAGCGTACACGGCCATTTCCGGCATGCCCGGCTCACCGGCGCCGGCACGCTGCTTGTGGCCCACATGGACATGGGCAAGATCGTGGAATACGACTCGGCTGGCAAGCCGCTATGGTCGTACACCATGGGAGCCGCCACCTGGTCGGCGGAGCGTTTGCCGAACGGCAACACCCTCATCGCCGGAGCGAAACTGGTTCGCGAGGTGAATCCAGCCGGCGCCACGGTCTGGGAGTTCACCCCCGCGGACGTGCCGGACTACCTGTTCAACTCCATGCAAATCGCCAAACGCCTGCCCAATGGGAACACGCTCGTCAATACCTGGTTCAATCAGTGGAATGGCCCGGCCGATCCCGCGACGGCTCCCGTGCAGGCGCTCGAAGTCACGCCGGACAAGAGCATCGTCTGGGCTCTGCGCGCCTGGGGTAACCCGGTGAATCTCGGACCCTCGACCACCATTCAGTTGCTCGACCAGCCGTCCGTTCCCGAAGCGGTGCATTTCGGAGATTTGGGACGGTAGATTTACGCGGCCAGTTCCGACACCCGGATCGACGCCGCGCGGTCGTAGATCTCCGCTCGCGCGATGCCGGCCACTTCATACATGGCGAAGATGTTCTCGTCCGGCGTCTCGGGCGAAATAGTGTGGGAAGCGGCCAGGATGTAGCCGCCTCCATCGGCGGTCATGCCGTCGAGAAGCGCCGCGGTGGCGTGGCGCACCTCGGAGGGGGTCCCATTGGGGAGCAGGTACTGCGTATCGACGCCACCCATGAAGGCGATGTGCGATCCGAATTCGCGCTTCAATTCGAGCGCGTCCATGCCGGGGCAGTTGCACTGCACGGGGTTGAGCACATCGAGGCCGATCTCGACGAGGTCGCCGATGATGGGGCGCAGCGCACCGCAACAGTGATATGCCACCGGCAGTCCCCACTTGCGGCCCACCTCGAAAACCCGGGCAAGGTGGGGCTTCACCAACGCACGCCACGCGCGCGGGCTGAGCATCATGCCGCGCTGCCCACCCACATCGTCGCCGGTCCAGTACCAATCTAGCGAATACCGTTCGCACGCGGCTTCGCCCAGGGCGATGGAGAAATCCGCGCAGCGCCCAAACATCTGCTCGGCCAGCGCGGGGCTGCCGCCGATATCCAGCATAGCGTCCTCCATGCCGCGCAGCCGCCAGTACATCTCGAAGACGCAGGGCGAGACATCGCACCCGATCCAATACTGGCCGCGCGCGCTCACCACAGGCAGCATCAGGCCGAGCAAGTCCTCGAAGCGTTCCATGGGGAAGCGGTACGCGAGCACCTGTTCGCGCGTCGCGCCCGCCAGCGGAAAGCGCTCGATTTGGTTGAAGCCAAATTGCTTCACCCAGCGGATACCCCACCAGTCCTGGTGCCACTGGCCCTCGGCCTCGTGCACCACACCCTCCATGGCGTAGTTGTTGTTCACCCACGTCTGCCGGACATCGTTGCCCATGGCTTCCGGCACGCGTGCCGCGGGGATTTCCAGCATGGCGGCCAGCTTTTCGGTGGTCTGCGGGTGAAACCACATGAAGATGGGCACTCGGTCTACCGGCCGCTTCTTGAGTGCGGAGTCCACCCGTTCGCGCGAGGTCATCATGCGCCCGACAGAAACGCCGCCAGTGCCTCGGTCCACGGACGAACTGGCGGCAGCTTGGTATTGAGCAGAATTGCTTTCTGCGGACGGGATGCCTTCCTCGGAAAATGTGTCGACGGAACCGGCAGAACAGTGGTGCTCTTCCCGGCTATGCGGAAGATCTCCTTGGCGAAATCGAACCAGCTTGCGCCGCCGCTATTCACGATGTGATGGATGCCCGGCGCGGGCGAGGATGCCAGCAGGGCGCGCGTGTGTTGCGCGAGGTCGGGAGCATACGTAAGACTGTTGATCTCGTCGGAGACGGCCTGGATGACATCCCGCTTTGCCGAGAGATCCAGCATGATATCGACAAAGCTCTTCTTGGATAGTGCGCTGCTCCCTTTGGCTCCGAACAATACAGCGGTACGCACAATATACCATTGGCCGCCATTTTCGGCGACTAGCCGTTCGCCTTGAAGTTTGGAGCGGCCGTAGGCCGAGAGTGGCGATGGTCGATCCGCTTCGGCGTATTCACCGCACACACCATCGAAGACATAGTTGGTGCTGTAGTGGACCAGCGGGATGCCCAGTTCCTTGGTGAACTGCGCCAGTCTGCCGGGGAAGTCGGCGTTTAGCGAGAAGGCCAGTTCGGAACGCTCCTCGGCCCCATCCACATCGTTGAAGGCGACACAGTTGATCACCGCATCGGGAGTAAAGCCGGCACCGGATACTTTTGCGCGCAGCGCAGGGAAGTCGGTAACGTCGATATCGTCGCGGTCCCAACCGATGCCCTCGGGATAGAGTTTTACCAGCTCTGTTCCAAGCGTGCCTTGCGATCCGAGGATGAGTACCTTTTTCACCGGAGCTGCAAACAAGGATCGTAGCACGACCTGCCCGCGATGCCCTTGTGGGTCGCGCGTGCGGTGGCCGAGGAAGTCTTACGCGCCATCGGCAGCAACGCGGTGGAGGCGGCGGCGTCGAGTGGGTTTCGGCCCGCTGAGGAATTGCGGCATCATGAAGATAAGGCACCCCATGACACACCACCTTACCCTGGCAATCCCGTTTCTTCTGGCGGGCGCGCTGCTAGCCTCCAGCGACGTAACTCCGGGCATGAACCGGTTTGCGGCCGCTACCTACCGCCAACTCGCCCAAACCAGCGGCAATCTGATCCTGTCGCCCTTCTGCATCTCCACAGCGGTCTCCATGCTGCTCTATGGCGCGCGCGGGCAGACCGCCGCCGGGATGGCCGCCGCACTCGACCAGATTCACCCCGGCCCCGGCTACCACGCCGCTGTCGCAGCGCTGGCGGCCGAACTCACCAAACAGGCCAACGGCGGCGGCAACCAACTCGCCATCGCCAACGGCCTCTGGGTGCAGCAAGGCTTTCCGCTGGCATCCGAATTTGAGCAGACCATCCGCACGCTTTACCAGGCGCCGCTCACCTCGCTCGATTTCCACGCGCATGCCGACAAGGCCCGCCAGGAGATCAATTCCTGGACCGCGCAGCACACCAACGACAGAATTCCGGAGTTATTCGCGCCGGGTTCGATGGATGCAGCCACCCGCCTGGTGCTGACCAGCGCGATCTACTTCTATGGAAAGTGGCGCTTGCCCTTCGATCCCAGCGCCACGCGCCCGGAGCCTTTCCAGCTTGGCGCAGGCCGCACGGCAGACGCGAAGTTCATGCACCAGAATGCCGATTTCCTGTACGGCGAAACGCCCGACGCTCAAATCCTGGAGATGAGATATCAAGGCACTCCCTTGGCGTTCGACATCCTGCTGCCTAAAGCGACCGACGGCCTTGCCGCGTTGGAGCGATCCATCCAGCCCGAGGCGCTTTCCGGCTGGTTCGGCGCTCTGACCAACCGCAAGGTGGATGCCGCCATCCCGAAATTCCGCGCCGAATCGGCCTTCTTGCTGCGGGACATGCTGTCGCGCATGGGTATGGCGGACGCCTTCGGCGCAGCGGCCGATTTCTCCGGCATCGACGGCCGCCGCGACCTGTACCTCGGCGTGGTGGTACACAAGGCGTTCGTGGATGTGTCGGAAGTAGGTACCGAAGCTGCGGCGGCCACCGGCGCGGCGGTTCACTTCATGGCCATGAGGCGCCAGGAACCGGCCGCCTTTCGCGCAGACCATCCCTTCGCGTTCTTCATCCGCGACACCTCGAGCGGCGTGATTCTATTCGAAGGCCGGCTCGTCCAGCCCAACTGAGTGGGGCGGGCGTCTACGTTCTCCCTGTGAGATACTGTTCTCTGTCATGCCGACACGTCTCAGTGCGTGCCTTTGTTGTTGCGTCCTTGGCAGCGCCGCACTGGCGCAAGCGCCCGCTCGCAGGATCCGGCAGAAAATGGCCGATACCTTGAACGGCACACCGGACTTCATCTGTTCCGTGTCCATCGAGCGCACCGAGCGGACCGGCAATGCCGCGCCAGCCCCACTTTCGCCCCTACAGGTGAATGCCGGCATCATCAACGGGAAAGAGCTGTATGTAATGCCTTCCTCGGATGCCGATCAAGCCCTGCTGAGGAGAGTGCTGGCGGTGTATAAGAGGGCCGGCACGGGCACCTTCGCCATGTATGCGCGAGCTGTCTTCTTAACCACCGAGGCCACCTTCTATATCGTCCCGGAAAAAACCAAGGACGGACGGACGTTATCGCGTCTGGATTTCGCCATGCCGCGCGAAGTCAGTCATTATTCACTGACCAATTCGGGACGGACGGCCAATCTCGGTTACTCGGGATCCATCTGGACCGATCCTCACAATCAGGAGGTGACCCGCGTGTTGCTGCAGGCCGACGACATACCCCAGGATCTCGGCATCAAAGCAGTCACTCAGACCGTCGATTACGCCCGAGTGTCCATTTTGGGGATCCCCGTGCTTCTCCCGTTGGCTACGGATCTTACCCTGCGGGAACTGTCGGGGCGGGAACTGCGCATAACAGGACGCTTTAACGATTGCCACCAGTTCTCCTACAAGCGCGGGGAACAATTCGTCGAGAACGGGTTGGAAACCATGGTATCGGTATCGGCCCCATCTCCGGCGCCGTCATCGCCGGCGGCGGCTGCTCCCGCGCCTGTATCTCCTCCGGTGGTTCCTCAAGTCCTTCCCTCTATCGTGGAGTTGTTGCCCCCCAACACTTACTTTGAAATGATGCTGGAAGACCCCATCGACGAACGCAGCACCATAGAGGGAACCAAACTCTCGTTTACAGTCTCCCGGGATATCAAGAAGGGCGGCAAGGTCGTCGTTCCGATGGGCGCGGCGGCGACTGGCCATGTCACTCGAATCCTCAGGCAAACGTACCCGTTTGAAACGGGCCAGAAAGGTTACTACCTCGTCGGCATTCAACTGGAGACGATCGATGTGGGTGACCGCCGTTTCCGGATGTGGGCTAACCTCGAGCGCGTGGGACCGCCGGCTACCCAGATTGGTTTCGTGCCGCTATCGGTTGACCCCAATCGATTTGGCCAGTTTGACGACCGCCAGACGCTATTCGTAGTCCCGGCCGCCGAGCACGGCGAGTCCTTCCTGGGGATTGTGTCGGAATTCCTGCGTCTGGGAGGCCATTGGAAAACGTACTGGACCATCGTCAAGCCGCCGGCATAGCCGCCTATTTGTCCGCCAACTTCCGCCCCGCACTTAGACTGTCGAAATTCATAATTGCATTAAACACCAGGAAGTAACTGCCCTTAGTCTCCGCGCGCCAGAACGGATTATTGGAAAAAAGCACGACATGACCCTGGCCATAGGGCGCATCGATAATGGCGGCGTGTTGCGCCAGTTCCCCGCCGTTGTCGAGCAGCCCGGAAACCAGCAACTCCTTTGCGTCGGCATAGCGCAGCACCACGCGCGGCCGCGCGGCCGGAGGAACTACGTTGATCGGATTGCGAAGCTGCTCGTCGGTTACCGGCAGCGCCTCCCAAGGTTCGGCGTGCGGCTCTTCGGGGATGTCCGCGGGTGTCCGTCCCTGCGGCACGTCGGGATCGTCGGCGGTGCCGCGGCCGGTGGGCCGTTGGCGGTCCTCCGGAGTGTTGCGCCGCCCGCCGCCGCCGCTCGCCATGCTCGACAGGGTGAAGACCGGCGGATTCGACGCGAAGATCGCCAGGTTGTCGCCATAGCCGTACACGATCGGGCTGGCCGCATCCACCGTTTTGGAGCGCAGCGCCGAACCAGTCACCTTGAGCTTCTGCGCGGGCGCGATGCCGACCCCCGGCGTAAATCCGAACGTCACCGCGAAGCTGGTGCTGTCGCTGGCCGCAATCAGCAGGCCGCCCTGGCGCACGAATTCCTGCAAGCGCTCGAGGCCCGTCCAGCCGAGCCCCGGACGCATGTCGTCGGTCTCGTCCGTCTTGCCCAGATTCGGCGTGAGCGGCGTCACTTTCCACGGCAACGGATTTCCGTACATCGGCAGCCCATTGACCACCGCCAGCGCATTGCGAATGCCCGGCGGGAAAACGATCGCGTCATATTTGGAGTGCAGGCCGCCCGCACCGGAAGGCATCGCGGCGATGGTCTGCGTGCTGATGTAATCGTACGGAATTTTCAGCCGGTCGAATTCCAGCCGCCACCAGCCATCGCTTTGCGTGCTGAGCCAGGTGTGCATGACCGCGATGCGCGCGGCCCGCGACGCGTGCGTCTTCACGCTGGGCGCCGCGGCTACCGCGTAGGCCCGCACGCCAAGCTCGGCGGCGGCTTTGTCCAGATCGCCCGCCGCCACTCCGCGCACCAGGAATGATCCGCGGTTGAATTTGTGCCCGGCGGCTTCGAACGGCTCCTCGGCGGCTTCAAATGAAGCGCTCGGGAAGCGGTACCGCAGCGTGATCAAAGCGTTGTCCGCATTGTGATTGATCAGGAAAATATCGCCCGTGCCCTCCACCCCGCCGGGCGCCGCGACCGCCCCATCCACGGGGTGCATGCCGGCATCGAGCACCTTGGCGTCCGTCACG
>Ga0187855_10001533_pt1 | contig 18248 bp, 12 predicted proteins | sample June2016WEW_8_10_2_FD_132969 | JGI IMG/M metagenome (GOLD analysis project Ga0187855, IMG submission 132969) | Peatland microbial communities from SPRUCE experiment site at the Marcell Experimental Forest, Minnesota, USA - June2016WEW_8_10 | ecosystem: Environmental > Terrestrial > Soil >...
CAGCGACGCGCAAGCGATGCTCATCCTTCCAGCGGTCCAGCTCGCGCTGCTCGATCGACCCTTCGAGCATCATCGCCGAGCCGAGCTTGTCCGGGAGCTTCTGCGGGACGCCGCAGCGAAGGACTCCGCTGGCCTCGACGCGGCGCTGAGCGCGTATGAGGATCACGCCGGACTCGCGTTCGAGACCTCGATGCGTGTGCGGCGGCAGATCCGTCTCCTCGCGACCGGCGAAGTGCTCAGCCCCATCGACTTCGTCGAGTCCTCAGTCGAGATGTATCGGCAGCTTGCCGAGAGCCACTTCCGCGCGGCGATGCGATGCGTGCTCGCTGCCCGCGCGGTGCTCACCGGGAAAAACCCACCGCCTGAGTCGCCCCTCCTCGGCGACATCGAGGAACGGCTGACTGGCTGGCACGACGAGCTGGGGCGCTCCCTCGACGGGGTGATCGAGCGTCACCTGCGTAACGGCGAGGCACACCAGGACTACCGGGTCGATCCCGCCACCCTGGAGATCGTGTTGCAGAATGGTTCACGCCTCACAGTCGATGACGTTGCGAAGCTGACTGAGGATCTGGGCGGAGCTGTCGCTGCAATTGAGGCGGCGGTCTCCTGCCACACGATCAACACCGGCCGGACCCCAGCCCCGCGCTGGCTCGCGGCCGGTGAGTCGCCTCGGCTGGTCGAGCTGGTCGCGCGCATGGTGGCCGCCGGCCTGGGCATTACGATCGAGAACTTCACCATCGAGGACGGCGCCGTCACCGTCATCGTTCCCGAGGGATCTGAGATCGGGCAGTGGAAGGCCCGGACGGTGCTGGCGGCAGCGCGCCCGTTGGCCCCGTCCGCGTCGATGTTCGAGACGTACAAGGGTGGCCGACTGATGGCAGCGTTCAATAGCGAGGTGTTCGACCGCTGGTCTGCGGCACCCGAGGACGTTCAGCCGCTCGTCATGATCGAGATGCTGTACGAATCCGCTGTTCGCTGTGGCGCGAACGAGGCTGACACTCTCCGCGATGCGATCGCAACGTGTCTCCGGTTCACCATCAACGAGCCGATCTCTACGCCTCCCACGCCCAAGGAGATCAGGACCATTGACCATCGCCTGAAAGTCACCGCCCGCATGGCGGCCAGGCATAGGGCAGCTTCGGGCGGGGAGCTGTCCGAGCCGCTGGCGCAGGTCAAGAGCGCGCGTGAGTCGCTAAGACGAGCGACCAAGAGCCAGGACTTCGCACGCCGGTTCGAAAAGTCGATGGTGGCCCTCGATACGTGGGCCAACCAGCACCAGGGGATTCTGCTCAGCGACGACCAGTGAGGCTGCTCGGCTGCTGGAGTCTGCTGCGGATGTTGCGGGCTAGGGCCGCAAGACAGTGTGCGTCAGTGCCTCACGTCAAGGGGATGCAGCGGGATGTTGATTATATGCCCTTCCAGCACGTCGTCTGGACCAACACCTGCCCGCTTACGAGCCCGGCGCTCCGTTAGCTCGTTTGCCCTCTTCCAGAGCTCGGGGTGCGGTTTGTCGACAGGGATGACGATGTAGTCGCGGGGTTCGCCTTTGTCGTTCGGCAGCATCGGCGGCCAGCCGCGGCGCAGATTCTCATTGCCAAGGGATTTGTCATCCGGGTCGGGGTCAAGCAGGAACACCTGAGAGAACGGCTTTGGGCGGATTACGTTCGCCGGCTGGCGCCGCGAAGCTACACGCACAGCGTCGAGCGTGATCTGGCTTCTGGCGAACACGTGGCTGCGGGCCCAGCCATAAGTACGGAGGTTGATCCTCTCGACCTCACGCGATGACACCTCTCGCACATTCATTGCGCCTCCCATCGGCATGGGACGCATCAGGAGACAGGTCGTGTCGCTCAACGGTATGGTAGTTTCGCTTCTTTCCGAGCTGAGGATGCCTTGCGCCGCCCACGGGTATGGAGGGAACGGATCGTGGATCGCGTACCCGCGGTCGGACGTGATGAATCCGCCATTTGGCGCTTTCAGCAGCGTCCAATCGAATTCGATCAGGATCGGTACATTGCCGATTGCGTACTCAAAGGCTGTGGCGAACGCGGCTCCCGCATCTCCATTCAACCGTATCTTTCCGTCTCTAATTTGGTTGATTATGTTCTGCCGGAGCTGCTCAATCTCCATCTCGCTCGCACCCGGCTCGTGGACACGACGGTAATGTTCTGTAAACGCTTGGCGGTCGGAATAGAACTCGCTCGCCCAGGTATGCATCGCGGCGTTGGCGATCGCTGTTACTTGGTCAGCCGCGGCTGGGGTTCTCATTGTTTGAAGGGCAACAAAAAATGCGATGGTGGCGCGGTCACCCCGCGTGATGGATTTGGGATGCTCGTCCATAGCTCGAAGTGCAGGTGCTGCGTGCTCCTCGACGAGTGCTAGGTAGCCCTCGTGTCGGTTGGAGGATTTTCCGTCTTTGTCAATCGCGCGATAGAGCTGGTGTCGGGACGCGGCTGTCCGGACGGGAACCCGGCGCGGCGCCTTGCGGCTCGTCGTCTCCATCTGAAAGATGCAGTCCTTCTTGTTGTGCTTGTGCGAAAAGCGGCGCAGCAGCAACTGCGGCACGAAGTGGTGTCGCTTTGCGGAGTTGTTGTCGAGGCGGCTAAAGTCATGCGAGATCGCCATCTCCTTGAACTCGGCGGCCACCGGGCTGTCTTCTATGGCTGCTGCGACGTGATCGAATCTGCCCATGTTTGAAACTATAGCCAAGTCGATTGGCCGAGCTGCGAAAGCCGGGGTCGCGCCCTAGTTGGCCCCCTTTCACCAAGAGCAGAATCCGTCTTTAAGTGAACTGCATTGTAGTTAGCCAAGACCATCGAGGAAGGCGAGCACGGAATCTGGGGGCTTGTAGCGGCCGGGTGTGACAGACGCTGGTGTGACAAGCGCGAGGGCTCGTTCCTTGATCGTCATGTCGGCGTGGATGTAGGGAGTGGTCGAACGGACATCCGCGTGGCCGAGCCACAACGCGATGACGGTGGAGTCCACGCCGGCCTGCAGCAGCGACATCGCGCAGCTGTGCCGGAGCACGTGTGGGTGCAGACGCTTGCCCTTCAGCGACGCGCATTGTTGTGTCGCGGCGGCGGCGTAAATCGTCACGCGGCGTTCAACGGCGTCACGGCTCAAGCGGCGTCCTGTGCGGGTCGGGAACAGCGGGTCCTCGCGCTGTCCTTCGCGCTCGGCAAGCCAGACCGCAAGGACCGCCTGGGCCTGTCCGGTGAGCGGCACCGAGCGCTGCTTGCGTCCCTTGCCTTCGACGCGTATGTGGCCGCCGGTGCCGAGCGCGACATCGCCGCAGCCAAGCCCGACGAGCTCGGAGACTCGTAGGCCCGCCTGGATCGTGAGGATCAGCATCGCGCGGTCACGGCGGCCCTCCCAGCGCGACTGGTCTGGCGCATCGATGAGTGCTTGGGACTCCTCGGCGGTGAGGAATGTCACTGTGCGCCGTTCAAAGCGCTTCGGTGGGATCGAGAGCACGCGCTGGATCACGGCCGCGTGCTCGGGATGACGGAGCGCCGCGTAGCTGAATAGCGACCTGATGGCGGTGAGCCGCAGGTTGCGTGTTCGGGCGCTGTTGTGGCGCTCCACCTCCAAATGCTCCAGGAACGCGGCGATCAGCGGCTCGTCCAGCTCATCCCAGTCCAGGGCCGACGGTGCTTTTCCGGTGCTTTCCTGCACGAAGCATAGGAGCAGCCGCAGCGTGTCGCGGTAGGAGGCGATCGTACGGGGGCTGGCCTGGAGTTGCATCGCCAGACGGTCAGAGAAATACGCCTGCAGTGTCGGGGCGACCAAAGTCATGGTGTCACCGCCTGGGCGGCCTCGAGCAGGCCAGCGGCATAGGCCAAGAGCTCAGGTGCGGCCGATAGGTAGAGGTAAGTGGAGCGCGGCTGGCGGTGCCCCATGTAGGTGGAGAGGGAATGCAACCGGGCCTGGACGTCGGTGCCGTCGCGATACCAGCCGAGCAGCGTTTTCACGGCAAAGGTATGCCTGAGATCGTGAACCCGTGGAGGCAGGGGTGCGTCCGCGCCCACGCCCGAAGATTCACAGAGCACGCGGAATACCTTCTCGACCGACGTGCGCAACAGCCGCGTCCCGCGAAGGGAGACGAAGAAGCTCGCCTCACGTACGTTTGGACAGAGCTCGTCGCGCCAGCGTGCGTAGCGCCGGAGTCCCTGGAGGGTGCTCTCGTGCAGCGGCACGTGGCGGGACTTCATGAACTTCGATTCGCGCACGAGCAACACGCCTTCCGACCAATCGATGTCACCGCGGTCGAGCTTGATCGCCTCGCCGATCCGCAGGCCGGTGGAGGCGAACAGTCCAATCAGGGTCTCGAATGTCGCTGCTCGCAGCGGCTCGGGAATCACACGGCGGGCCTGTCCCATCAACGCCACAATGTCGGCGTCGCTGTAGATGAACGGTGCTCGCCAGCGCTGGCGGAACGGGAGCAGGCCGGAGGGCGGGATCTCGGTGCGCGAGTCGATGCCAGCCATGTAGCGGGCGAAGCCCCGCGCGACCAGCATCCGCATCGGTCGCACGACGCTGCCCGGCGGGACATCGGGCTCAAGCGCCCACGCAAGCGCCGCATCGACCGTCACGAACTCAGTGCCGGTCGCCTCCAAGTGCGCGGCGAAGCGCGGCAGAGTGCGTCCTGGCTCAACCAGCTTGTAGCCGAGGGCGCGGCGCAGGCGCAGGTACTCCTCGGCGTATTCGGGAAATGTGGTCATCGTCCCACCCCCGGCCACGGCTGGGCGACCTCGCGTAGGCGCCCGAAATCAACCTTGGCGTAGATCGCGGTGGTGGTCAGGTTCTTGTGGCGGAGCACCTGGCCGATGTCGAACAGCGAGGCATCTTGGCGCAGCATCTCGCTCGCCAGAGCATGGCGCAGCCGGTGAGCGCCGACTGGCTCAAGACCCGCGCGCCTGCACGCTTCCCGCACAACGGTCCTGACCCCAGACGGTTCGATCGGCCGGATCGGAGCGTGAAGGGTGAGGAACACCCGGCTGATATCGCGGCGCTCGCGCAGCGACAGATAATCCACCAGAGCCTCGCCCACGTCGCTTGGCAGCGGCAGGCGGTCGCGGCGGTGAGCCTTCCCGTCCACTTCGATCTCCCCCGCCCGCCAATACAGATCGGCGAGCCGAAGCCGGGACACCTCGACAGCCCGCAAGCCGAGCCGGGCAAGCAAACTGAGGATCGCGAAATCACGTGCCCCTGAAAGACTCGACCGCTCACACGACCGGAGCAGCCGCTCGATCTCGACGCGGGGGAACACCTTGGGGATACCGGCGTCGCGCCAGCTCGCCACGGACGGCACGCAATCCGCCAACGCGCAAGCCGTGTAGCCGCGCACGTGCAGGAAGCGCAGCAGCGAGCGCAGCCCGTTGGCATAACACTCGACCGAGCTGAGCTTCAGACGCTCGCACTCGCGCAACACAAAGGCGCTGACGGCGGCACTGGTCAGGTTCTTGACCCCGAGGTCGTCCTCCGGTGTCATCCGCTCCGCCAGGAAACGCCGGGCGAATTGCTCGCGGTGCCGCACCGTCTCTGGTGCCAGCGCCCGATCAACGATCAACCAGTCTCGGTACTCGCCAACCAGCCCATCGAGCGGCGTCAGCGCGCTTACAGGCTCCAGCGGCGTGACGCCCTCCCCTCGCAAGTAGTCCAGCAGCGGCGCAAGGCTGGCGGTCGCCGCGGGCCTGTGATCCTTGGTGCGGCGCGTGGTCAGGAACGCCTTGATCGCGCGACTATCGAGCTGATCGACATCCACATCCTCGCTCGCCATCCACCGGCCCAGCTGGCCGAGCGCCACGAGCGAGTACGTGTTCGCGCTCAACGGCGTGTAGCCGAGCCCCAACAACCTGTCGCGGTAGCCCTCCACGTACAAACCGAGCCGCCCCGGCATTCTTTCGCTTCCCGACATCGTCCTACCTCCTGTCGGAGCACGAGCCTCCGACGATCAGAATGGCTAATCAGGCCATGAAACTATGCCGAGGACTGGGCCCGGCGACGAGCACGAGAAGCACAAGGACACGAGCCCTCCACGGTCGCCCGACCGCAGCGTTGGCATAGTCGCTGTGTCGGCCTAAGCGCACTACGCGCTCTTGCTGCACGCGCACAAGCGAGGCTCGCCTGTGCGTGTGGCCGAGTGAACCGTCAGAACCAATTGTGTCGCCTCATTCGCACGTACCAGCGCCCGTCGACGCTTCAAAGTTCTGGATCTGCGCTTCGCCGTTGTCCGAGTTCACCCATATACATTCGGGTCGTTCCGGGTCGCGATTGACCGTATACAGAAGGCCCAACCCACTTAGATAAAGAGGATAGTTTTCGCACGACGTACCTGTGCTGTAGTCGTAGCAGTCGACGCCGTTCTGATTGGCGTTCGGTACATACACCCGCGTGCCAATGGTCAGTGCCGGGCCGTTCCAGCCCAGGCTTGCGGATATCGCTTCGGTCATCCCTGTCGGCGTCGTAACGGGCGTGCCCTGGAAGCTGTAGCAGGGATCAACGCCGGTTGGGAGACAGAACCCCGTAAGGAACCCTGAGCTGTCCAGCATAGGAAATGCCGCGCCGTATTCGGAGTCGTAGCTTTCGCTCAAGCCGATCGGCCAGGAGCCATGACAGCCCATCTCTTCGTTTCCTTCAAAACACGCCAGTTGATCGGTCCCGTTGAAACGCAACGGAACGATGACCTCCGTGCCGATCGCCACAACCGCAGGTGGCGGAAAGTCCTCGTCTTCATCGGTGCCCTGTTCAGCCGTAACAGAGAATGGCTGGCCGGGACACGCGGCGTCAGTATCGAGGTTGAAGCAAAGCAGCTTGTTCTCATCGCCGGTAGCGCCCGAGCCCTCGGCGTAGTTAAACGCGTACCAGCGGGAACCCACTACTGTTGGATCGCTCACGGCGCTGATCCCGTCAGTCAGCGGCGCTTCCCCGACGCCGGTCAGCGCTGTAAAGCCACAAAATGGATCAGCGTTCGTGACTGCTTCACTGGTGTCGATACACACCACACCCGCCGTATCGTCAGACTTCCGCGTCGCATAGACGTAGAGCTTCCCGGTGGTCTGGTCGAGCCATAGACCGGGCTGCCCCGAGCTCGCGAATTCGTTGCCTTCCGCATCTGTGATCGTCTCGGGCTCCCAGCAAGGTTCGGCATTAATCTGAAAATGGCAGGCGACCTGAAGCTGTGGATCGTGATGGAAGACGTTATACACAGCCGAGCCGCTCACCGCCACTGCCCAGCCATCGCCGCCGCCGCTTCCTCGAAATGCGGCCGCCGTGTGACGGTGCTTACATTCTACGGCCGCCGCCGCATCAACGATTGGTATGGTGCCACCTTCAGGGAGAACAGGGAAATAGTAATAACCGTGGGGCTGTGCCAGGCTGCGTCCCGTGGTGTAGTCCGATACGCCAGGAGTCCCGGCCGCGCCAGCACTGCCGGTTACACATGTGCCCACTTCTTCGGCTGAGAGTCCCGGGTTCTTCGACGCGACAAGTGCGGCTGTCCCGGCAACGATCGGCGAGGCCATCGAGGTGCCCGCCATCTCTTCGTACTCGCTGCATTCGGCCTGCAGACACAGAAGAGCCGGGCAGTAGCCCGCAAACGGGCAGTCAAGGACGCCGGGTACCGAGCTCATGAGACCTTCTGTTTCGGTGCTCGTGCCGGACGCCGACAGCGCGTATCCACCAGGAGCAGCGACCTTTACGCCGGGGCCGTAGTCGGAGAAGTTCGTAAGGGTTTCGTTGGAGTTCGTGGCAGCGACCGTAATCACATTGCGCAACACCCCACCCGCGGTCCCCCAGGCATTAGCGAGCATTGGCGCACAGTCGTTACCTGCCGCGGTAACCCACACAATTTTGCGCCCTTCTTTGCCGCCAAGGAAAGCCAGGTACTGTGGCGCTTCAGCGTAATTTTCTTCTTCAATTTCTTCGAGCTCTTCCTGATTAGCGCACCTCGTGACCGTGCCGTTGGGTTCCTTGTGCGCGCCTACATTGTGTCCAAGTGAGATATTTACTACACGCACTGAAGATCGGTTTGCCATCGCTTGCATGAGATTCAGCATCGCATCGCTTGATATCGATGTCGTCGCTGCTGTCACGATCGGACATCCCCACGCGATACCGACCATGCCGAACTGCGGCCTGCCGGTTTCGGTGGTGTTGTTCCTAGCGCAGGCCAGACCGGCAACATGGGTCGCATGTGCGGGATCTCCGTTACCGCTGCCGAGTGGAGGAACATACGCCCCAATCGTTTCCACCACGTCCAGATCCTCGTGTTCGCGGTACACGTCTGATCCATCGATCACTCCGACGGTCACGTCGCTACCCGTTGCTTGGGTCCACGCTTCAGGAGCGTGCACCTGCTGGTAGGGCCAGGTGAAATCATTGATGTCGAACTGGGATGCGACCGGGTATGTTCCTGCCTGTTCGTAGCTGTTGACCGATGAATAGCTCACCGAGGTGACCGCGGGGACGGATTCCAGTTCTGCGCGGCGTACGGATAGGTTTTGCCGCGTGGGCCAACGGATCTGGTAAATACCGGAGCCTTCGATCCCACCTGAGACGACCCCTTCTACCTTGCGCGCGGCTACTTCGGCCTGTTCACGCGTGCCCGGTTCATCCATTGAACCGACCGTTATGACCAGCTCGTCTACTAGATAGTGTTTTTCGGCTTGCGCCGCCCGTTCGGGCGAGGGGGCGGTCAGCGATTCAAGTTTTCCTTCTGGAGCCTGGAGTCCGCGAACGTTCACCGCAATTTCGATGTCTACGTGCTGGCTACAACCAGAGGCCGTACATCCCAAGGCGCTCACGGTGAGCCTCGTCGGCCCCGGGGCGGCCGTAGTCGACGCGGCGATGCCGAGTGCCCCCCCTTCAAGCGCGGCTGAAATCCCGGACACAGAGCTGAAGGAAGAAGCTTCTACAGATGTCAAGGAGATGATTGGACTCGGGGCGTTCACGTAGACGACGGACCCAATCACCACAGTTACAGCCGGTACAGCAACCTTGATCGGACCAGGCGGTTCAGTGGGCTGTCCTGGGGTTGGCGGGTTCGAGGGAGCGGGGACGGTGGTCGAACCCGCCGCCTTGACGCCATGTGCAGCGACGCTGACCTTCAGCTCACGGCTCATCGATGTACCGAGTCGCCGTCAGCCCTTGAAAAGGACTGCCCGAACGTGCAGCAAAGACGTGCCAGCTGGGATGGTGACGGACAACTTGAAACGTCCATGCACGACGCTTGCGTGCCCGAGAGACATCCACTTTTTTCCATCCAGCCATTGAAGGACGACCCTGGCTCCACGAGGCGCGCTTGCAACCTTGCCGGTTGCCAACACCCGCTCCCCGCTGGTACCGGTGGCTGGCACCGACAAAGAGAGCCGCTGCGACTTCCGTGCCGCAGATTGCCCGCTGGCGATGGCCGTCTCGCTCGCACTCATTGCGAGAGCCGCCGTCAAGACGCCAATAGCAACTAGCCGAGCGGTAGCTACCAAGGTGCGGTACTCGCAGCACCTTGATGCGTCGTACGTCAAAACCTTCCTTCGCTCTTTGTGTGCAGATAGGGGTCCCCTCATAGGGCTGGAACAGTACCGCATGACTGGCGGTACTGGTTGTTAGGAAAAAGTAAACGAATGGACCGCCCTGTCAAGCCGGACGACCGTGCCTCCAGGCGCTCGCGGCTGAGCTCGAGCGCTCTCACCCGGTGCCGCAGCGTCCCGGCGGGAGGGCGTGGAGGAGACGCTCACCGTCACCCGCCTCAGCGTGCAGGAGTCCGCCGAAGCGTACGCCGCAGAGTACTAACCCGTGCGAGTCCATGATCGAATGCGTCCGCCGCTCAGCCGCAACGTCAAGCGCTGGCAGTCCGGCGAGATGTGCCTGCGCTGGACAGCCACAGGGACAGTCAAGGCCGAGCGACAGTTCCGACGGATCATCGGCTACGACGGCATCAACAAGTTCGCGCTCGCCGTCGAAGCAGAGATCGCCCAGCCCACCGCCACACACGTCGCCGAAGAGGCCGCTACGCCAATCACCATCTGAGAAAATTCGCCCTGGGCCGCCAACGAAGTTCCACGCCAGCCGGGACATCCCCTCGACTAGGTCGAGGCCTCTGCCTATTCAGGACCGAGAAGCCTGCCCAAGTCCGGATCGCTGCGAGAGTGTAGGCATAGTCGCGGGGTCGGCATAACAACGATACGCCCAGCTTCTCGCCGCCCACAGCTAACCGACGACCACTCCATTCATCGCCAGCCGCCCCTGCCGGCCGAGGGCTGGCTTGCAGCCGGATGTCTGCGGCAAAGCCATCGAGGGGCGAGCGGAAAGAAATTCGTTGGCCGGTTTGGGGTGCTCGGGGTCTATAACCCCAATGAGCGAGAGAACCGCAGTCCCGGAGCGCGTCAGCCAGCGCGCAAAAACTGCCCACCGTGGCGGCGCTACTGGCAGCCAGACGGTCGGCGACTACGTGGGCCAGCCGGCCGGCGAGGCAGCCCAGGCTGTCCGCCGTGCAGGTCTGCGTCCAGGTCTTGATCGCTCGTTCGGCTGCCCGCCGGAGCTGATCGGTCTCGTCGTCGCACAGGACCCGGTGGCCGGCAGCGATCTGGCGCGCAACGGGATGGTGACGTTGTACGTCGCGGCTCCCGGAGGCGAGCCACCCGACACCGACACCAACGGCGCCGTATCTGGCGAGAGCGAGCCCGATGGCGAGTTGGCCGCTGAGAAGCCGATCGAGGAGGAGCCGAGCCCGCCGGTAGTACAGGAGCAGGCGCGCCGAAGGCGCAAGCCACGTCACGGGCACCGCTCGCCCGCAGGGGCGGACACTCCCCCGCCGCGCGCTGCGGTCAAGGACGTGCCCGGACTGGAGTCGCCGGCGCTGCCCGTCGTGGAGGCACAGGCGCAGTGGCCGGGTGAGATCGACGTGCCGGAGGGCGCGGTCGAGGACGAACGCACGGAGGAGTTGGGCGAGCGCGAGTTCCCGCGCGAGGACGCCGTGGTGCATGTAGAGGACATGCTCGCTGGGCGCGGCGGCTTTCGTGGCTGGCACCGGGTCTATCCGCGGCGGAGACGCGCGATGCGCGGCCTGGGTAACGGTAGTCGCGCTCGTGCGTGGCTGGGCGGGCACCGGCTCGCGGGCGCGCTTGGCTTGGCGGTGGCGCTCTGGATGGTCGTGGGTGTCGCCTCGACGCTTGAGCGCCACCAGCCACGCACACCGCCCGCGAGTGCCCTCGCGCCCAAACCCGCGCCGCCCACCGAGCATCCCGGCCCGGCAGTAAAACCGCCAGCAGCACCGGCGCCGAGCGCGCCGATGACGGTGACGCGATCTCCTCGGCGGGTGCGCCGAGCGCCACGGGTGCCGCGCGCTGTGCCACCACCCCGTATCCCGCGCTCCGCGCCGCAGCCGGTGCGCGCGGTTGCGCCGGCCATCAGTGAGGCGCCCGCAGCCGCGCCGGCGCGGAGCGAAGAGCCGGCGCCGCAGCCCTCGGAGGCTCCGGCGCCCCAGGCGAGCGCGCCGCCTGCCCAGGCGCCGGAACAGCAGGGAGGGGGGCCGTTCTCGCCATGAGTTTGCAATCCAACACAAAGGAGGTGAGGCCAGTGATGGCGCTCACATTTATGCGGGCGGTTGCCCGTCGAGATCGAACGCGGGCGGCTCTGCTGCTGGCGTTGGGGACGCTGGCGGGGATCGTGATCGCGGTTGTGGCCGTGGCGGTGTTCCCGGATTCTCACGCGTACGCGTTGAAAGCCGCGGGCGCGTTCAATGGCACGCCGATCAGCGGGGTTCAGAACTTCGTTGAAAAGCTGAAGGGCAGCCTGGTGTGGCTCGGTGGCACCGCGATGGGCCTCGTGGTCGCGGTCGTCGCGATCATGTTCATGGCGGGGCACAGCAGGGCGCATGACGTGGCGATCAAGACGCTCGTCGGCTTGGCGATCCTCGCGTCGATCAGCGGGATCGTCGCGTGAACGGGGCGTGTGCAGGGTGATCGTTCGTCGATATGCGCGCTGGCTGCCGGTGATCGCCACGGGCTCGCTTTGTGGGCTACTCGTGTGCGCGCCGGCAGCGTCCGCAGCCACGGGTGGCGGGCAGATCGTGCCGCTTGGGTTTCTTGGTCTGCCGAGCTTGCACAGCATCATCGAAGGGATAGCGACGGGGTTCTTCTCGGCGCTCGCTGGTGCGTTGGTGCCTGGGTTTCTCAAGCACGGCACGGTAGCGACGATCCAGCACCTCGTTGCGCTGCCTGACCCTGCGTCGTGGGGGCATGTGGATGAACTGGAGAGCGATATGGCCTACCTGGGCATGTCGCTGATGCCGGTAACGGTGGCGGTTTGCACGCTGCGCTACTGGATGATGGGTCTCACCGGGGCGGCGCATCCGGTGAGCGCGCTGGGCCGCTGTGCGTCGGCGACCGGGGTGCTTGTGGTCTACCGCTGGCTGGTCGAGCAAACCGTCGACGCGACTAACACCCTGACGCATGCGATCCTCGGGTTCCCGGTCGTCGCCAACGGTCTGGCGAGCATCATCACTGTCCTGTTCGGCGGCGCGCTGCTGATCGGCGCGGGCGGCGTGTTCGGCGCGTTCCTGGTGATCGTCGGCGTCGTCTTCGCCGCCGCGCTGTTCGCGTCCGCGGAGGCGTTGACCGTGCTGCTGGCACTTGTCTTCTGCGCGGGGCCGCCGTTTATCGCGCTGGCACCGATTCCTGAGCTTTCACATCTGGCGCGGGCCTGGGGGCACGCGCTGATGGCGATCATGCTGGTGCCGATCGGCTGGACGATCCTGTTCGCTACCGCTGGCGCGCTGACGCTCGATGCGACCAGTGTCACGCACGGCGCTGGCGGGCTACCCGGCCATATCGCCGCCGCGTTCGCTGGGCTCATCACCTTCATCCTCGCGGTGAAGCTCCCGCTGATGCTGTTCGGGGAGCTGCGGCACATCCTCGGCGGAGCGCTGCGCACAAGCAGCACTGGGAGCGGCTCGCGGAGCGCGAGCGCGATGCCGGGAGCCGAGCGGATGCGCGCCGCGCACACGCGGCTGCGCAGCTTCGCAGTCGAGGGAATGCCCGCCCTCGGCCGAAGCGCGGGCAGCGCCGCTGGCGCGATGGGCGCCCCGGAGGGTGGGCCGCTTGGCGCGGCTCGGCGGGGCTTGTCCGGCGCGGCACGACGCACCAGCCTGGGCTCGCGTATCGCCCCGGCTGCTACTGGGGCGGGGGCCGGTGCGTTGGGTGGCATGGCGACCGGCGCGGCGGGCCGTGCTGGAGGGCGAGCAGCCGTGCGCTCAGGCGGGGTGCGTGAGCGGCTGGGGCGTGCACGGGGCATTCTCGCCAACGCGCCGCGTGAGGCGCGGGCGGCGATGGCCGCCAGCTCCGCGCGGCCGGCACGAGCGGCGGCGCAACGCGCCGCGCGAGCGGCTGGCCCGCGTAGCACACGGTCCGCGAACGGGACGGGCAGGACATCGGCGCGGATGACAGCCGGGAAGGGCCGCAGCGGCACGGCCGTCGCGGCCAACGCGCCCAAGCGTGCATCCGGCGGTGGCTCGACCACGGCACGGAGCGTCCCCCGCGCTAAGCCAGCACGCGCCGCGAGCGCCAGCTCGCCGCGCCCTGCGAGCGCCGGCCAGAGCACGGGGCACCCTGGGCGGAAGGTGACGAGCAGCGCGCAGCGGAACGCGAGCGTGCCGGCCAGCGGCCCCAAAGGGTCGCCTGGGTCCTCCCGGCCGCCTACGGCTGGGAAGCCGAAGGCGCCGCCGCCGGCCTCGAAACCTCGCAACGCATCATCGGGTCGTCGGCCGAGGGGGAGGGGTAAACGGTGATCCACCGCACGTTCCGTTCGCTGGATGAGGCGCCGCGGTTGGTCGCGTTCACGATCAGGCAGTGGGCGATGCTGATCGCAGGTTGCGCCGCGGTCTTCGGCCTAATCCATCTCTCGCACTTGCCGACGAAGCCAGCGATCACGCTGTGCGTGTTCGTGATCGGGCTGCCGGCCGCCCTGATGTATGTGTCGGAGAGCGGCGGCTTGCAGCTCGGCGTGCTGCTGCGCGACATGTGCCGCTGGCGCCTGTCCCGGCACACGCTTCCGGCCGCCTCCCACGGGCGCTCACGAGCGCGCAGCGTGCTTGTGCTGGCCAGCACGGAGCCATCTGATCCTCAAGACGGCAACGTTGAGGACCCGGCGTTGGATGAGCTGATCTGCGGGGAGCGATGGGGCTGATGGCGAGCCGGGCGAGTACCGCCGATCTCCTCGGCGTCGCGGCGATCGAGCCGGACGGGCTGCTCGTGCGCGAGGACGGCAACTACGTCCGCGTGCTCGAGGTCGAGGTCGTCAACCCGCTGGTGCTCGACCCAGCCGAGGCCGAGCGCGTCTCAGCCGGCTTCGGGCAGGTCGCCGCGCGGCTCCCGGATCGTCAGTCGCTGCAGCTCTACGTTCAGGGCACCCGGCTTGAACTCGATGAAGTTCTGGCCGAGGAGACCCACCACTGCGAGCAGGCTGCCGGTGGCGCCGAGGACGTCGGCGAGCATGAGCGCGCGCGGGCGATCCGCCGGCTCGGGGTCGCCCAGGAGCAGTCGCTGCGCACCCACGCGCTGACGGTCGCGCCGCTTGAGGTTCGCTACCTCGTCGTCTGCTCCTGGCAGCCGCAACACCGCTGGTTGGCGGGCTGGTCGAGGCGGGCGCTGCGGGTGAAGGCCGAGGCGCATGAGCGCGCTTTCAGGGAGTCGCTGCGCCACTGCGAGGGCGTTCGCAGCGATCTTGAGGCGATGGGGCTCGCCGGGCGTGTGCTGGCGGGCGAGGAGATCTTCGATCTGCTGCACCGCCGGTTTGACCCCGACCAGGCGCTGGCGGGAGGGTTGCCTGCGAGCTTCATGGCGCCGCACGTCATCGACGCTCTCACTGCCGGAGAGAGCGCGCAGGCAGCCGACGAGCGGGCGCAGGCGCTCGCCGAGGCGATCTGTACCGCTCCGGCCGGGCTGGCTGACCGCAGCCGCATCAGCTTTGGGGACACGCTGGAGCAGGTCTTCTACGTCAGTCTCGCGCCGGAGCAAACGTGGCTCGGCTGGCTGCTTCACATGATGCAGACGCCACGCCCGTTCGTGTTGAGCGTGCATATCCAAGCGACTGACAGGTTCCGCGAGCGGATGGCGCAGAAGCGCCGCTACAAGCGCATCCACGGCGTCAACCGCGGCGTCGAGCAGCGCGGACGACCCCTGGACCCCGACGCCAGGGTGCAAGAGGAGGAGGCCGCCGAGCTGAACACCGAGCTGGCCACGAGCGCCGGCGCGGGCATCTACCGCGTGAGTATCTACTGCGGGTTGCAAGAGCCCGGTGGGGACGCGGAGGCGTTGAAGGAGCAGTGCCAGGCCACCGCACGGGAGGTCACGATGGCGTGCGACGCACGTATCCAGCACGGTCCGTTCTCTCAACGCCGGCTGTGGGAATCGACGCTGCCGCTCGGCCGCGACGCCGCGCGGCGGCGGCGTAAGTACCTCAGCCGCAACGTCGGCGACACCTTCCCGTTGTGCGGAACCTCGTGCGGGAGCCCGGACGGCATCCCGCTCGGCTACGCCCTACCGGGCAGGACGCTGGAGCGCCTTGACCCGTTCGACCCAGCGCACCCGAATCATCTGCTGCTCATCAACGGCATGAGCGGGGCCGGGAAGACGATGGCCGCGATCATCCTCTTGATCCGCGCGCTCGCGCAGGGCGCGAGCGGGTTCATCATCGACCGCGCCGGCCACTTCGACTTCCTCGCAAGCCTGATCCCCGGCGCCGCCTCACTCCAGGTCGGCGACGGCGCACACGCGATCAACTCCTGGGATGTCGAGGACCCCGCCCGCGTCAGCGCGGAAAAGATCGACTACCTGCTCGCGCTGCACGCGCTGCTGTTGGGCGAGCATCACGCCGGACGCGACAGCTACGGCCTCTCAGATCTCGAGGCCAACCTCCTCGGGCTAGCCATCGCGGAGGTCTACGCGCGCTGCGTACTGACCGGGGAGGAACCACGGGAGCTGCTGCTGCAGGAGGAGCTTGAGCGCCGCTACCACCACGAACGCGGCGAGGGGTCGGTCGGGATCGCCGAGGCGTTGCGCAACCTCTCTATGAGGTTGAACGACTACATCGGCGACGGCCCGTATGCCTACCTCGCGGACCGGCCGACGACGATCCCGCCCGGTGCGCCGCTGGTCGTGTTCGACACCCGCTCGATCCCGGACGCGAAGGCTGCGGCGGCGCTGTTCGTTATCTGCGAGCACGTCAAGAGCCGGATCGCGCGCACCCGCCGCGAGCACCTCTCAGGCAACAGCGCCAAACACGCCTGGGCTGGGCGCTCCTTCCTCGTGGTCGACGAGGCGTGGAAGCTGATCGAGCGGCCCGCGACCGGCCGCTGGTTCAACGACTTCGTAAGGCGCTCACGCCACTACGCGCTGTGGTTGATCGCGATCAGCCAGCAGCTCTCGGACTTCGACAACGAGCACGGAAAGGCGCTGCTCGCCAACGCCGCGATGCGGTTGTTCCTGCGCCAAGAGGCCCGCGAGCTCGCCTACGCGCAAGGGACGCTGAAGCTGACACAGGAGGCGATCGACGCGATCTCCACGCTGAAGACGGTAAGGGGCTCCTACTCCCTCGGGTACCTGATGAACGGTACGCGCGGGCAGGGAACCATCCAAATCGGTGTCGCCGCGATCGAGCGTTGGATCGCAAGCTCCGACCCAGCCCGCGATGAGCCCGTGCGCCAACTCGCCAAGCGCGAATCCGACGCCGGGGAGCATGACGGCTGGCCAGCGCTCCAGCTGCTGATCGACGAGGAATGGCAGACGCACGCCGCCACAACGCTGGAGCTGGCCGCCTGATGCAAACCCGCGTGGCGATAGCACTCCTGAAAAACCGCCAGGTGCAAACCATCGTGCTGATCGGCGTGCTGATGCTCGTGACGCTGCCGGTGCTCGTCGCCGCCGGCGTCGCGGGACTGTTCTCCCAGGAAGCCGAAAACGCCTGTGGCGGCGCGGGCGTCGCGGCGGTCAATCAGCCAGCCGGCGGCGGGCCGCTCGCGCAGGGCCTCTACGCGGCCCCGCTGGAACTCGCACCGGGCCACTGGTATGAAATCGGCGCCACAACGTATGGAGGGCCGGGCGACCCGACCTCGGGCGACTACGGGTCGATCCCCGACCCCGGCGAGTCCTACCTTCCGGCGCACCCCGACTCCTTCGCTGAGCTGTCGGTCCTCGACAGCAACCCTGCAAACACCGGCGGGCTCACGTTCGCTGACGCGAACGCGCTGAGCAACCTCCCGTATCTCACGGGGCTTCGGGTCGCCCGCGACGGCCGCGAGCGCCTTCTGTTCAAGCGCGATGTCGGCTACGGGCAAGGCCCCGGGCAGCTCATCGCAAACGGCCAGCCGTACCGCATCGACGTGTGGTGGCAGGCCGCCCAGCCCTTGGGGATTACCGAGAGCGTGGTGCAGGTGCAGCTCGCGCCGAGTACCGGCGCCGCGGCGACACTCAGCGCGCTCCCGTCCTCAAGCGAAGCGAGCGGCGGTGAAGCGAGCGCAGCGTGCCCCGCCAGTGAAGGCGCCGGCACTATCCTGTTGCCGCTCACTGCGGGCACGCAGGCGAAGATCCTGCCGAGCGGCCTGGCTGCCGCAGGTGAAGCCGCACCATCGGCGGTGAAGCGGATGGTGGCAGCCGGCAACCGCCTGTTCGGCGCAAGCTACCTCTACGGCGGCGCGCACGGCACTCCCTTGAGTCAGCTACAGCCGGCGTATGACTGCTCATCGGCGGTCTCATACGTGCTGCACGCCGGCGGCGTGTTCGGCGAATACGCAGAGGACTCCACCGAACTTGAGTCCTACGGGCAACCCGGCCCCGGCCGCTACGTCTCGATCTACGCCAACGCGGCGCACGCCTTCATGTACGTCGCGGGACTGCGGTTCGACACCGTGGAAGCACCCGAATACGACACCGGCCCGAACTCCGGCAAGCCCGGCCCGAAGTGGCGCGTCTACCCATCCGTGCCCAACTGGGCGACCTGGACCGTCCGACACCCACCCGGCCTATGAACAGCAATCACGTCAGAGGATTGAGCGTGGCGTGCCTGCTCGCCATCCTGGTCGTGCTCGCCGGATGCAGCAACCCCGACGCGCCGGGAGCAGGGACGACGAGGACGATCTCGACCAGCTCGCCGGCGAACGAAGGCGAGCCGCAAGCCCCGGCGCCCCCCTCCCCTGCATCCCAGGCTCCCGCGGGCGTGCAGGGCACACAGTCGGCTGCGCTCGCGGCGTTCAGCCG
>Ga0187855_10001534_pt1 | contig 18238 bp, 18 predicted proteins | sample June2016WEW_8_10_2_FD_132969 | JGI IMG/M metagenome (GOLD analysis project Ga0187855, IMG submission 132969) | Peatland microbial communities from SPRUCE experiment site at the Marcell Experimental Forest, Minnesota, USA - June2016WEW_8_10 | ecosystem: Environmental > Terrestrial > Soil >...
CCGGTCATCGGTCGCCCAATGCCCACGCCGTCTCGCGCAAGCGCCCCGCCGGTCATCGGTCGCCCAATGCCCACGCCGTCTCGCGCAAGCGCCCCGCCGGTCATCGGTCGCCCAATGCCCACGCCGTCTCGCGCAGGCGCTCCGCCTCCGCGCGGGCCGCTTCCGCGGGATCGCCGCCGGTGGCGAGGTGCGCGCCGACGATGCTGCGCGAGGCCGTGATCAGGCCACCTGCGCGGCCGGGGAGGAAGGCCGGGGCCAGATCCTCCACGCGGCCCCCCTGCGCGCCCACTCCGGGGAGCAGCATCACTGCGCGGGGCATCAGCTCGCGCGCACGCTGGAGATGTTGCGGTTGTGTGGCCCCCACCACCGCACCGACGTCGCTGAGACCCCACTCCCCCACCCCTGCCGCTTCCTGCTCGGCGACAAACGCTGCCAGACGCTCCCACACCGGGCCGCCCGACGCCAGCTCCAGATCCTGCACGTCGGCGGCGCCCTGGTTAGAGGTGCGCACCAGCAGCAGCACACCGGCCCCCGCCGCGCGGGCGACCGTCACGAACGGCTCGATCGCATCTCCGCCCAGGAGAGGGTTGACGGTTGCCAGGTCGACCCGCAGGCGCTCGAACAGCGCCTGCGCGTAGGCGCGCGCGCTAAGCGCGATGTCGCCGCGCTTGCCGTCGGCGATCACCAGCAGGCCGCGCTGGTGGGCATGCTCGATCACCGCTTCCAGCGCCTCCCACCCGGGCGCACCCAGCCGCTCGAAGCAGGCAAGCTGGGGCTTCACCGCCACGCACGCCGGCCCAGTCGCGTCGATCAGGGCGCAACAGTGCACCCGGGTTGCCACCGCCGCGCGCCACGTGGGCGCATGGTCGGTGCGCCGGGTGGTCGAGCGGTCCCCTGGTGTCGTCGGCACTTGCTCCGCATGCTGTCGTGGCTCCGCGTTCTGTCTCTGTAGATGCTCCGCGCGCGGTGTGTCTGCGGCATCGTGCACCCCAGGCCACAGCGCCTCGGGGTCGGGGTCGAGGCCGAGCACGATCTGCGATTCGCGCGCCGCCACGCGCGCCGCCAAAGTGTCGCCGAAGCCGGATCCCATCTCCGTGCGAGAATACTCACGCCGATGGACCTCCCCCACGTCGCCTGGATCGTGACCGTGCTGATTGCTCTGCTGACGGCGGCGCTGCTGCTGGTTGCCGGCTACACCGGCTACGCCGTGCTGTCGGTGGCGGTGGGTGGGTCGGCGGCGATCAATCTTTTCTGAGCCCAACCAATGATAATGAGATCCTGTCTCATTTGGTATAGGGCTCCAACAAAGTCGTTCGACCCTCCACCACCGGGTACACAATGCTCTCTTTTTGGACCCCAACCAAAAGAGAATGAGACTTGATCTTATTTGGTTGGGGCTCCAAGCCTAAGCCATTCCTCCAGCGCCCGTGCCGCCCGGCCGCGATGGCTGATCGCGTCCTTCTGCGCATCGCTCAACTCCGCCATCGTCTTCTCCGTTTCGCCAGCCAAGGTCCTCCCTGTGTCGCCAGCCGAGGTCCTCTCTGTGTCGCCAGCCGAGGTCTTCTCCGTGTCGCCAGCCAAGGTATGGGGACCGTCGTTGGGCAGGAACGCGGGGTCGTAGCCAAAGCCCCCCTCCCCCCGCGGCACGGCGGCGAGACGGCCGGTGCAGCGCTCTTCGAACAGCCGCTCGATCTCAGCGGCGGGGTCAACGTAGACGAGCGCACACACATACGCGAGCGCGCTGCCGGCGGGCGCCTCACGCAGCAACTTGTCGAGGTTCTGCTGGTCGGTGGCATGCTCTCCGGCGAAGCGCGCCGAGCGCACCCGAGGGGCGCCGCCGAGCGCGGCCGCTTCGATCCCGGAGTCGTCGGCGATCGCCACCTCGCCGGTAGCCGCGGCGGCGGCGCGGGCCTTGCCGAGCGCGTTCTCGGCGAACGTCTCGCCATCCTCGGGAGGCAGCTCCACCCCGTCCGGCAGCAGTGCGATCTCGTGGTCGGGCAGCAGCCGCCCCAGCTCGCGGCGCTTGTGCTCATTGTGGGTCGCCAGCAGTAGCCTCACGGGAGGAGCGCTCCAGCCTCTGGCGCTCCGGCGCGGTCGCCTGCCGGCACAGGGCTCCGCAGGGCGACCACGAAGACGCTCCGCGCGACAACCACGAAGCGCATCAACCGGGCGGGGAGGCGATCGCCCGCTCCTGCGCCGCGCGCAACTGCTCGATCCCGCCCGCCGCCAGCGCCAGCAACTCGTCGAGCGAGGCGCGCGAGAGCGGGGTGCGCTCGGCCGTGGCCTGCACCTCCAGGAGGTCGCCCTCGCCGGTCATCACCACGTTGGCGTCTACCTCCGCGGTCGAGTCCTCGGAGTAGTCGAGGTCCAGTAGCGCCAGCCCGTCGACCATCCCGCAGGACACCGCCGCCACCGAGCCGGTGAGCGGAGGGCGCTCGAACGCCTCTTTCTCAGCCAGGCGGGTGCACGCCAGCGAGAGCGCCACGTAGGCACCGGTAATCGACGCGCAACGCGTGCCCCCATCGGCCTGCAGCACATCGCAGTCGAGGTAGATCGTGCGTTCCCCCAGCGCCTTGAAGTCGATCACGCCGCGCAGCGCGCGCCCGATCAGCCGCTGAATCTCGACCGAACGCCCGTCGAGGCGCCCGCGAGTGGCATCGCGCTGCTTGCGGTCGCCAGTGGAGGCGGGCAGCATCCCGTACTCCGCAGTCACCCACCCGCGGCCCTTGCCGGCCATCCAGCGCGGCACATTCTCCTGCGCGGAGGCGGTGCAGATCACACGTGTCTCCCCCACCGAGATCAGCGCCGACCCGGTGGCGGTGCGCATGAAGCCCGGCTCGATCGTCACCGGGCGCAGCCCGTCAGGCGCGCGGTTGTAGCTGCGTGCGCGGGTCATCCGATCGCCTCCGCCGCCGCCAGACGCACCTGCTCGACCGGCCCGAGCGGCATCTGCAGGAAGCGCGTGCTCTGCTCCCTGAACGTCTCCACGTCGCCAGTACAGAGAAAGCTGTAGGCGCCCTCGCCGGCACGGGGATTGAGCAGGTCGCGCGTGGAGAGCGCATGCTCCACCTGGCGCGCGAGCGCCGCCCCGGAGGTGATCAGCGTCACCCCCGGTCCGAGCATCCGCTGCAGCATCGGCGCGATCAGCGGGTAGTGGGTGCAGCCGAGAATCACGGTGTCCACCTCGGCAGCCTTCAACGGGGCACACGCCTCGCGCACGCTCTGCACAACACGCTCGTCGAACTGCGCGCCGGCCTGGATGATCGGCGCGAGCGTCGGGCACGGCACCGCCGTGAGCGTGACGTGCGGGTCCACCGCCTGCACCGCATGCTCATACGCGCGGCTGGAGACTGTGGTCGGCGTCGCCAGCAGGCCGATCCGCCCGCTGCGAGTGCTCGCCACCGCCTGCACGGCCTCGGGGCGCACCACCCCGAGCACGTCAACGCCCAGGGTCGTGTCCATCATCCGCTGCTGGAGCGCCCCCAGCGCCGCGGACGTCGCTGAGTTGCAGGCAACCACCAGCAGCTTCACCCGGCGACCCAGGAGCTCCTCGGCAATCTCCACCGAGAAGTGCTCGAGCTCCTCGCGGGAGCGCTCGCCGTAAGGGAAGCGTGCGGTGTCGCCGAGGTAGAGGAAGTCCTCCCGCGGCAGCGCCACCAGCAGCTCGTGCAGCACGGTGAGACCGCCGATCCCCGAGTCGAACACCCCGATGGGGCGCGCTCGATTGCCTGCCGCGAGGTTGGCCATGCGGCTCATCATCTCAGAGCGCTACCGTCGCGGGTCGTGCGAGCGCTGGTCGTGTCCAACATGCTTCCCGACGCCGGCCACCCCGAGCGGGGTCGCTTCGTGCGCGACCAAGTGGATGCGCTGCGTCGGCTGCCCGGTGTGGATGTCGAGCTATATGAGTTCCCCCCTGGCGGCGTCGCGCTGATCGAGGCCGCCCGCTGGCTGCACCACCACCACGGCAGGCGAGCACGGAGCACGGAGCGCCTGGATGTGGTGCACGCCCACTTCGGCCTCACCGCCTGGCCGGCGCTCGCGGCGCGCGCACGAATCCGGGGCCTAACCGTGCACGGCACCGATGTGCGCCACCCCCGTACCCGTGTGGCCACCCGGGCCGTACTCCCGCTGATGGACTTGGTTGCCGCCCCCACTCCGGAGCTCGCCCACGAGCTGCCCGCGAGGGCGGCGCGGCGGCGACGGGTGGAGGTGCTGCCATGTGGCGTGGATATGGAGCGCTTCCGCGCAATAGCGCGCACGAGCGCCCGCGCGGAGCTGGGTTTGGACCCGCGGGCCCCCTGCCTGCTGTTCCCCGCCGACCCCACACGCCCTGGTAAGCGCTACGACCGCGCGGTGGCGCTCGCCCGTGATGTGCCACTGCATACCCTCGGCGGCATCGCCCCCGAGCAGGTGCCATTGTGGGTGAATGCGGCAAATGCCGTGGTAGTGCCTTCGGACGCGGAGGGGTTCGGCCTGGCGGTGCTCGAGGCGCTGGCGTGCGATGTGCCCGTGCTCGCAACGCCCGTGGGCGTGCACCAGCAGGCGATGGACGGCGTGGCGGGAACGCTGTGCGCACCGTTCGACGTGGAGCATTGGCAGGCAGCGGCGGCGCCCCACCTCGACGACCCAGATCCCCGAATCGCTGGCCGTGAGCACGCCGAGCAGTACTCTGCAACACGGATGGCGACGCGTCTGGCCGATAACTGGAGAGAACTGCTCCAGCGAGGCGCCACGTGACACCGGGAGCCCGATGGGTAGGATGGAGTGCTCGATGAGCGCTCCTGCCACGAGTCCGCCAGAGGCCCCTGCCAACGTGGAGCCGCCCGCGGGGATGGAGCTCCCTCCCGCGCAGCCGCGCCCCCCGGGCTTTCGCGAGCGCGGGCGCATGCGCAGGCGAGTGCGGTTTTTGCGCAAGGCGCGGGAGCTTGCCTACCGCGATCTCGGGGGGCTGGTGTTCGAGATGCAACGTCTCGGCCAGCGCAACGACGAGTTGGTGGCGGCGAAGCTGGGCGTGCTGGCGAGCTTCGACACGGAGTTGCACGCGCTGGAGCGCGCGCTCGACGAGCGCCGGCCGGTGACGGTGCTGCGCGAGGCGGGCATCGCGGCGTGCCCGCGGTGCGCGGCGATCCACGGCAGCGACGACCGCTTCTGCCCGATGTGCGGGATGCCGATGGGCCGCCCGGCGGACAGCCCGATCGCGGGCGCGCCGGTGATCGCCACCGCCACTCCCCCACCACTCGCCGCCGCGTCGGTGGCCGCTGCCTCCAGCGTGACCCCCGGCCAGCTGCCGCTGAGCGCCGCACCGGTGGCCGCTCCGCCCAACCCGGATCCGGCCACTCCAGGCCCAGCAGTAGCTGCTCCAGCCACACCAGCGCCAGCCACACCAGCGCCAGCCACACCAGCGCCAGCCACACCAGCGCCAGCCACATCAGCGCCAGCCCGACCGGCCCCGGCCACACCGAGCCCAGCCCGACCAACACCACCCACACCGAGCCCAGCCCGACCAACACCAGCCATCCCGGCTTCAGCCACCCCGGCGCCGCCACCGCCACTGGCCCCCAATGAGGACCGCCCCACGGAGATCATCCGCCCGCCGGATCGGCCAAAGTGAGCGTCGCAACGCCTCCACCGCCCGGAACCCCTCCGCAAGATCAGGTGCAGGAGCGCTGCCCACTGTGCGGCGGACCGATCGGAGTCGACCAGGAGTGGTGCCTACGGTGTGGCGCCGCGGCGCGCACACGCCTTGCGGCGACGCCGCGGTGGCGCCCACCGGTGATCGCACTGGCGACCGTGATCGTGCTCTCACTGGGAGCTCTCACTGCGGCGCTGGTATCGCTGGCGGGGTCCAGCGGCTCGGGTGGCACCGTCGCAGTGACCCGTACGGTGACCGCGCCGGCAGCAGGAGCGACCGCTACGCCCGGGGCAGCCGCGGGGACAGCGGGCACCACGACCGGCGTGCCCGGGGCGAGCACGACGGGGACGACGGCGGCCGGAGCCGGCACCACGGGCGCGCCGGCGACCACGACGCCGAACCAAGGGGCCACCACGACGCCCGCACCGGCGAGCTCGAGCGGCGCGGGTCCCAAAGCCACCTCCCCGGGCGCTGCCACCACCGGCAACAGCCCCGGCGCCTCCTCCACCGGCGCGACGGGCCCCTCGACCACAGGCGCCGCAGGCACGGGCGCCTCGACCACCGGCGCCTCGACCACGGGCGCCTCGACCACCGGCGCCTCGACCACCGGCGCCTCGACCACGGGTGCCGCGGGCACGGGGTCGTCGACGACCACGAAAACCAAAAACCCGCTGGAAAAAGTGATCAAAGCGTATGAAGAACGCCGACATGGTTAGGGCGCAAATTTTTTCAATAGACCACGCCCCCCCTCCGGGCGCACATACCCTCGCCGATGCCCACCGACGACACTTCCGGCGCGGGCAGACAACCCGGGCTCCGCAGGCCCCGCAAAGCACGCGATTCGGACGCCCGACCAACCTGAACGACGAGCAGCGGCAACCGTGAGCTAGCGTGCAGGCAACGCGGGGGGGCGTGGACCTGACGGTGGACGTCGCGGTGGTGGGCGCCGGCGCGGCGGGGCTGTACACAGCGCTGTGCGCGGCGCGAGAGGGTGCGCGGGTGGCGCTGGTGTCGGCCGCCCCACTGGCGCAGACGGCCAGCTACTGGGCTCAGGGCGGCTTGGCGGCGGCGCTGGCGGAGGACGACAGCCCGGAGCTGCACCTACGCGACACCGAGCGCGCGGGACGAGGCGCGATGCGCACCGCGGCGGCGGAGGTGCTCGTCAAGGAGGCCCCGGAGTGCGTGGCCGACCTGCAGGCGCTGGGGGTACGCTTCGACGCCGACCGTTTCGGGCGCCTGGCGCTGGGATTGGAGGGTGGACACTCGGTGCGCCGAGTGGTGCACGCCGGCGGCAGCGCAACCGGCAGGCGACTGTTGCGCGCACTGGCGGCGCTGGCGGTCGAGGAGCCGCGGGTGGCGGTGCTGGAGAACGTGCGCGCGCGGGCGCTGTGGGGGCGGGGGGGCGACCTGCCGCCCGTCCCCGTTCGCGGCGTCGAGAGCGTCGGCGGGGAAAAGGAAGAGGCAACGGACTCTGCGGCGAGCCGCTGCGGCGGGCTGGTGTGCGAGGACGGGCGCACGATCGCCGCGCGGGCAGTGGTGCTCAGCACCGGCGGCGCGGCGGCGTTGTGGTCACGCACGACCAACCCCCCCGGCTCGCAGGGGCTGGGGCTGCTGCTGGCGAAAGCGCTGGGAGCGAAGCTGGCGGATCTGGAGTTCGTGCAATTCCACCCCACCGCCGTGAAGGGTGTGGGCGGGCGCGAGGCATTCCTGATCACCGAGGCGATCAGAGGCGAGGGAGCAACGCTGCACGACGCACAGGGCGAGCGCTTCGTCGACGAGCTGTCCCCCCGCGACGAGGTGGCGCGCGCGATCTGGGGACGGATGAAGGAGACCGGAGCGGAGTCGGTGGGCCTCGACATGCGCGCGATCGACCCCGCCCTGTTCCCCAACGTGGTGGGAGCGCTGCGCGAGGCGGGCGTGGACCCGGTGCGGGAGCTGGTGCCGGTGGCACCGGCGGCGCATTACACGATGGGCGGGATCGTCACCGACCTGCAGGCGCGCTCGACCGTGGCCGGGCTGTACGCGGTCGGGGAGACCTCGTGCACGGGCCTGCACGGAGCCAACCGCCTGGCGTCCAACTCGCTGAGCGAGTGCTTCGTGTGGGGGCGCCGCGCCGCCCACAGCGCTCTGCAGGAGCCGCCCGCGACGGCGGCAGGGCAGGCGAGCGCGGAGGAGCTGGAGGCATTGGCCGGCCGGCAGGCACCGCCATCGGTGAGCGCCGCCACGCGCGAGGCACTGTGGCGAGACGCCGGGATCGAGCGCTCCGCCGAGGGGTTGGCGCGCCTGGCGGAGGATCCGCACCCGCTGGCACGCACGATCGCGGCGTGCGCGCTCGAGCGCAACGAGAGCAGGGGGGCGCATCGGCGGGTGGAGTACCCTGAGCCCGACCGCGCGCTCGAGCATCGTCACATCGCGGTCGGCGCCGATGGGCAGCTCACCTGGGAGACGTGGGACTGACACCCCATCCACGAATCGACCGGGTGGGCGGGCCTTTGGGTCCACGACAAAGTCTCTGACGGTCCGGCGCGGGCCTTAATCCGTCATTTACCTTGTCGCGAACCCTTACTCTCCATTGACTTGTCGCGAGCCCTAACCAGCTCTTTACCCTCCCTTCTGCCCAGCTTTATGTGAGCGCCACATACTCCGCCGATTCCTAAAGAGACGCGAAGATTTACGAAGATCTTCGGTCCTTTGGGGTAGGAGACGTGTTGAATCAGGGTGAAAGGTCTCAGGAGCTACGGGAGTCCTAGGGATCGGCGGAGGTGCGCGGCGAAGTCGCACAGAAGAGCCCGGTCGATACGGAGAGAGAAGGAGGCGGGGGTCGCCATGTATCAGTTCAGTCGAGCGATCTACAGGGAGTTGGCCCCATACATTGCGGAGATGGGGTACCCACCCTCCCGGGCGGGATCCGGGCGGGCGGGATCCTATCCCGCGGCGGCGGGTAAGACCAACCACGAGCAGGTGTTGCGCGCGTGCGAGTCGGCGATGGAGCGGCTGGCAACCGACCGCCACTACTTCGCACGCCCGGAACGAACCCTGTTCTGGGACATCCGGATGCACTTCCCGATGAGCCAGCAGGCGCGGGTGCACCGCGTGGTTGTCCGCTACATGAGCCTCGCACAGCGCTACCTGACGGAGAACCCGCACGCGGCGCACGCGTCGGTGAGCGACGAGCCGCTGCAGTGCCGCGCCACGACCCGCAAGGGAGCGGCGTGCCAGCGGACGCCGCTGCCGCACAACGGGTACTGCCCCTCCCACCAGCATCTAGCCGACACCGAGAACAGCGAGCAGCTGGCCGCCTGAATCAGGCGCGCACACGGCGATCGCCGGACGCTCCGGGTCCCCGGCGGGCACGTGCGTCAACTGCCGTAAGCCGCGCACCGCACCTCTCGCAGATGCGATGCGCATCGACCGTGCCACCACAGCCGCGGTGTTCGAGCAGCACCGGCGGGCCGTTGGGGGCGGCGTGGCGGTCGCCCCAGTACATCAGTGCCACCACGGTGGGCCACAGGTCGAGACCCTTCGGGGTGAGCCGGTATTCCCAGCGTAACGGGCGCTCCTGGTAGGGATGCTTCTCGAGCACCCCCTGCTCGACCAACCTGGTGAGACGGGTGTGCAGCACGTTGCGCGCGATGCCGAGGTCGGCCTGGATCTCGTCGAAGCGGCGCAGCCCGAGGAAGATGTCGCGCACGATCAGCAGCGACCAGCGCTCGCCGACGACCTCGAGCGCGGCCGCGATGCTGCATGTCTGGTTGTCGTAGGAGTTTCCCAGCACGGCGAAGACCTCTTTCAAAAATCGTCCGCCCGAGCAGGGCGTTCCTGCCTCGTTCAACGCAGTCGCCCGAGCAGCATTCTCGGCCTTTTCGAACTTCCCTCACACCCAGCATAGCCGCTCAGTTGCATGACGCAACCCGCATGTGTTAGGGTGCGTTTCATCATGCAACGCAAATGGCAGGTGTCACTGGTGGTGTGTGTCGGGGTGTTCATGTCGAGCCTCGACCTGTTCATCGTCAACATCGCGTTCCCCGCGATCGCCAAGCACTTTGACGGCGCGTCGCTCAGCTCCCTGTCCTGGGTGTTGAGCGCCTACGCGATCGTGTTCGCCTCGCTGCTCGTGCCGGCCGGCCGCTGGGCAGACGCATTCGGGCGCAAGCGCGCGTTCCTGCTGGGCCTCGGCGTGTTCGTGCTGGCCAGCACCGCGTGCGCGCTGGCGCCATCTGTGGGTGCCCTGGTGGCGGCCCGCGTGGTGCAGGCGATCGGCGGCGCGCTGATGTTGCCGACCTCGCTCGGCTTGATGCTGCCGGAGTTTGGCCCGCAGGAGCGCCACATGGCGATCGGCGTCTGGGCCGCCACCGGCGGCGTCGCAGCGGCGGCGGGTCCACCGCTCGGCGGGGTGCTGGTGCAGGCCGACTGGCGGTGGGTGTTCCTGGTGAACGTCCCCATCGGGTTGGCGGGGTTGGCGTTCGGTGTGCGCACCCTAACCGAGCGCCGCGAGCGCGGCGGGCAGCGCCCGGACTTGCTGGGCGCCCTCATGCTGATCGTCGCGATCGGCTCGCTCGTGGTCGCAATCGTCAAGGGCCAGGAATGGGGCTGGACCTCGCCCGCGATCCTCGCGCTGCTCGCCACCACCGCGGTGCTGCTGCCCGCGCTCTGGTTGCGCTCCGAGCACCAGCCCGCGCCGGTCGTCGATCCGGCGATGCTACGCGTGCGCAGCTTCGGCCTCGCGGTGGGCGCATCGCTGCTGTTCTTCGCGGGCTTCGCTGCGATGCTGCTGGCGGGCGTGCTGTTCCTCACGGGGGTGTGGCACGAGAGCGTGCTGCGCGCCGGCCTGATGCTGTTCCCCGGACCGGCGATGGCGACGGTGTTCAGCCTGCCCTCGGCACGGTTGGGCGCACGCGTGGGCTACCGGATCCCCGGGATGGCGGGCGCCGCGCTGTTCATCTGCGGATCGCTGTGGTGGATCACCCAGATCGGCGACACCCCTGCCTACCTATCGGAGTTCCTGCCCGGGATGGTGATCGGTGGGGCGGGCGTGGGCTTGGTGATCCCCACCCTCACGGGCGCGGGCGCCTCCTCGCTGCCGCCCGAGCGCTTCGCCACGGGCGCCGCGGTGCTGACGATGGGCCGCCAGATCGGCTCTGCCCTCGGCGTGGCGGTGCTGGTGGCGGTGCTCGGCACGGCGAGCACCACCGCAGCTGACTTCCAAGCGGCCTGGCTGATCACGGGCGCCGGCGCGCTCGGCGCCGGGATCGCGCTCGCGGCGCTCGGCCGCCCGGCGCATGCACAGCTCGCCGCGACAGCGTCGCCTGACCGAGTGGTGGCTGACGCGTCGGCGATCGCGGAGCGTGCAGCGTGAACACTGTCCGCTGACTCGCCGTAGGCTGGCGGGGTGCTTCTTGGAGTGGACGTCGGAGGGACCTTCACAGACGCGGTGCTGATCGCCCCGGAGGGGCCGACGATGTACACCGCGAAGGTGCCAACCACTCCCGACGAGCAGTCACGCGGAGTGATGGAGGCAGTGCGCGCGGTGCTCGACCAGGCGCGCGCAAAGCCAAGCCAGGTGGAGCGCTTCGCGCACGGGATGACCGTGGCAACCAACGCATTGCTCGAGGGCAAGAGCGCGCGCACGGCGCTGATCGCCACCGAGGGCTTCGCCGACGTCGTCGAGCTGGGGCGCCAGGCGCGGGCCCACCTCTACCGGCTGTGCGCAGCCGCACCCGCCCCGCTGGCACCGTCGGAGCTGCGTTTCGAGGCGCCAGAGCGGATGACCCCCGACGGCCCGTTGCGGGTGCTCGACCCCGCTGAGGCGGCAGAGCTGGTTGGGCGAATTGCACAAGTGGGCCAGGCCGGGCAAATCAGGCGGGGTGGGCAGGCCGAACCAACGGGCCACGCTGAGCATCCGGGGCAAGCCGAACCAACAGGCCACGCTGAGCATCCGGGGCAAGCCGAACCAACAGGCCACGCTGAGCATCCGGGGCAAGCCGAACCAACGGGCCACGCTGAGCATCCGGGGCAGCCCGAGCAGGCAGGCGTCGAATCCGTGGCGGTTGCACTGCTGCACTCGTACGCGCACCCCGAGCACGAGCGCCTGCTGGGAGAGCTGCTCGCTGCGCGCCTGCCGAGCGTGCACGTGTCGCTCTCACACGAGTTGGTGGGCACCTTCCGCGAGTACGAGCGCGCCGCCACCACGGAGGTCGACGCCGCCCTCTCCCCCCTGCTCGGGGTCTACCTGCGGCTACTCGGCGACCAGGCCGACGCGTTGGGGTTGACTCGGCCCGCGATCATGCAGTCCTCAGGCGGCCTCACCGACGCCGAGGGGGCGGCCGCCCATGCGGCACGGACCGCTCTCTCCGGCCCCGCCGGGGGCGTGCGCGGCGCCCTGGAGCTGGCGCGCCGGGCGGGCGAGGACGACGTGCTGTGCTTCGACATGGGCGGCACCTCGTGCGACGTCTGTTTGATCGCCGATGGGCGCGTGGAGGAGACGGCAACGGGCACGGTCGCCGGCCGGCCTCTGGCGCTCGCGACGCTCGACATCCACACGGTGGGCGCCGGCGGCGGCTCGATTGCCTGGCGCGACCCCGGCGGCGCGCTGCGCGTGGGCCCGCGGTCCGCGGGCGCCGACCCCGGGCCGGCGTGCTACGGGCGCGGCGGCACCCTGCCGACGGTCACCGACGCCAACCTGCTGCTGGGCCGCCTGCCAACCGATACGCCGCTGGCCGGTGGGCTGCGTTTGGACCGCGATGCGGCCGAGCACGCGATCGCGGCCCTCGCCGCCGAGCTGAGTCTTGCGGCCAACTCCAGTCCCACGAGCGAGGGCGACGTGGCCGGTGCGGCTGGCGCCGGCGAGGGCGACCTGGCCGACCCCCTCCCGGCCGCCCCCGGTCGTCCTGACCCTGTCTTCGCGACGCGGCGCTGCGCCGAGGGCATCGTGCGGGTCGCCGAGACGGAGATGTTGGGCGCGCTGCGCGCGATCACCGTGGAGCGCGGCATCGACCCACGCGGCTTCGCGCTGATGCCATTCGGCGGCGCCGGCCCACTGCACGCCTGCGCTCTGGCGGAGGAGCTGGGGATGCGCCGCATCCTCTGCCCCCGCACCTCTGGCGTGCTCAGCGCGCTCGGCCTCGCCGCCGCGCCGCCGCGACGCGACGCCGCGCGCACAGTAATGCTGGCGTGCGACACCTTCCACGCCGAGCGGCTGGCGGACGAGCGCGCGGCGCTGGTGACACAGGCGCAAAGCGAGCTGGGCGAGCCCCCGGCGCGCGTGGGGGTGCGCTACGAGCTGCGCTACCGCGGGCAGTCGTTCGAGCTGGCCGTGGAGGAGGCCGACCTGCCAGGCTCTCCCGGCCCACCCGACCCTGATGCCCTGCGCCAGGCGTTCACCCGGGCCCACCAACGGCGCTCCGGCTACCGCGACGACGGCGTGGAGGTGGAGCTGGTGACGATCCGCGTCTCGGCCTGGGGCGCCGCCCCGACAGTGGAGCTGACCGGCGCAATGGCCCAGCCTGCGCCCGACACCGCCATCGAGGGCCCAACCATCTGCGCGCTGCCGGGCGCCACGCTGTATGTGGCGAGTGGTTGGCGCGGCGTGGTGGACGAGTACGGCACGGTCCACCTGCACAACAAAGGAGCCGACGAGTGAGCCTCGACCCGATCGAGCTGCAGGTGCTCACCGGCGCGCTGCGCGCCGCCTGCGAGGAGATGGGCGCCGTGCTGATCCGCTCCGCGCACTCGCCCAACATCAAGGAGCGCCGCGACTGCTCCACGGCGCTGTTTGACGCGCAAGGGCAGATGGTGATGCAGGCCGAGCACATCCCAGTGCACCTCGGCTCGATGCCCGCCGCCGTCGCCGCCGTGCTCGGCGAGGACCACTCGGAGGGCCGCTCGTGGGTGCTCAACGATCCTTTCGCCGGGGGCACCCACCTGCCGGACATCACGCTGATCAGCCCCGTGCTCGTCGGGGGCCCCGCCGATGACGACCACTCGGCAAACGGAGAGCGCCGGGACCGCGCCAACGGGGTCGGCGGCGGGGTCGGCAGCGGCGAGGCCGACGATGGGCGTCAGCTGATCGGGTTTGCCGTCTCCCGCGCCCACCACGCCGACGTGGGTGGACGCGTGCCAGGGTCGATGCCTGCCGACTCGCGCACGCTTGCCGAGGAGGGCGTCGTGATCTCCCCCCGCCCGGCCACACCGGAGGAGATCGAGCGGCTGGTGGCCCGCATGCGCCAACCACAGGAGCGCCGCGCCGACCTGCGCGCCCAGCTCGCCGCCAACCGGATCGGCGCGCAGCGCCTGTGCGAGCTGGCGGAGCGCGTCGGGGTGGCGCGTTTGCACGAAGGGCTGGACGCCGTGCTCGACTACGCCGAGCGACGCACCCGCGCCTGTGTGGCGGCGCTCCCCGATGGGGTGCACGTGGCGGAGGACGTGCTGGAGGCGATCGAGGGCGACCTCGTGTTGCGCCTGCGCGCCACGGTGGAGGGCGAGCGGCTGCTACTCGACTTCGCCGGCAGCGCCCCCCAGCACGCCGGCAACCTCAACTGCCCGCTCGCCGTCACGCACTCCGCGTGCTACTTCGCCGTGCGCGTGCTCACCGACCCCGACATCCCACCCTCAGCCGGGGCCTACCGTCCCGTGGAGATCCGGGTCACGGAGGGGTGTTTGCTGAACGCACTGCGTAGCGGCGCGCAGGGCGGCAGGGATGGGGATAGCCCGGAGGCGGGCGAGGCCCCCGCGGTGGCTGCCGGCAACGTCGAGACCTCCTCGCGTGTGGCCGACCTCGTGCTGGGCGCCTTCGGCAGGGCGCTGGGGCAGGGCACGATGAACAACCTCACGCTCGGCGACGAGCGCTTCAGCTACTACGAGACGCTGGGCGGCGGCCAGGGCGCATGCCCCGACGCCGACGGGCCGTCGGGGGTGCACGTGGCGATGAGCAACACGCTCAACACCCCAGTGGAGGCGCTCGAGCGCGAGCTGCCCCTGCGGGTCACGCGCTACGCCCTGCGACGCGGTTCCGGCGGGGCAGGCGCCCACCGCGGGGGCGACGGGGTGGTGCGCGAGATCGAGGCGCTGCGCGAAATGACGTTCTCGCTGATCACCGAGCGCCGCCGCCACCCTCCGCCCGGCGCGCACGGCGGGCGGCCGGGGGCGCGTGGGCGCAACATGCTCATCGACGGCGACGCGCCCCCCGCCGACACCCGCCCCACCGACACAGGCCCCGGGCCGGCGATTCGATCCCGCCCGTCCGAACGGAATCCCACACTCCAGCCAGACTCCCACGAGCTGCCGGGGAAGGTCACCGGCGTCCTACGCCCCGGGCAGCGGCTGCGCATCGAAACACCGGGCGGAGGTGGCGATGGGCCGCCTGAAACGGCCTCCAGATAACCTCCCGCTCCGAAAAATCTCGCAAAATAGGCGCGGATTTGCAGGCGATTTGGGATTTCCGCTAGGATTTCGTATCTTAAGAAGGCAAGTCGCGCGACGGCCACCGCCTCTCGGAGCGCCGTCGACGAGCAGCACGAAGCCGGAATCATTCTCTAGAGAACCTCGTCCCCTCACATTTGCCATGCCAATTGCTTTGAAGGAATGGGCGGTCACCGTCCGCGCGCTCGCCGAAGGCGAGCAACTCGTCACGCTGCGTAAGGGCGGCATCCGGGAGGCCGACAGGCACTTCCAGCTGGAGCACGAGCGCTTCTTCCTCTACCCCACCTTCGACCACCAGCGCAACGACCTCGTGCGCGAGTCCCACCAGCCCGAGCTGCGCCGAGCACTCGAGGAGGGCGTGTGGAGCGAGGGCGAGCCGTCGCTGCAGGCGCTCGCCGCCGACGGTGGGCTGCATCAACCCGATCGCGTGCGCATCCGCGCGTGGGCGGAAGTCGCCGGGCACTTCACGATCAGCGACCCGCGCTGCGTGGATGCGCTCTCTCCCTTCTACGTGTGGCGCAGCGACTACGCCGCCAAGCGCCTGGCTTGGAAGCCGCGCCACCCGCTGCACGTGCTGCTGCTGCGCACCTACCGCATCCCCAGGCCCGTCACGGTGAAGGTCCGCGAGGAGTACCTCGGCTGCCACTCGTGGCTGGAGCTCCAACGCGAGCTGCCGTTCGAGGGCACCCCCGTGCTCTCCGATGACGAGTTCGAGCGCGCCTCAGAGGAAATCGGGGCGATCACGCGCGAGGTCGGCGCCCCGCAGCCTGTTCTCGCGTAACGCGTCTAGGGTGGTCGCTGGGCAAGCGAGGCAAGGACGCAGGGAGCGTGGCGTACCGATCGGCCAGCACGCGAGCGACCGAGGACGCAGCATCGCGCCGTCCCAGCGGCCGCCCTAGGGGTGCAGGTAGGCGAGGATCGCCAACAGCGCCAGACCGGCCAGCAGGAACGCTGCCACCCGCCACGCGGTGGCGCCCCAGGGCAGTCCCGACTGCCCCGTGGGCAGCAGTTCGCTCTGCAGCAGCACATCACGCGCTGCGGGGACGCCTGAGGCGGGGACGAGGATCTCGCGGGGGCCGGCCGCCAGGAAATCGGGCACGTCGAAGCCGCGCGCTCGGCGCTGCATCGAGGGGATGCCCTCCTCCAGCAGCAGGTTCTGGATGAAGTCCGCCTCGACCTGATTGCGGGCGCCCACCACCTGCGTCAGGTCGCCTTCGGAGTACTGCGGCTTGATCTTCCGCGCCCGGCGCTGACGCTCGCTTGCCTGGTATTCGCTGCCGCCGCTGCTGATCAGCGGCATCCCGCAACGCGGGCAGAAGCGGTCGGTTGGAGGGTGGGTGTCCCCACATGAGGGGCAAACGAGAAATTCCTCCGCCATCACCCCACCTCGATCGGTACCTCCCTGACCTCGCCATCCTCGATCAGGTAGCAGCGTACCTCCGGCTCCTCCCCTCCCAGACCGACGATCAGCCACTCCACGCCCGGCCAATTGCGGGCGAAGTTGATGTCGGTTTGCGACGGGTAGGGGGCTGTGTGAGTGTGGGAGTGGTAGATCGCGCCCAGCTCCCAGCCGGCGTCGTCGAACGCGTTGATCGCCCGTAGGACGTCCTTGCCGTCGATCTCGAAGCGCTTGGGGCTTGGGTAGACGTTCTTGGCTCGGTTGACCTTCACCGCCCGCGACGAGCCCGCGGGCCCGTTCTGCTCGTAGGCGATCATCCCGCAGCACTCCGCGTCGTACTCCTCGCGTGCGTGCGCGATCACGTCGTCGAGGAGGGCGGGGGCTATGACCATAGTCGTGAGGGAGATCGCGGGCGGCTACCACCACACGGTGGAGTCGAGGTTCTCGATCTCGTCCACCGGCAGCGTGTAGATGCCGCTGGAGAGGTACTTCCAGCCATCGTCGGCGACGACGAACACGACGTTGCCCTCGTCCAGCTCACCCGCGATCCGCACCGCCACGCGGGCGATCGCGCCGCTGGAGACCCCCGCGAACACGCTCTCCTCGTCGAGCAGCTTGCGCGTCCACACGATCGCATCGCGGTTGGTGACGAAGATCTTGCGGTCCAGCAACGAGAGGTCGATGATCGGCGGGATGAAGCCGTCGTCGAGCGAGCGCAGCCCCTGCACCGGCTCGCCCTGCATCGGCTCGGCCGCGACGATCTTCACGGCGTCGCCGAAGGTCTCCTTCAGGCGCCTGCCGTTGCCCATCAACGTGCCGCCGGTGCCGAGGCCCGCCACGAACGCGGCGACCTCGTCGAGCTCCTCGAGGATCTCCAGGGCAGTGCCGTTGTAGTGGGCATTCGGGTTGGCGGGGTTGCCGTACTGGTAGGGCATGTAGTAGGAGGAGTCGGCCTGCGCCATATCGAGCGCCTTCTCCACGGCTCCGTTGGAGCCCTTGGAGCCCTCCGAGTAGACGATCTGCGCGCCGTACATCTTCAAAAGCTGCGTGCGCTCGGGCGTCACGTTCTCTGGCATCACCACCTTTAGGCGGTAGCCCTTGCGCGAGCAGATCATCGCCAGCGAGATCCCCGTGTTGCCCGACGTGGGCTCGAGGATCGTCTGGCCGGGGCCGAGCGCGCCTTTTTCCTCCGCGTCCTCGATCAGCGCCCGCGCCACCCGGTCCTTGACCGAGCCGGTCGGGTTGCGCGACTCGAGCTTCGCCCACACCCGCACCCCCGGCTTCGGGGAGAGACGGGGCAGCTCGATCAGCGGCGTGTTGCCGATCGACTGCACGATGTCGCCGTAGCGACCCCCGCAGGGCTTGTTGCGCAATCCCTCAGCCGCCATTACTTCACGGAATATAGCGAGGCGCCGGCCCGGCCCGCCGGGGCTCGCCCGGGCTGGGGGGCGTATATCTATTTTGTTGGGCCCCAACCCTTCATTTTGTGAAGTGGTGGGGGAGGTGGGTGTTTAGTTTTTTGGAGCCCAACCCTTTACTTTGTAAAGTGGGCTCGCTCGGGTGGACGCTTTGTTTTGGGACCCAAACCCTTCATTTTGTGAAGTGGTAAGGGCTCGATTTTAAAGACAATCTCCCACCCGCTCCGATCGATCCCGCTCCACACAATCCCTGCGATCCCCCCCTCTGGCCCTCCGCGACCCGGCCGCTGAACGACACACGAGCACCCTCCCCCTGCGATCCCCCCTCTGGCCCTCCGCGACCCGGCCGCTGAACGACACACGAGCACCCTC
>Ga0187855_10001544_pt1 | contig 18208 bp, 13 predicted proteins | sample June2016WEW_8_10_2_FD_132969 | JGI IMG/M metagenome (GOLD analysis project Ga0187855, IMG submission 132969) | Peatland microbial communities from SPRUCE experiment site at the Marcell Experimental Forest, Minnesota, USA - June2016WEW_8_10 | ecosystem: Environmental > Terrestrial > Soil >...
CAAACTCTCACCATCGCCAATCACGTCAAGACGCCGCAGGCCGCTTTCGACATCACGATCGTTTTGGAAAAGCAAACCAACTGAGGCGCGCAGACGGAGCCGCGCCGTCAGAACCGCGCCGTCGAAGCCGAGCCGTCGGAGCCGCGCCGTCAGAACCGCGCACGTCAGTAAGCGGTGCCTTACTTCTCTCTGCCACCAGCCACCACCGGGCCCGCATAGTTAACCAAAGATAGCTAGCAAAGTACCTTAACTGACGATAGCATCGAGTAACGACGGAACCGCGTCGGCCGTTGAAACCGAAGGCGGCATTCGGAGGCAGCTTATGGGCGAATATGCAACGATGGTCAAAACGGTGGCCATACTTCCTTCCCGAGACGATCAATACTCCCTCAACGAGATCTTCCGGCATTCCAGGTGGGACCTCCATTTGCTGCCGGCTCTTCGCAATACGCGCAAGATGTTGAACGAGGTGGCTCCGGGCGTGGTGATCGCCGGGTCCTCGCTTCCGGATGGAAGTTGGAAAGACGTCTTGCGGGAACTTTCACACATGCAGCAACCGCCGCCACTCATCGTCACCAGCGGGCTGGCAGACGAAAGGCTCTGGGCCGAGGTGCTGAATTTGGGCGGCTATGACGTGCTGAGTACGCCCTTCCAGGCTGATGAAGTCGTGCGAGCGGTGAGTCTGGCTTGGCGGCATTGGCGCGACCAGCACGCTTGGCGCCGCGTCCAGAAGCCGGCGATCGGAGCACGCGCCGCGAGCGCGGCCACGCCTTAAATACCGGAAGCGTTGGGTGGTGGGGAGGCGTTTTCAACTGCCTTCCGTGAATCAACGCCGATGGAAAACAAAGATCTTGGGCTTGTCTTATCGGTGTTCATCCGCGTTCATCGGCGGCTAAGTTTCCCTTTTTCGCAACCTACCACGAGCCTTCTGCCAAGGCCTGCTCGAATCGGTGTTCTTACTCCAATTGCATCGCGGGATCATCGGCGGCACACTCACAAACAACGCAGGCGCGCTGCTCCTTTTGAGTCATTGCCAGTCCCCTATCTTCGGATTTCACGCCTTTCAGCCGCGCCGGCACAACCTCAGGTTCGATCACCGCTTTAACCGCTTTAACCGCTCACCAGCTTGACGGCCTAGCTGTTTGGGCGTAGACTTAACGACAATATTCCCAAACCGAACCGCTCGAGGGTAGGGAAAGCGAAGGAACCATGCTATCACCGGCCAGACCAGCCATAACCGGCGCCATGTTGCTCGCACTCTGCCTCTCACTGATAACCTTGGTAGTCACCCGGGCGCAGGCGCCACCCCCGCCATATGCCAATTTCGAAGCGGCGCAGACCAACCCGATACGGCTTTCGGCGGATGGAACACGCCTGTTTGCCGTGAATACGCCGAACAATTCATTATCCGTGTTCGACGTGACCGCGCCCGCCAGTCCCACTTTGCTCGCCGAGATTCCGGTGGGCGTCGGACCGGTATCCGTGAATCCCCTGACGGACGACGAAGCCTGGGTCGTCAACCAGGCCTCCAACAGCGTGAGTGTGGTTTCCGTTTCCCAGGGCATTGTCACCGACACGATCCAGGCCCGTATCGAGCCGATGGACGTCGTCTTTGCGGGCGCCAATCAAGCCTACGTCAGTTGTTCCCGCAGCAATGCGATCAAGGTATTCGACACGAATACCCATGCGTCGATCGCAGCCATCCCGGTGTATGGGGGAAATCCGCGCGCGCTGGCCGTCGGTAACGGCGGAAACACGGTCTACGCCGCCTTTGCTCTGTCCGGGAACGCCACCACCCTTATCCCGAGTAACCTGGCGCCGCCGCAGCCTCCGCCCACGAATCCAGTCCTGCCGCCGCCGCCCAAAGTGGGGCTCATTGTCTCGGCCACCGATCCCGCATGGGCGAAGGATATCAAGTTCAAGATGCCCGACAACGGCGTAGTGGCCATCGCCACCGGCGCGTTTCCCTCGATCGCCGGCTATTACTCCGGAGTCGGCACCATCAACCTCGGTCTCGCCGCAAACCCGGTCGGAGGCGATCTGTTCGTGGCGAACACCGATGCCATGAACCTCACTTTTTTCGAACCGGTGCTTTGCGGTCACTGGGTGAATAATCGCATTACCCGCATTCAGATTTCCGACGGCACAATCACCCCGTTCGACCTGAACCCCGGCGTCCAGTATGGCTGTGCCCCAAGTCCAGGAGATCTCGGCATTGCCTTGGCGCAGCCCACCGCCGTGGTCTTCGATCCGGGCGGAAATTTCATGTACGTTGCGGCTTTCGGAACCGACCGCGTAGCCCAGGTGGATACCAACGGCAACGTCTTGTCTTTCGTGGAGGTCTCTCAGGCCAGCGGATCGGGTTCGAACGTGGATCCGGCCAACAAACGGGGACCGCGCGGCCTGGCCCTGAATGCCGGCGCCAACACGCTGTACTGCTTAAACCGTCTTTACGACTCCATCTCGGTCATCGACACCTCGTCATTCAACTCGGTGTCGAGCGAGATCCTGTTGACGGATCCCACGCCGGCCACCGTCAAACAAGGCCGCGGATTCTTATACGATGCCAAGCTGTCGGGAACCGGCACCGGCGCCTGCGCTTCGTGCCATGTAGACGGAGACATGGACCACTTGGCTTGGAACCTTGGCGATCCGGGCGGCAGCATGACCAGTGTCGTACAGAATGGAAGGACCTACCTGTTTCATCCCATGAAAGGCCCCATGACTACGCAGACTCTGCGGGGCCTCCTCAACCTCTCGCCCTACCACTGGCGCGGCGACAAAGCGAACCTGTCAGCCTTTAACGCTGCTTTTGCCTCGTTGATGGGCGGCACTCAGATCTCTTCCGGTAACATGACGCTTTACTCCGATTTCCTCAATAGCATCCTGTTCCTGCCAAACCCCAACCAGAACCTGGATCGCACTCTGCCTACTTCCTTAAACGGTGGCAATCCTTCCCAGGGCCTGACCGATTACCTGACGATAGCCGAGTCGCGCCTCACACCGACACCCCAAACCTGTAACTCGTGTCACACCGCTAATCCTGGTCCCGGCTCGAACCGCCTCATTACCACCGACGTCGGCCAGCCGATGAAAACGCCGGAGTTGAGGAACGAGTATCAGAAGACGTTGTTCACCAAAACCGCCGCGACCAGCATCGACGGCTTTGGACTGACTCATGACGGTCACACTAATTCGCTGATCTCGTTCTTCGCCGCCCCAGTCTTCGCCGGATACACCCAAACTCAGGTGAACGATATCGCGGCATATGAACTGTGCTTCGATACCGGAACGGCCCCCGCGGTCGGTTATACCCTTACGCTAACGCCACACAATGTCACTGGATCGACGATCCAAAACAATTGGGCGACGCTGCAGTCGCAGGCTCCGGCCAATATCGACCTGATCGCCAGAGGCACGCTCGACGGGCAAGTCCACGGGCTGCTCTACCAGCCCGTGAGCAACAATTACATCAGCGATACCGGCGCGACCTACACGCAGGCGCAATTGCAAACCATGATTCAGGCCGGGGACACTCTGAGCGTGATGGGAGTATATCCTGGCACGGGTACGACACACTAGTGGGGCAGCCGCTTTCGCGGGGTAGCCGCTTTCGCCTGCCGACGCTATCCTCCAGTGAGTCACTTTCTGCAAAGAGCGACGCGCTACAATGATCGGCCCGCCTCCAAGAGTAGCGCGGCCCCGGCACAAGCGACCCGGAGAGGAAGAAAAGCCTCATCGCCGCTGTTGACGGGGTACGTAGCACCGCTGACCGCCTTGGTCCATCGGTTGATTGCGTCGGCTCAAGCTATCGATTGCCCGGACCGAATTCTGGTACAACCGCGCGGCGGCGGACGGTTGGGGAATGGAGTTGATCGACTACGCCGTACGCATTGCCGATTCACCTTCCAGAGGCGAAGTTTGCCCTCACTTCCTAGCCACGTCGAAGGCGCTAAGAGGACCTGGGCCATGCTTGCCTTGCTCGCTGCGCCGTGCAGTACTGGTCGAGAGTTTGCCGGATTAGTGTCTTGATGACGGCTTGAGGCCCTCAGCGGGCCTATCCAACTCCTCCAACAGCGCCGCAGTGAGATCCACATTTACGCGCTGAATCGGCTGAACCATTCGACCTTGGCCTTTGAGGAAACCAGAAACGTCCTGCCCTTGATCGGCTGTCCGTGCGATCGCTTTGGCAAAACCGGCTTGGCCGATCTAGGGAATTCTCTTCATACAATCGGACTTCCTCCTTCGTGGAGCCTGCTAACCGCGCCTTACGCCTCTGTTTCAGAGGGCCGGGATCTGGCTGCATCTGCCAGAATCTACCGCTTGAGGAACCCCGAGATGTGTGGCTCAAGGGTTTCCAGCTTGAGATACTTCTCCAGCCAGGCCAGCCGATCCCGGAGCGCTCCGAGCGAAGTGAAGTGGTGATCGTCGTCATACCAGATCAGTCGTTTGGCCCCCCCAGTGATTTCGTAGACCGCAGGACATCCGCGAACGTTGTCATCGGTGTCTAATCGCGCGCATTGCACTAGCACCGGAGCACGCGCCTTCGGCAAATAGCGGTCCGGATCTGTCTCTCGCACCTTGTCCAGCGTCTTCGCGAATTCTTCGGGAGACATGCTCCTCTTCATCCCCTGCCAGTATGAGCTCCCGTCTTCCTGGATGTGCCGCCCTTCCGGCGGCTACGCCCCGCTGAGCACGAAGGCCGCGATACGTGGTTAAACGCCGGTCAGCACAACGCCTGCAACGCCGCCATAGCTGTGTCCGACATAGGCGATGCGCCGCGGGTCGATTCCTGGCTGCTGAAGAAGTAAGTCCAAAACACGCCGTTCCGTGATCACGATTTCCGCTTGAAAGTCACTGGCCGCCTCCAGTTTCATCGTGTTGATCTCGGGGTTCTTTCCTTCGCCGCGTGCCGGCGCATCGGGGATCATGGAGACGACACCTGCTCGTGCAAGAATCAGGGCTTCCGACAGATAGTTGGTCATCGACTGTCCGCCGCCGTGCTGGAAGATCACGCCAGGAAACGGCGGCGTGGCTTTCTGAGGCTTGACCAGAATGAAATTGACGCGCCCTCCGCGAGGACCAGTGAACCGCATCCGCGAACCTCGGCGTCGGTTCGCGTGGCTATCGCCTCGCAGGTCGTATCGAGGCTGTTTGGTGTCGTATTGGAATTGCGCGAGGAGTGCGGCTGCGGCAAGCAGCAGGCCGGCCAGAATGCGTATCGGAGGTTGCACGATCGTTTGATTGTTGCACATGGCGAATGATGCTCAAGGGACACGCGCTGCATCCGTCACCCGCTACTCGTAATCGGGTCCGGGACCGGAAGGCCGTTCATTCTACGGCCTGGGCGCCTGCCTTGCACGCTGCGCCATGTAGTGCCGATCGAGAGCTTGCCGGATCAGTGTCTTGATGACGGCCTGGCGGCTCACGTTGAGGCCCTCCGCGGCCTTATCCAATTCCTCCAACATGGCCGCGGTGAGGTCCACATTTACGCGCCGAATCGGCTGAACCATGCGGCCTCGCCCCTTGAAGAAACCAGAAACGTCCTTCCCTTGATCGGCCAATCGTGCGATCGCATCGGCGGAAACCGCCTTGGCCTGTTTACGAGTTTTCTTCATACAATCGGACTTCCTCCTTCGTTGACCTCCACAGCGTAACCAAGTGCAGAATCTCGACCTCTTGGTCCGCCCGAATCTCAAAGATCACAGAGTATAGCCGGCCACCCACCCAGCCGACTGCGAGATACTGCTCCGGAGCGTCGGATCGTTGGTCGAGCCAGTACGGCCGAGAGAACAATTCCCGCGCTTCCTCGAACCCGATACCACGCCTGGGATTCGCCCTGAGGCGCCCGCTCCTTTTGCCCTGGGGAGGTTTTGTGCCCTACTCATCCTTCCGGCCCCAGATACGAAACCAGTCCTCAAGGGTCGGCTCCGCACCGCCCTTTCTTCGGTTGGCATCTTTTCGGACAACCCGGAGATTATCCATCGTGTGCCCACCACCTTTGGCGAACGGAATCTTGTGATCGAGCTCCTGTACCGTCGGATCAAAATGTTTGCCTGACCGAGCTTCCCATTCCTCAATTACCTTACGTCTCATTTCGCTGGGAATCCTCCGTGAGCGTTTCCATTCAAGGGCGAAATAGACGGGTGCGGCAAGCCCCAGAGCGACTTACAGGAGCCACCAGCCGTGCAGCCCGATTGCTTTTGCCGGAAGCAAGACGATCAACGTCGCTAGAACCAAGATGATGAACCGTATGACCCGCCAGGCAAGCCACTGGCGCTTACCGTAAGCGTTTCGTGCCACTACGATGAGAACGGCAGCCAGGAAGGTGAGCGTCACTATCCTTTCGAAAAAGACTTCGGTTGGTTGTGTCATGCTGCTCCCCCCGTTAAAACGGCTCCTGGTGGCCGCCGCCACACAACTCCATGGCGTGCTGCAGCGCCTTGAACATGCGATCAGCCAGAGAGTCGTCATAGAAGTTAAACATCATCGAGTGATGCTCGGTCTTGGCTATTACCAGGAAGATGGGAGGATCGACCTTGGTGTTTCGTTCCGGGTGGCCAACCTTGGCGTCTGCCCGCTGTCATCTGATCCATCTGCGTAAGCACGACCTCTCGAACCTGCCTCAGGAAAAGCTCGCCATCATGCTCGCTGATGTTCTTCCCGTTGTCGAAACGCTCGTGGAAGCCGATGTAGCAACGACTGGCGTCGGCGGACACGTCGCCCAGCGCGAAGCTCCGCTTGATGCTGGCGTCGGTTCCGGCAAGATTGTCGTGCACGTAAACCATGTAATTCACCCTACCGGGAAGCTTGTCTTGGATGAATTTCATGGTCGCCTCGAGAGTCGGCTCCTCACTTTCCTGCGGCTTGGGCACCGGCGGAACCTCCTGCGCTATCGCCCATCCCATCGATGTCAGAACGAGCGTCGCAGTCCAGAATGTCTTCATTGTTTTGAGCCTCCCTTCACGTCATTTCGCTTTTCGTTCAGCCAGATTGGCGAGCAAGGTCCACGGGTTATTACAATGGCGGGCGCTTTACGCGCAGCGTGATGCATATGCATCGAATCTTGATGCAGTTACATCATCATGTTATTATAGGGTTGTGAGGACCACGATTTCCCTTCCGGAGCCGCTCATCGAGGATGCCAAGCAGCGCGCCGTGGAGTGCGGTGTCACGCTGAGCAAGCTGATGGAGGATGCCTTGCGCAACCTCCTCCTGGCGCCGGAGCCATCTTCGTCCGCGCCGCCATTTCGCCTGCACACAGTGCGAGGAAAGCTCGTTAGCCCGCACCTGGATCTTGATCGTACCTCCGCCCTAGTTGTGGCGGAAGACGAAGCTGCCTTCCGCGGCAAGAGACCTTGAGCCATCCATGCTGATGCCAGACGTCAACATCCTGGTGTATGCCCACCGGCAGGAGTCGCCCGGCCACAGACGCTACGCTGCTTGGGTGGTCGAGTGTGCCACGGGGCCTGAGCCGTTCGCCCTTTCGGAACTCGTACTTCACGGATTCGTGAGAGTTGTGACAAACCCGCGGGTGTTCGATCCACCATCGACTGCAGGGCAAGCCTTCAAATTCCTCGATGCACTCCTGTCTCGCCCGACGTGCAACCTGGCTCGGCCCGGGCCGCGGCACTGGGGCATTTTTCGCCTGCTCTGCGAGAGTTCCCAACTTCGGGGGAAGCTGGTCGCAGACGCCGCACACGCCGCGGTCGCTATCGAGACCGGCTGTGAGTGGGTAACGGCCGACACAGACTTTTCCCGGTTCTCTCCGCCGCTACGTTGGATACACCTCTGAGTCATTGCGCCAACGACGGCGGACCGCAGCGAATTCTTAATCAGGGAAAGGCTCAAGAGTATAATCGCGCCATACTGGAATTGAACATGCTCGCCACGGCCAAGCTCATGCCTGCAGCTTGACTTACGCCAGTGCCCGCGACCGATGATAGAGGCTTGCTGGAACAACGGGCACTGCTCCGGACGTCGAATCGCCGGCGAAGCCGGTACGGCCGCGGAAGAATTCCCGCGCTTCTTCGAACCCGACACGACGCCTGGGATTCGCCCTGAGGACTGACGCGCGACTAAGTCAGTCTGGAGCGGAACCAGGCGCAGATGCGTGCAGCAACGCGGGCGCGACTGGGCTGACGTCGGGCGCCGCCTCCGGGCCCGGCAACCACCGGAATGCCACGGCCGCGACAGCCGCCAGTCCCGCTGCGCAGGCCAGCACCTTGGAATATCCAAACCTGGCGATGGAGCCGCCACCCACTAGTGAAGACACGAACTGCGCGCCGAACGACACCAGCATCATCAACGCGACGGCGCCGCCGCGTTCCTGCTCCCGCACGCGATCCATCAGCAGCGTGTTGATGCCGGGATCGGTCATGTATTGGAAGGCCATATAGGCCGCGAACAGAAACGCCGCAGCCCCGGCGGCTGGGCCCGTTGCCAATGTGCCCAGCATCGCGGCGGTAGCCATCAGCATCGCCGCGGTTCCGCTCACCATACCCAGCCGCCGCAGCACCAGCGGCGCGAGCATCAGCGCGACGACTTGCGCCAGTTGCCCTCCGGAGAAGATCATCCCGATGCGCTCCACCGGCACGTGCATGCGCGCGAAATACGTATTAGCGAACGGATTGAAGAGGCCGTTGGCCAGGTTCCACAGGGCGAACACGATGAGGAAGCGCACCACGAAGCGATTGCGCGGATACAGCTTGGCGCCTTCGGCGGGCGCGGGCAGGATCTTGAGTCGCGCTGCGGGCCACAGCGCCAGGCCTACCAATGCGCATCCGACCAACATGGCGGGCCGCTTGCCGCCCAGCCAAAGCGACAATCGGCCGCCCAGCCAACTGCCCAGAATGCCCAACGCGATCGAACTGGAGGTGGAGATGCTGAAGCCGGTCGCGCGCGCCTTTTCGCTCGTCAGCCGGGCGATTGCGGGCGCCAGCGCCACGGCGAACACCGACATCGAAATGCCGTTTAGGAAAGCGAGTCCCAACAGCGGCACTCGCGTGGACACTAGCGCGCGCAGAACAGAGATCGCGCCCACGGCCGCGAAGGACCAAAGGATCATCTTGTCGAGGCCGAACCGGCGTGCCAGGACCGCGGCCGGTAGCGCGGCTGCGACGGAACCGGCCGTCGAAGCGCCGGACACCTGTCCGACAAAGTCTTCCCGGAACCCCAAGTCGAGGAGATAGAGGTTGTACAGCAGCACGTAAATGAACATGCCCAGGCTCATCAGCGAACTGGCGCTCAGAAACGTCCAGTAACCCTTGCTAAGGCCGCTGGAGCGCATGCGCCAACGGAGACCGCTGCGCAATACACTCGGAAAGGCGCGCGTGTGATAAACCACCCGGCTCGCGCAATAGCGCAGATAGCGCACCTGTTTCAGCACGCGGCGGCGGAAGGTGAGCTGTTCATCGGGGATCGAAACCGCATCCGCCGGACCGGGCAACTGCAAGGGAACGAGTCGCCGCCGCAGGACCGCCATTTTGTCGCGCGCGGAATCGAGCAGGGCCAAGTGTAGCCACAATTCATCTTTGTTCGGACGGAACAAGCCTTCGAGCGGCGAAGCTGCGAACGTGGCAAACCAGTCCTGAACCGGCGCGGGCAGCCGGGCTGTTTCCTGTTCCGCAACCGGCCCCTGGGAGCAGCCAAACCACTCTCGCGCCAAACGAAAAGCTACGGCCTCAAGTTGCCGCAACGCGGGCGGGTGCAGGGTCTGCCAGCGATCCCAGAATGCCTGGTCGGCTGCGTGATGTTCCAAAAACCAGGCCAGCTCGTAGACGTGATGCGGGCTTACGCTACCGCGAAAAATGTGGCGCAGCAGGTGCAACGCGGCGTAGGCCAGCGCATCTGCGGTGTCGAGAGCCCGCCTGGTGCGGCGCTTCCAGAACTCGTCCACACCCGGCGCGCGGATCCGCTCGGTGCGCCCGTCCCAGAACCGGAAATGCACTTCGATCGAGATGGGGCTCTCCGGATCGAAGTGATCGCCGCGCCATTCAAAGCCTGTCTTGCGGAAGAGGGTTGGCAGGTGGTCTGTCGGGAGTTCGGCGGTTTCGAGCGGCTGGTAGCCTTGGCGAATAAGCAGATCCCAGGCGCGTGGCGCGTCTTCCGGCGGGCAAAGCAGGTCTAGATCGAACTGCATGCGCAACCGGAGGTCTGAAACAAAATGGGGCCATAGCGTGGTGCCCTTCAGAAAGATGAAGTCGATGCCGGCCGTTTCGAGCCATGTTTCGACTTGCGACTGGAGGGTGCGGTAGCGCTCCAGCCACTTGGCATTGGCGGCCAGGTTTCGGGCGATCCGCTCGCGCATCCAGTCCGGTAACGCATCGCCGGCCACCGCGCCGAGGACCAGAGTGAGATGGGCGCGGTCGCAGAAGTCGAGAACTTCATGGGAATGTTGGAGGAGGGCGCCGGGAACGGGCAGGGTGTCCCGCCCAAATTGCAGCGCCTCCATCGCCGCTGCCACGCCGCTGGGAACCCGCGCAGTCACGTAGTGTGCGCCGAACTGAAGTTCGCCGCGGCACGCTGAAGCGTGCGCCACGACTCTAGGCTGGACACCACACTAGAAATCATACCGAAGCGCGAATTGCATTTGGCGCGGGTTGCCGGCGCCGAGGATTCCGCCAAAGAAGGGCGCTCCGAAATCGGCGTAGGTTCCCGGGACGCCCCAGTTCGGATGATTGAAGACGTTGAAGGCCTCGGCGCGAAATTCCACGCTGCCACGCTCCTGGATGGCAAACCGGCGATGCAGCCCCATGTCGAAGACGTTGTTGCCAGGGCCATTCACGATGTTCCGGCCGGCATCGCCGAAGGTATAGGGCGCGGGAGCCGTGAACGCGGCGGTATTGAAGAATTCCTGCGTGTTGCGCTGGCTGCGCGGAAGCGTCAAACTCACGCCGGGCACGATATTCGGGCGGTTGGGAAGGCCGGTATTGGCGGGGTCGAAAGCATAGTAGAAAACGTTTGCCGGCATACCGTCCTGCAGGGTGACGATCCCGCTCAACTGCCAATTCCGCAACGCCGGCCCCAATGCTCGCACCTGCGGCAGGTTGATCACATAGCCGCCACTGATGCGCCGCCCCACGTTGAAGGACGACAGCGCGCGCTCCAGGCGCAGGTTGTTTTCATCCTGGGCGCCCAAGCTGTCGTAGAAGCCCGGGATCACGGAGTCGGCGTCGTCGATGGATTTCGACCAAGCGAAACTGGCCAGCAGCGACACATGGCGGGTCATGCGCTTCTCGGCCTTGACTTGCAGCGCATTATAGGACGAGTTGGCGATGTGCTGCCGCTGAATGATTTCACCCAAGCTCGGCCAGGTGCGCAGCGATTGGAGATCGCCCGGCCGCGGCGGCAGGTCCGCGCCAGTCTCGGTTTGCAACGGCGTGTTGAACTGGCGAAAGCGGCCCAGGTCCGTGCCTTTACTTCCCACGTACGACACCTCGCCCAGAATGTGTCCCGCGAACTCGTGCTGAAAGCCGGCGTTCCACTGCTGCACGTAGGGCGTGCGGGCGCCGGGATCGATTCCGAAATAAGTCGGGAAGCCTGTGGACGCGGTCTGCGGGAACCCGTTGCGCGTGGTCAGAATGGGCGCCTGCGAACCGTCGGTCACGTTATTTTGAACCAGAATCCCGTTGAGCAGCAGGTCGTACGTTTCGACGGCGATTTCCGGGTTGTAATAGATTCCATATCCGGCGCGGAAAACGGTTACTCCGCCGAAGATCTTGGGGATCCGCCACGCGAGCCCCACACGCGGCGCGAAGTTGCGGGTATCCGGTCGCACGGCCTCATGGACCGGCACCAGTTGCGGGGGCGGCGGGTTCGGCTGCGTGGAATATTGCAGGTTCAGTAGATTCCCATTCGCTTCCGAAAAGGGGCTGGCATACTCGTAGCGCAGACCCAGATTCAGCGTCAGGCGCGAGCTCACGCGCCAATCGTCCTGCACATAAGCGCCGTAGCTGCTCTGGCGCATATACGCCTGCGTGTCGCCCACGTCGCGGCTGGTAAGCTGCGGGAATCCCAGCAGGAAATCCGCCAGCGCATCGCCGCTGGGGCTTTGCGTGCCGCTGGCGCTGGTAAATGCGCCGGTATAGGTGTACGATCCACGTGCCAACGGGCTCTGCCGGTAGTTCAACTGGAAGTGAATCCAATCGAACCCGGTCTTGATGGTATGCGCTCCCCGCACCCACGATACCCCGTCGGAAGCGTCCCACAGATTGTCGGCTTGTGTCTGCGGGAACATGGGATTGTCGGTCACCAGCGAATAGTCGGCCAACTGGAAATAGGGCAGACCGTAGTTGGCTGGATCGCTGCTGAGGCCTTGAATCCCCAGTTGCTGCACGATATTGGTTTGGAAGGCGCTCTCCGTGGTGTCGTACACGCGCATGCGCGTGAAGGAGAGCCGGGCTTCGTTCAGCCACGACTTGCCCGCGTAGGTGTAGCTCAGAGCCGCCTGCTGCGCGCGCACGGTTTCCTCGGTGGGGAGCAGGGGGTAGGACCCGGCGATGTAATTTTGTTCGCCGTTGAACGTGTACCGCCCGGTGAGTTGGCTCTGATTGCTGAACTGATGATCGAGACGGGCCGACACCGCATCGTTGCGGTTCTGGTTGGGTGTTTCATCCACGAAGTTGTTGCCGTCGCCGTTGTTCAGATTGGGCAGGGGCTGATATTTCGCGAGGAAAGTGCTGGCGATGGGATCGATGCGCGATGGGGGAATGATATTGTTGGCAAAGGGCAGGCGCGCGCCGTTGGCATCGAGAGACAAGGGATCGTAGATGGTGTTCTGGCCCGTGAAGTCGCCGGTGCGCGGACCGGGTGGCGGAACTACGGACTGTACGGGGCTGCCGAGCTTCGCGCGTAGCCCCTCATAGGTGACGAAGAAGAACGTGTTGGCTACCGGCACCGGTCCGCCCAACGATCCGCCAAACTGATTCTGGCGCACCTCCGGCGCCGGCAAGCTGGTCACATCGAAGTAGCTCAGCGCGTCGGCGTCCTCGTTCTGCAGGTATTCGAAGACGCTGCCGTGGAACTGGCGGGTGCCCGAGCGGGTCACTACATCGATGGAGCCGCCGCCGGCTTGGGGGAATTCGGCGGGCGCCAGCGAAGTCTGAATGCGGAATTCCTGCACCGCTTCCATGGGCGGATAGACGGCGATGGAAAACGTATTGCGGTCGGTATCGTAGGCGCCGTCGAGCAGGAAAGCGTTCATGGTCGAGCGGCTTCCGTCGATCGGCGGATTGAAGGCCACCGAGCCGCGCGAACCCTGCTGCACATCGTTGATGACGTCGTGAGTGAACCCGCCGAGCTGGCGCGGGATGGCGGCAGCACCGAGCGTCACCAGCGCGGCGATGTTGCGCTGGTTGAGCGGCAGCTCTTCGGTGGTTTGCGAGTCGAGCCGGTAGCCGATGGAAGCCTCGTCGCTCTGCACCGGCGATACCTCGGCGGTCGCGGTGACGCTTTCGCGCTCCGGACCGACATAGAGCTTGAAGTCCAACCGGGCACTCTGGTTCACCGTCAATAGCACGTGTGCGGAACTGGTGGCGCGGAAGCCCGCCTTCACTGCGGTTACGGTATACCGCCCAGGCGGAAGTTCTTCGATGGCATAGCTGCCCTCGGTGCCCGTGACGGTACTGCGCGTAAACCCGGTGCCCTCTTCGCGCGCCGTGATGGTCACGGCCGGCGCTACTGCCGACGATTCGTCCGCCACCGTTCCGGACAGGGTCGCGGAGGCTACCTGGGCCAGCGCCTCCACGGCCAGGAGCGCGATCAGCAACAGCAGGCGCATCATGCCGTGCCCCATATCCGCACCATCTGCTCGAGCAGGGGCAGGGCTTCCTCAAAACTGCCATAGCACAATTTGTAGGCAGGCGCCTCGGAAATCGATACGATCGCCTCCGTGCGCCGCACATCCACCTCCTCGTCCAGCATGGGCATTTCCCGCAGCATGCGCTCCTGGACCTCTTCCCTCGATATTCGCGTTAAACTCGCACCGCTGCCCGGACGGCGGTCCACAAACACGATATGGTCGACGCGGCATTCCCGTGCCGTGCGAATAGGGAGATCCGCCGTGCGCACTTCGATGGTGGGTTTGCGATCCAACTGCCGGCCTACCGTGAGGCCGCGCAACTCCGGGAAGATCTCCGGCGCCTCTGCGCGAAAGCGAAAGTGGTGCGGCTCCCCAATGACCGTCCGGCCGCCGCCCAACAAAACACTGCTGCCATCGTCGGAGATATAGGTCCAGCCCCGCCGGGCGCAGGCGTAGGCGAGCGTGCTCTTGCCCACGCCCGAGTCGCCGTATAACAATACGCCGGCGCCATCTAAGGCCACGCAAGCGGCATGCAGAGAGGTGTAAAAGATCTGTTCCTGCAACATGAAAATTATGGCTTCCAGGAAATGCCAGCGAAAAAAGACCTGGTCCGCGACGGTTGCACGCGTCACAAAACAGCAGCCGAAGCGTTGCAGCCGGTCGCAGAAGGAGAAATTCTCCTGGTCGCAAACCCAGGACAGCAGGTGCCGCTGGCCGCGCAGTACGGGATCTGGCGGGGTCCCCGCGCCTCCCTCGCTGACGATCACATGCAGGCGCAGGGGCGGCGTGTCAAACTGCGGCGCATACACACCCCAGCTTTGGCGGGCCGCATCCAGCACCTCCCGCGAGTTACTGGCCACATCGGCTGGGAACCCCAGCGGGTAAAACCGCGCCGCGTAGGGCAGCGGCGCCCTGTACAGTAGCGGATCGTTGGCAAGGGTTTCGACAGCGTTGGCTCCAGACATCTCTGCGACTAGTAATAGCACAGACACTTCGGTAAGAAGCGTAAAAACATTGAGTTTGGCGCGCCAGCCGCTCCGGAAACGGTTATTCTTGGGATGATGCGGGCCGCAATCGTACACTATTGGCTGATCAACTGGCGTGGCGGCGAGAAGGTGCTGGAATCGCTGTGCCGGCTTTTGCCGGATGCCGACATCTTCACGCTGTTCTACGATCCGCACGCCGTGAGCCCCGAGATCCGGCGGCACAAGATCACCGCGTCTTTCCTGAACCCGCTGCGCCGGCACTACCGCCAGCTTCTGCCACTGATGCCTCTGGCGCTGGAGCAATTCGATTTGCGCGGCTACGATCTGGTGATCAGCAGCGAATCGGGCCCGGCCAAGGGCGTGTTGACGTCGTCAGCGGCGCGACACATCTGTTACTGTCACACGCCGATGCGGTACCTTTGGGACCTTTATCCCGCCTATCTGAAGGAGTGGACGCCGGCGTGGAAGCGCGCGCTGATGGCGCCGGTGAGCAACTATCTGCGGCTATGGGATTACGCCTCCGCGGCGCGAGTGGATGAGTTTATCGCCAACAGCGAGAACGTACGCCGGCGCATCCAGAAAGCCTGGCGGCGGGAATCGCGCGTGGTGTACCCGCCCGTGGCGGTGGAGACCTTCTACTGGCGCGAGCCGGAAGACTATTACTTGGTCGTATCGGAGTTGGTGTCGTACAAGCGCATCGATATGGCCGTGCGCGAATTCTCGCGCTCCGGCAGGCGTTTGCGCATCGTGGGCGATGGGCCGGAGTTCAAAGATCTGAAGCGCATGGCTGGCGGCAATGTCGAGTTTTGCGGTCGCGTTTGCGACGCGGACTTGCGCGAACTGTTGGCCCGTTCGCGCGCGCTCATTGTGCCTGGCGAGGAGGACTTCGGACTCGCTCCGGTGGAGGCTTTGGCCAGCGGCAAACCCGTCATCGCGCTGGGCCGTGGCGGGAGTCTGGAGAGCGTGCCCGCGGACGATCCGGTGGGCGGCGTTTTCTACGACGAGCCTGACGAAGCACAGCTTGCGGAAGCTATCCACCGGTTTGAGCAGGTGGAGGCGCTGGTGCGCCCGCGCGAACTGCAGGCGTGGGCGGAGCAGTTTTCCGAGACGTGCTTTTTGGCCCGCATGCGCTCGGTGTTGGATCAACCGGTGGAGAAGCCAACGCTGCCGCGGGCGTCGTGGGCTTCCCTTCGCGATTGAGACAATCAAAGCCCAACACATTGCAAAACAACTGCTTAGCAGCACTCGGCGAACTGAAGTTCGCCGCGGCACGCTGAAGCGTGCGCCACGTCCTTCCTGATACGCTGGAGTCCATGGCTATCGACCGAAGGCGTTTTGTGACGGCGCTCGGATCCGTCCTGGCCGCGCCTGCGGCGGTCTCGCGGCTCGCCGCTCAGGCCGGCTCCAATCCCAAGCCCTATGGCTCGGGCCACTTCGGCGATTGGATCGAGGACGAGTTCGGACTTCCGGCCTTCCGGTACACCTGCGACCAAGTCAACGATCCCAAGGCGGTCACTTCCGTGAACGCCGGCGTTCTCGCGCCGACGGAACATATCCACCAGGTGGGCAACGACCGGCTGATCGCCATCGTTTCCAACTACGGACACGTGCAGGTACGGCAGGATGAAGGCGCTCCCAAATTCCTCAACGAACATTCGCCCGAGAGGAGTCAGTACGGCGGCGGGATCGGCTATCTGACTGATGGCACGGAAACCTTGAGCACATATTATCCGGGTAAGGCCAAAAGCTTCGATCGGGTTTTCGGAGTGGGATACTTTCGTAAGAAAGTCGCCGGTGGGAGTTACTCGATCGACCAGGTAATCTTGGCGCCCTTTGGCGACGATCCGGTGTTAGTGTCGCAAGCGACTATCGCCAATCATGGCGAGAAACGGGCGAAGCTGCGTTGGATTGAGTATTGGGGATGTCAGGTTTATCAATTTTCCTTCAGAACGTACATCGAGTCATTCGCAGGCTCGGGTAGTAACGTGGAGTTGCGGCGCAAGTTCGGGGATCGATTTGCCCATCGGTTCCGAACATTGGCGGGGAATGCCGGGCTCATCGAAACGAAACAGTTCGCGGGCCGCGCTCCGGAGGAAGAAGCCACTTGGGAAAGGATGAAAGCGAGCCTGGCGACGCGTGCGAACCCATTCCTGGGGCCCATTCAGGAGACGCCGGAAGGCACATTCGACGATCTCAAGCCCCCAGCGACTTTCCTCGCCTCACTGGATCGGCCCGCCGATGGGTTCACTACCGATGCGAGGCAGTTCTTTGGCGCGGGAGGCGTTGAGAGTCCGAGCGGGATCGATCGCGACCTGGACGGCAGCCTCGGCGCAAGCGGTACCGAGAGCGGGCTGTTGTTGGAGCGCCGGATCACACTGGAGCCGGGTGAACAGCGCACGCTGTATTTCCTTTATGGCTATCTGCCGGATGGGAGCGCGCCTGACTCTTTGATTCAGAAATATCGAAGTAACGCCGCGAGCGTGTGGAAGGAGTCGAGTCAAAAATGGAAATCGAAAGGGCTGCGGTTTGAGGCGCCCAGCGATCCGTGGGTCAAGCGAGAGATGGCCTGGCACTATTACTACGTCCGGAGCAGCCTGACTTATGACGACTTCTTCGGCGAACACATTCTGTCGCAGGGCGGCATCTATCAGTACGTGATGGGCTTTCAAGGAGCGGCGCGCGACCCGCTGCAACACGCGCTTCCGTTTCTCTTCAGCGATCCAGAGATCGTGAAGGAAATTCTGCGCTACACCTTGAAGGAAGTTCGCCCCAACGGATCTATCCCGTATGGCATCGTCGGTCACGGCGAGATCATGCCTGCGTCGATGGATAACTCCAGCGATATGCCGCTGTGGCTATTGTGGGCGGCCAGCGAATATGTTCTGGCGACGCGCGACAGTGCGTTTCTGGATGAAGAAGTTCCTACCTGGCCGCTCAAGGGGGCCACGGCGGGGAAGGAGACGGTCCGCAAGCTGCTTTCGCGATGTTACCGGCACTTAGTCGAAGATGTGGGAACGGGCGAGCACGCCTTGATGCGCATGCTCAACGACGATTGGAACGATGCGCTGGTACTGTTCTGGGGGCAACGGTCCATGAAAGAGACAGCGGAGAAAGGCGAGAGCGTGCTGAACTCCGCGATGGCGGCGTGGGTGTTCGACTACTACGCGGGCATGCTCACTTACGCCCGTGACGACCACGGGCGGATTGCGGAGATTCGCCAGAAGGCCGAGGCGAACCGGAAGGCGGCCCGCGCGCAGTGGAACGGCAAATGGCTGCGGCGCGCGTGGCTCGGCCCTACGGCGGGTTGGCTGGGCGAAAAGACCCTCTGGCTGGAGCCGCATCCATGGGCCATTATCGGAGGAGTCACCACCGCGGAACAAAGCAGAGAGCTGGCGGGAACTACCGACGAAATGCTGCGACG
>Ga0187855_10001546_pt1 | contig 18189 bp, 17 predicted proteins | sample June2016WEW_8_10_2_FD_132969 | JGI IMG/M metagenome (GOLD analysis project Ga0187855, IMG submission 132969) | Peatland microbial communities from SPRUCE experiment site at the Marcell Experimental Forest, Minnesota, USA - June2016WEW_8_10 | ecosystem: Environmental > Terrestrial > Soil >...
CGCACCGTGCGCGCCAGAAAGCGGTTGCGATAATACTGCGATGTGTCGCGCATCTCCGGCTTCGTCAGCTCGTCGCGCAGAATCTGTACGAATAGCGGCTGCAACGACGCCTTCGCGGACGCCACCGTGAAGCCGGGCCGCATGCGCCCGAACATCTGTATCCACTGGCTGCGCCGGTCGCCTATATCGTCCCAGCCCGGCGTCATCAGCGGCTTCATCTGTATCGGCACGCGGATCTGCGGAGAATTCGCCGGGTCCAGCCCTACGAACCCGCGCGCCGAGACTCCCACGATGGTCATCGGGTAATTGTTGACCAGGATCTTCTGCCCCACTACCGCCGGATCGGATGCGAATCGCGTCGCCCAATACTGGTAGCTCAGCACCACCGTTGGATGGCCCTTGTACACGCGATCGTCCTGCTCCGGCGAGAATACCCTGCCAACGGCCGGCGGCACGCCCAGTGCCTGGAAGTAATTCCCCGAAACCAGTTCCCCGTTCACCCGCTCGGTCTGCCCGCTGAAGCCGATCGAAAGCGGCGTGGCGTAGCGGCAAAAGACGTAGGAGAAGGCTGGCGCCTTACGCTGGAAATCCTCGTACATCGGATAGGATGACGCCCGCGGTCCACGGTTGCTTCCCATGTGCGGGCCGGTGGAAGAGATCATCACAAGCTGCTCCGGGTCCTTCACCGGCAGCAGGCGCAGCAGCAATTGGTCGGTCAGCGTGAAAATGGCCGTGTTGGCGCCGATGCCCAGAGCCAGCGAAGTCACCGCCACCACCGTGAACAGCGGACTGCGCAGCAGGTTCCTCCACGCAAATTTGATGCCGAACAGAAGTCTGCCCATTAAGTAGCTTTACGCGCCGTGTGGGCAAAGGTTAGCAGTGGTCAGGCGCTTTCGCCTGCCCACGGATTTCGGCGCCTGCCAACCAGGAGCTGTGTTTGCAGTTGTGGCGCAGGCACTTCTGCCTGCCGCGCCGACACTCTTGTCGGCGCAGGCGAGCTGTGCTCGCCTGCCAAGCGCGTTACCCGCCCGTCGCGTGCAGAACCAGCGTCTCGATACCGGCTTCCGAGTCCCCCACAATCCACACGTTGCCGGGGCTGGGCACCACGCCTCCCCAAAGAATGTTCGATTGGAGACTGCCGGTGGCCGGATTCGGACAGGAAGCCAGGCTCCAACTCGTGCCGTCCCAATGCAGCAGAAGCGTGATTTGGTCCTCGGAGCCGCTGGCCGCGAAGTACGAGCCAAAGGCCCAGATATCGTTCGCCGATACCGCCGTTATACCCAACAGCCGGTTGGATTGATATTGCGTTTTCGGGCCGACGTTCGGGCTGGGCACGACGCTCCAACTGGTGCCGTCGTAGTGTTCGATCAGCGTTTTCGTTGGGACGTCATACTGGCCCGGCGGCGGCTGCAGCGTGGCCGTAGAGTAGCCCACGGCCCACACGTTATCAGGCGCCAGGGCCACCACCGCTTCCAGGCTGTTCGGGCCGCTCCCCACGTTGGGCGTCCGAACCAGCGTCCAACCGGCGCCATCGTAATGTTCGGAAAATGTCACATTGCCGTTGTAGCCGACCGCCCAAATGTCGGTGGAGGCGTCCGCGGAGACCGCCCGGAAGAACCCGTAGAGCCGGCCGGCTGTCGCGGTCCAGGCCGTGCCATCCCAATGCTCATAAAGCGCATCGAGAGACTCGTTGTCCACAAGCAGGCTGCCCACCGCCCAGATGTCGTTGGCGGAGACCGCGGTCATGTCCCAGATCGACGGTTGCTGGCTGGCGCTGAATTTAGGCCCTGGATAGACGCTCCACTTCGTGCCGTCCCAGCGCTCGATCACCTGGTTCGGAGTCGCCGTCCCGATCCCCACAACTCCGGCCGCCCACGCTTCGGTCGGCGAAATGTCCACCAGTGCGTCAAGGTAACTCGTGTTGTCGCCGTGTATCCCGGGCGCCGGGAATGCGGTCCACGTAGTCCCGTCGTAGTGGATCGTCGATTGACCGACAGCCCAGACATCGCTGGGAGAAGATGCCGCCGCCCTCTGCAGTCCATTCTGGTATGGGTTTGGATGCAGGTTCGGCGTAGGCACCACCTGAAAGATGGATTGCGCGCAAATCAATCCGGAAACGCTCGTCAGACCCAGTATGACCATCGCGCGAACATAGCTAGCTTTCATAATCCCTCTTAACTCAGTATCGCAGCACGGGCGGGCGCAGCGATGCGAAAGGTTTGTAAATAAAAAGCGCGCCTTAGTCGCGAATTCCCAGCACCTCGCTCAGTCCCGCGAGGAGTATGCTTCGGCGCTAGGCGAAAGTGTCCCGGTAGCGATTGGCTGAGGTGACCACTCCAGGAACAGAACGGAGAACAGGACCTGGATCAGAGAGCTGTCATCATCATCCGCGCCAAAGACGTGCATGGTTGGAGGTGAGAGGGAAGCGAGGCGATATCATCCACGCCCCAGGCGTGCGGGTTGTTTTTCTATCATCCGCGCCAACGGCGCGGCCTGTGCGGGAACCTACCGTGTGGAGCGTGCGAGCTTGTACCGGAGGCAGTCGAAGTAGTCCGGGCTGACGCGCAGCTCCAGCACTTCCTAAATCACTGGCGGAAAATAAGCCAACGAACGAATCGGGCCGAGCCGTGGCGCATCGGCCGGGCGGATCAGGCGGCGCGTGGCGCCACTCCTATGTAGTTTTGCGATTCCAATCGCGTTTGAGTTAGATGGATTGCCCCGTTACGGTCTTATTTCCGGCGGTGCGCTCACTGCCAAAAATCTCGGCAAAATTACCGAGAATGAAATTCCAGGCTTTCTCGTGCGCTTGCGCCATGCCATCACTCGCAAAACCCGAGTGCACGAGAGTCATCAAAGTACCTTCTCCCTTTTTCTGGAAGGTCACCGTAACCATCGTTTCCTCTCCCAAGGTTTTCCGTGACATCCATGTATGGCGTATTCGACCCGGTCGACGAAACTCCGTAAACCGCCCATAGTGGGGCTGCCCCCTAAAGAGCCAGTACCAAAGCCCGTCTACCATTGGATTGACGATCAGTTTTTCATTCTCATGAAAAGGTGTGCCGGGGATCTTAGGATCTAGCCATGCGTCAAACACCTCATCTGGTGAGGCGGGAATCGTTCTTTCACAAGTGATTTCGATGTTCTCCACGGACTTGTTCGTCATTCGCTCTTCTCCTTCTTTTTCTTGTTCCTAAAATATTGCTCGAACTGGTCGAGGCGTTCATTCCAGAAACTCTCGTACTCATGCACCCATCCTGCTACCTCGCGGAGTGGTTCGCCTCGAAAAGAAATGAGCACTTCGCGACCCCGCCTCCTGCGTTCAATAAGTCCAGCTCTTCCGAGCAGTTTCAGATGCTTCGTCACCGAATTTAAGGCAGTGTCGAACGGCTTCGCGACATCAAGGAATCGAGCAGGCCCATTCGCTAGCTGCGCAATAATTGCCCGCCGAGTCGGGTGAGAAATGGCCGTCAACACAGGCGTCAGTCGATCCATTTTTACATTACACCATAGGGTGTAATGTATTGCAAGCCCTTTTTGACCTGCGTGGCTGCTATGGGCCCTGGGGTTCAGGCTACGAAGCCAAAGCGAAGTCAAGAACCACTGGACTCAACGGCGGTTCGAGAATATCCCGCATTCGAGGATTTTGAGCTCCACGTCCTTCTCAAGGGAGACCGATGGGTCGTGATCGATGGTCGATCCTGCGTGTTAGCGTGCATTAGAAAACGTAGATTTTCGGACGGCCCTCCGGAGACCGTGGCGGCTTGGATGCGTTGCTTGTAGCCACCGAAAAGGGCCCCCAAACCTGTCTTTTCCGATGAGATCTAACATGTTGTCCGCAGTTCTGGCCCGCATACGCTTTGTGCATGGTTCCGACCTTTGGGTCGAGAGTCTGTCAAGCCTAGCGTACCGGCTCCTCAAACGAGATACTCCAAATCAACTCGCTCCTATTTGCGGCTACGGCGCAGTTCGGTCGGTACCCTGGTGACTGTCCGATTGCTCCCAATAGGAGAACACTCCGGTGCTCAGATGGACACCGACCTGCTGAGGCAATCCCGAATAACATTCCTCTGCGCCGTGGTCAATTGCTGAGCCATCTCGTCGAAGCGCATGGTCCCTTTGGTGTAATGACGATTGGATGGTGCAAGCTGCCTGATAACTGCGTCTGACACTGACCGAGCCACTTGCGGAAAAGCGACGGCGACCGCGAGGTACGCCGGCAAATAATAGGGGAGCGCATCCGCCGAGAGCCAGTCCAGCGCCGTTGCCCAGTTGAGGAGGTCTTGAACATCGATCTCCTGCCATACTCGCCCTCGCAACTGGCCTCATCATGGGCTTCGATGTCAAACGAATCCGGGAAAGCGTCCTTGCCGGGGCATTCAGTCTGCCCAAAAGCCGTCAGCAATCGCTCCACTATCGGATTCGATTTGATGGCGTCAATTCTCATGATCTATGGAAGTCCGCCGGTATCCTCTCCGAATATCGCTAGTCTATCAGACCATGCGCCCAGGCCCTTCGATTCCACCGCTTAGGCTCCGTTAAGAAATAACATTGCCATGGCGAGGCAGGATTTCGTAATTCCAATCGCCATGGAAAGCGTCGCGTTGGAGGCGGATTTGGGCCATCTCCTCATCAGCCACTTTCGTCCCCGCCGGGTACTGGCGATCGTCAATCTCGGCATGCACTTTCAGTCCTTTCTTGGTCGTCGTGCCTGCAATGAGGCTGACGACCACCTTTAAGCTGGTGAGCGGTTTCCCTCGCCAATTCTTGCAGATGAAGGAGAATAGCCGATGTTCGATCTTGTTCCATTTGCTGGTTCCCGGAGGGAAATGGCTCACCGCAATGGTGAGTCCGGTTTCGTCGGCCAGCCGTTGCAGCTCCAGTTTCCACAGCCGCACGCGAGACCCATTGCTGCCGCCGCCATCTGCCGTAATGAGGAGGCGCCGGGCTTGTGGATACTTCTCCTGACCCAGTGCCTGCCACCACCGCCGGATAGTTTCCACGGCAAACGACGCCGTGTCGTGGTCTACCCCCACGCTCACCCATCCGATGTTCTGGGCCAGATCGAAGACGCCGTATGGCGCCACGCGCCCCAGTTCGGGAATAACGAAATCATGCACCCGGACCCTTTCGGGATCTCCCTTCGGTCGCCACTCCTGCCCAGCATTCTTCAAGTCACCCACCAATTCCTTTTTCTTGGTGTCCACCGAGATCACCGGCTGCTGGCGTTTAATGTATTGCTGCACCTTGGCGTTGATGTGCTCGAACTGCGCGTCGCGGTCCGGATGGCTATCCCCTTCTTTGGTCTTGCGGTTGGCCTGCAGGCTGTAGTCCAACTCGTGGAGCAACTCGGCAACCACCGGATAGCTCACCTGGTGCCCCATCTCGTTCAGTTCCTCGGCCAATCTCCGCACGCTCTTGCAAGTCCATCGCAAGCAGGTCTCGGGGTGGCCGCGCGTGGTGGATTCGACCAGTTTCTCCAGATCCGCGACCAGCGTGGGATCCTTTTGCCGGGCTCTCTTGCGCCCGCCTCCCGGGCGGCGAATCCGTCCTGCCGGACGGCTGGGCGGCTGTTCCAACTCCCGCAGTCCTTGACGGATGACTTGGCGCGCCACCCCAGTGGCTTGCGATACGGCCGAGACCCCACCCGGCCCCCACACCTTGCATTCCGCCGCTACGCAGAGCCGTCGCGATTTCTCGTCCAGCACCCCCTCCAAGGCGGCGTAGCGGCGACGAACTCCGGCCAGGGAATCCACGCTTCCAGGATACCCCAAACATAATCAGATGGAAATGTTATTTCTTAACGGTGCCTTAGCTAGCTAAACGCGCTTCCCCGGTGGGTGTAACTCCCTAAACCCGTACGGCTCAGCACCGGAACAGCGGGGAATTTTCGTAAGAATGCCAAAGCCTGGCGAGCTTCGCTCGCCCGCGCCGACAAGAGTGTCGGCGCGCAGGCGGGAGCGCCTGCGCCACGAGGCCAATCGCGCGGGTCATACCCAAGGTTCAAACCGGCGCAGCCGGCGGCCATGCTAAAGCGCGCGCCACGCTACTTCACAACCACCTTGTCCGCTGCCTGGTTCTCGTACTCGTCTTCGACACGCACGGCCAGCGTGTGCTCGCCGGGCGCGACGTGGTCCAGGGTCAAATCGTAGGCCAGCTCGTGCGAATCGGAAAGCCCGGTCACCGGGGACACCAACGTCCAGTCGCCGCCGTCCAGCGAGTACTCGGCTTTGTTGATGTTGCTCAGCGCGTCGGCCGCGCTCCACGTGGCGTGCAGTTTGCCGCCGGATACCGTGGCGGCCAGTTTCGCGATCCTCGGCGGCGCATTGTCAATTAGAAAAGGATCGCTTTCCGCATATGTGGATAATGCTTCCGCGGGCGGATTGCTGGGTAGATCCGACGTGGTCACGCGGATGCGGTACTCTCCGTCGGGGAACGCGGTCGAATCCCAGCTCAGGTACTTATCCTTCACCTTGTCCTTGAGCAACTTCCATTGCGTCTCTTGGACGCCGCGGATCTCCACCGTGTGGATCAGACTGTCGCCGTTATCGTCCACCGCGGCCCACCGCGCGCCGATAAAGCCCTTGGCGTACTGCATGGAGGGTGTGCCCGAATCGAGCGACATAGAGGATGCAGCCGTGGACGCCGCCTTGCCGATGGGCGGCAGCGTAAGCGTTTGCGAGGGCGTCAGCGTGGTGGCCGGCGGCTGGAATTTGTAATTGGCCGGCGTAATTTCGATCGCCTCGATGCGCGGAGGCACGTTCCGTTGCAGATAGGCGACATCCACGGATTCGAGTTCGGGGGACCGCAAGCCGCCGGCCACCACCGTGGCCTTACATTGTATGAAACGCGCCGGAGGCGAGCTGATGCGATCGCCCTTGGTGGAAGCGATGGGCGCCGACCACGCGCTCCAATTCTTCTGCGGCTGGTCGAGGTTCCCGCTGCGCGTGGCTATGGCGATGCTTCCGCCGTACAGGTTGGCTTCGAAGCTCAGCCGGCCCCACTGCGAGAAAAAGCCCGCATCGAACACATCGCTTTCGAGCGAGCCTTCGTGCGCCAGTCCTGGACCGATCCGATAGATCTTGCCCACGTTGCCCGTAGCCGCGTACAGCGTGCCGTCCGCACCGGTTTGAAAAGCGGTGATCTGTGTGCACGGCGCGTTGACCAGCGTGGTGTGCAGCACATCCGAATCGATCCGGTAGATATATCCTTTATTTCCAGACCCCAGCAGCGCGTGCCCCTGCGCATCGAAAGCAATCGCATAGATAACATCCTGAGCGTGGCTCCAGACTCTTTGCGGATTACCGCTGGGATCGATGCGATAGACGTCGCTCCCGGTTACCGATACGCTACTGGAAGGGTTCAGCGTGGCCGGTGGGGGCGCGGCGACGCGGAGTTGCGGCTGGGCGCCGGGCATCGTGGGAGCGGGAGCCGTCGTCGGGGGCGGAGGTGGCGGCGGCGCCGGAGAACCCTGCTTGCTGCCCACACCGGCGGCATAGATAGACCCATCCTTGGCCATCGCCACGGCGGTGACTTCCTTCTTGCTCATCTGGTACAGCACGAAACCCTGGCCGGCGGGCGACACGCGCACGACCAGCCCGCCGGGATCGGTGCCCAGAATCACGTTCCCCGCCTGATCCACGGTCATCGACCGGACGTGCGTCTCGTCGCTCTGGAAGAACACGCTGCCGTTCCCGTCCGGCCGGACGCGGTGGACCGCGCCCTGGTCTCCGGTGGCCACGAACAGGTCGCCTTCCTTGTTAAACGCCAGGGCCCATATGTATTTCGTTTTAGGATCGTAGAAGACCTCGATTTTGCCATCCGGCGAAAAGCGGTAGACCTTGCCATCGGGTGCGGTGGCCACATAGACGCGGTCCTGGGCATCGATGGCGATGGCGGGAATCTGCAGGCCGTCCAGTTCGGCGATCGTCTTCTTCTCGCCTTTGGGCGAGAGCCGGTAGAGCTTGGCGCCGGGACCGCCCCCTGCGTACAGGTTGCCCTTGGAATCGCGCGCCAGCGCCCATAGGTAGGCCGACGAAGTATCGTAGACCTCGCGGAACTCGGGCGCCAGCGTCACCAGGCCGTCGCTGCGCAGCGACAGATCCTTGAGGATGCCCTTCTCGAAATCGGCGTAATCGCTCTGGGTCCAGGTGCGGGTCTGGCCCGCGTGGCATGGCAGTGCGAGGATGATGAGTCCAGAGAGTAGGACGGGAAAGCCTGTCCTACCCGGCGTTTTATGTTGCATTGTCAGTGGTATCTGCTCTCTTAGGATTTGTCACGAATAGCTATGTCATCGTGTGGGCCATCGACCGTGGGCTGAAGCCCACGGCAGCACGCTAAAGCGCGCGCCACGCCAGATCCAAATTGGCACAACTCTTTCATGACAGGTCCCTTACTTCACAGCGATCTTGAGTGAGTAACTACCGGTGATGACGTAATCGAACGGTAGGGCCATCTGCTCCGAGGCGCTCTCCGGAGAAGTAATCAGCGAGCGGTTGGAAGCGCGCCCGGCCTGCATCACGTTCAAGACCGAAGCCGGGAGGCTGGGCAGAGTCTTATCGTCGTAATAGGCAGTGGGGCTCGATTCCAAAAGCGAAACATACAACTTATTATTGCTGCGCTCCTGGTTGATGAGAGAGACCGTCTGCGGCAGATCCATGTAGTGGTTCATCATACCGGCAATGCTCTGCATGCGGTTAATGGTCTCGGCGTCGCTCAACAGGATGCGGTGCTCGCCCTTGGCCAACCCGGCGGGTATTTTAACCGTGAAATCGCGCTCGATGCTCCCGCCGCGGTAGGGCCGCACGAACACCTTCACCGGCACGTCCTCGCCGGCGCGCACCTCCGGAGTGGCCGCCCAGGCATTCTCAATGCTGGCCACGCGGCGCTCCGGAAGCAGATCTACGGTCACGCTGACCCGCTTGATGCTCGGCGGATTCACCGCATTCAGATACAGACGGTTGAACTTGTCGCCCCACCACCCGGCTAGCAACATGGGCGCGGGCATGGGCATCTCCCCGGAGGCTTGCATGGTCGAGAGCGACAGGCTCGGCCCGCTGTTCAACTCCACGTTGCCGCTTAGCCGGTAAGTAGCCTCGTCCACGAATTCGTTCAGCTCGGAGATGGAATTGAACAACGTGACCATCATCAAGTAAGGCGTCCACTTCTGCTGCACGAAGACATTAAAGCGGAAGGCCTTGTCGCTGCGCACCGCACCGTTCTCCCCTAACGAGCGCACGTCGACGGTGACCGGAATCATGTCCGACTCCTGCCCCAGCAAGCCCATGATGCCGCTGTGCCGGTCCTGATGCAGCGCGCCGACGATGTCGGTGGCATTGGCGAACTTGTTGGGCTGGAATTGGGAGGCCAGCGTCATCAGGACTTCACCCTTGCTCATGGGCATATCCACCGGCCCCAGATTGAAAAAAGGATGCCCGAACGCCAGTACACGCTGCCCATCGTTGTAAGTAACGGTGCCCAGGCCGGTGATGCTCATATCCCCGGAAACGAGCACGCCGGCGACCGGATCGCCCGGGTGCAGCGAATTCTGCCAGCCGGCCGCGGGCTTGGCCGTGTAGGTGGCGCTCGCGGCGCCGCCGCCTTGCACCGTCGTGATGCCCAGTTCCTGGAACAGCGGGCCGAAATTGCGCAACACGCTCTCAGTGAACCCGGCGAACATCAGCGGGGTCTCGATAGGCACCATCATGGGCGATTGCTGCAGCAGGTTGGGCGAGGCGCCCGCGGCCACGGCCCGCGCCAGCAGGGCACCCGGCACCGGCTCTTCGCTGCGCACCGCGACCTTATCGGGCGTGCGGGCGTCGGCCGGGCGCGACTGGTCGAGATCGTTGATCTCTAGCATCAACTCGGCCGGCGTAATTCCGCAGATGGCGTCCGGCGAAAAGACGCTGAGCCGCAGCGCCACCGCGCCCAGCAGCTTGCCATCGATGTAGACCGGGCTCCCGCTCATGCCGCCGGCCACGTTCGTGCGCACGGCTTTGCCGCCCAGCTTCGCCAGGATGATGTCCTGCCGCGGTCCCCACTGGTTCTTCCACAGCCCGATGATCTCCACGGGAATCGGCTCGGGTTCCGTTCCGGAAAAGACGGTCCAGGCCGTGCCCTGCATACCGGGCCGCAGGTCCGCGGTCTTGAAGATCTCTACTTTGCCGATCTGGGGACGTTGCTGCCCGGGATCGTCAGCGAACAGGGGAAAAGCCAGGGCCGCGATACACGGCAGCATCGCGGCGATTGGGTGCTTCATTTCTTTCAGGGACTCCGTTACAACCATTGTACTATGGCGGCGGCAGCGGCCCGGTGCGGGGTGGTCGACGGATCCCGCGAACCGTGGCCTGTGCCCTGAACACCCTCCACCATCCTGCGAATTTGACGTTACGGCCGGAGTGGGGTAGGATGTGATTGCGGGGTGGAGCAGTCTGGTAGCTCGTTGGGCTCATAACCCAAAGGTCGGTGGTTCAAATCCACCCCCCGCAACCAAGATTCCAAAGGGTTTACAAGTTTCCAAGCGCAAATCCCAAGACCACTTTAGACCACGATAGCCATCGGTGCCGGTTTCGCGGCCTCTGGCTTGTCCGTGGGTTTACCGGCAGACTTCATAATCATTTCCACTACGTTCCCGTGCGCCTGCCGTTTGCCGTCCGTCATTGCCCTGCCGTAGACGTTCATCGTTGTCTGAATGCTGGCATGGCGCATCAATTCTCGCTGTACTCCAATCGGCGCTTCGGTCTGGTCCAACCACGACCGAAAGCTGTGCCGAAAGGTCTTCCAGCCAACCGTGATCGTGATGCCTGCTGCTTTCGCTGCTGGCTTGATGTGCTTCTTTTGAATCTCCTCTTGATGGTATGGCTTGTCTGTGGCGGGATTTGCGAACAACCATCCTTCCCGCGTTTGGTAGCAGCGCTCCCGATAGCCCAGTAGTTCGTGGGCCAACTCTGGAGCGATTGGCACAGCATCGCGTGAGTACTCCGTTTTCACGTCACCCACACGACCGTGAACAACGCCACGCTGAACGAGCAAGGTGGACTTCTCAAAATCGAAGTCGGACCATTGTAGGCCCACAATCTCACTCGCCCGCAGCCCCAAACAACCCGCGATCAATACCATAGTGCGGTAGGATTCGCGTACGTGCGGCAGCAACCGGTGAAACTCCTCTGCTGTCAGCACTGATGGCCGCTCAAGCCGCTTGCTGACGTTCTTTACCCTTACCAACTCTATCGGGTTGCCTTGAACCAGTTCCCAGCGCTGGGCACATTTGAACAGTAGGGATAGCAAACCCCGTATGTGGCCCCGCGTCTTTGGAGCCAGCTTCAACTGCCTAAGCCAGTCCTCAACCGCCATCGGCTTCACGCCGGTGATCGGCGTTTCAGCCCAGCGGGGGCGGATGTATCGGTCAATGAACGATTGATATGAAACCCGCGTTGAGTAGCGGGCGGGCATCTCCTCCTTTTCGTAGCGTGCGATCAATGCTGCCATTGTCGAAGCCGTCACCGGCCCCAATGGATGCTCCGCATTGATTCGCAAAACAATGGCCTGCACTGCTGACGACTTGCGAATAGCGGCTTCACTCGGATACTCGCTAACCGTCCCAACGGTGACCGCCCGCAAGCTGCGCCCGGTCCCATCTGGTTGGGATTCATAGTAGCGAAACTCCCAAACCCGCGAGCCGTTCTCCCTGTTCTTCACTCTCAAACTTCCGTTTTGGTATCGTGTGCGCGTCAACAAGGTTGTTCTCCTGTTTTCGGCACGAGTGGCAGTTTTGAGTTTACGCCCATGCGCAACCACCTGTCCAGTTCCGACGCCCGGAAGCGCCAGAGGTCCCCGATTCTGTGGCTTGGCACCCTTCCCGCCCGCGCCATCTTTTGAAGCGTTTTTGGATGGACCTGGAGTAGCATGGCAGCTTCTTGCGTGTCCAAGAGTGGTTCAAATAGAACAAGGCTCATGATGTTCTCCTTTTCTGCGGTGCCAATGCGCCAACGGCGAAAAGACACGGACAATAGGAACGCTTGGGGGGATTTTCCCTCCAATAGGGAAGCCTTAGAAGGGGAAATAGTAAAGAGGCGCGGCTGACTGCGTTTCGCTTCCGGTCCATGAGTGCCTCTACTCTGTAAGTGCGCAGGCGGCAGGACTGTGACACGCGGAAGGCGTCACAGGCCAGGGCCATTCGGGAGGGGCTGACTGCACGCCGCGAGAAGGCGGCTCAGTAACAGTTAGCTTCAGGAATTCCGCAGAATCTTTCCAGAAGGTTTCAGCAGGAGGTTAGATTCGACGAACGATTTCAGAATGTTTCACAAGCATGCCAGATTGTTACCCTTCAGCCAACCAGCAAAGACCATTCAGGGCAAGAAACAGCGGTAGTGGAACATAAAGGAAATGCAATACATTTGACTGCGGATTTGGCCCTAAGAGCCGCTTCGTGAACAACTTTCCGCGTGCAACGGTTCAACCGGTTTTGTTACACATTGTGCAACGGCGATCCTGGTGTCACATACCGGCCATCCGCGCACCTACAGAGTAGGCACCTGTGCCTATGATACGGAAACAGAAGGCTGTCACCCACGGTCTGCGATATAACGCAGAGCTTAACAATCGGATCGAGGTGGCGACGGATTCTCAAGCCACAGCGCGTTCCAATACGCGCAGCGAAAACCAGGGCGGGAACTCGCCGCCCCGGACAAGCGCGGGGAAAACGAAGCGTTTGTTTGGTCTTCCCGAAGCCATGAGCACGGTTGCTCGACACGCCACCCTTCTGGCAATTCGAGTCGAACTGGCCTTAGGCATATCGCGGCCTCCGACCGTCGTGTTTCGCTTTGTTTCGCTGTTTCGCAGGGGTTAGTGCAATGTGCAACCGCTATAGACCAAGAATCTGTTGCAGATGACATACAAACACAACATCATCACTAACTTACAAGCGCAACAGCAGGAATTGCGCAGGGGATTCCCTTGCGCTATCGCGCCGCCTACTAAGCAACAAATCTTCTTTCCCTATGGGTGTTGCACATTGCGGAGCAAGGCCCGAAACCCTGCCCCGCTTGTGCGATTTGGCTATTGGCGGCTGAGCCAGTCCACCTCCGATCCATCCACTTCAAGCCCACCCGCCGTGTTGGTGCTGACCACGACCGGCACACCCTGCGGAGTCGGTATCTCCACCCGCGTAACCGTCTGCTGGTACTCGGGAAGGCTGAACGTCACAGGACGCCTGCCGGATCGGACAAGTTTGCCCTCCTCGACAGCTTGGTTGAGCCATCCCTCCGCCCATTGGCGAGTCTTGCTGCATCGCTGGCCGATTTGTTCAGCCTGGGATTGTCCGAGTTCTCTTACAGCCGCAACCACAAGGCTGATTTGAGCCGCCTCGTCACTCTGAACCTCGAATTGCAATGTTTCGCGGTTCAACTTGAGTATCCGGTCCTCGGGTGTCTCGTCGTGACGCAGTTCAAATCGGAGCCTCACGGTGGTCGGGAAGGTCGCCCATTCCAAGGAAAAATGGGAATCGTACCATCCTGGCAAAACGGAGCTACCCCGCGCCTTGTGGCCAACATTGCCCGTCGCTGCGCTGCCCTTCCCGTGGTGGTGAATGAGTGCAACCGCGACGCCCCTCTCGCGGATGCCGTCCAGCACGTTGGTTATCCGTATCATATCCTGGGCTACGTTCTCGTCGCCCGTATGGAAGTTTGACAGCGGATCTATCACGAGCAAGTCTGGGTGGTGTTCATCCACCCAAGCGTAAACGGCATTCACGCCGTCTGGCGAATCCAGCTTCACTGAGGAGAAGACCGAAGCACTCAGAACGCGTTGCTGGGCTTCTGCCGGAAAACCGGCAACCTGCTTTTGGAATCGCTCCTGCATCCTCTTCGGGGCGACTTCTGCCTGAAGGATTAGCGAGCCATAGTTGACGTTCCCGACAGGGAAGTCGAGAAAGTCCTGCCTGGCTGCTAACGAGAGCGCAAGCTGTGTTCCGAAAAGCGATTTCCCGATCTTCTGGGGACCGCTGATAAGAATTGCGCCGCTTTTGTCGATCAGTCCATTACCAACCAAGGAATCCGTTGCCGGGAACTGTCGCGCTAGAAGGTCTGGTACTGAAAGTACTTCAATCATAACTGCTCCTTTCTGTTTGGTTATTTTGGTTACCTGGCTCCGAGAATCATTACGCGATGAAAGATACACTCAATATTGTTTACTCGATACGATCACCTCCTATAGACACACTTACGGCGCGAGATATGTGGTCACTGGACTCATAGAGCCAGTGATTCAGCACTGCTTAGGATCTTGTGTCTCTCCGATGTGGGGAGATACAGCGGGAAAGGAGCAAAGTGCTCCTAAAAGCAAAAAAGCGTCGCCTACCTAGGGTAGGGACGCTTTGTATATATACGTCTCTCTCCTATAGCAGAGGGGAGAGAGAATACCATAGAATACTCAATCCTACGGTATATACTACGCCAAAAACTCTGGACAGGCAACGGAGCTGCTTGGCCTCGGGCTGCCGTGCTCCAACCCTATCGTATCGTATATGGTATCCAGGGACACCAGCACACACTAAGGACTGGGAGCAACTTACAGTTACTAGCGGGCCAATTCATCGTATGCGAAAGAAAACGGCCCAGACAGCCGAGGGGACAGCCCCCCAGTTTGCGGGCGGCCACACCTCCGCCCAAGAACCAGTATATGCCACCACCCTGGACTGGTGTCAACAGCGCCATGATTAATTATTCTTCATAATTCGCTTGAGGGCTGACAGTGCGACGTGGCAATTAACTGATTGCAGATCAATAACTTATCAGAACTCAGCCCAGTCAAAGCCGAAGTCTAACTTTGAATTATTTCACCATTCTCCGGGGTCATTTTCCCCGTGTTAGACTCGTTTTATCAATAACTTAAGTGTGCCAGCAGGCATTTTGACGCAGTTGGTCGGAGCCAGAGTTCGAAACCATGGTTTCCTGGGGCCTCCAGCCCCCTTTTCCCGTCATCCCTTCGGGCGCGACCCGGCTCTTTTCTCCAGCCCCGAGAGCAACCGTGCCAGCGTGACGCCAAGGCCCCCGGCGACCTTCACGAGATTCGAGAAGCTCAGATTGGACTCCCCCCGCTCAATCGTTCCCATGAACGTCCGATGCACGCCGCAATGATCGGCAAAGCTCTCCTGCGAGTAGCCCCGCTTGACGCGAAGCTCCCGTATTCGCTGGCCCAACACCTTGAGGATTTCTTCCACTTCCAAGAGTCTGAAGGGGTGTCCGTTGCACGTCTACAGAGATTGCGTAGACACTGTTTGCATAGAGTGGTATGATGCCTTGCTGTGAAGCGCAGTCGGGAAAAGAAGCGGGCCGCAAAGCAGCCCTGATTGTACGCTACTGGAATCACCTCTCAAAAGGAGTTTACATAATGAGTGAAGCCGGAGTTTTTGAAGAAGATTTTCGGTACTTTAACGAGGGAACTGAAACGAAAGCGGAATGCCTCAGATGTCATGCCGTCGTGGACGCCATAAACACGGACCGCCATAGGGCTGAGTGCCCTAATAGGCAAACTTGCTGAAAGCCACGGCGCTTGCCAACGCCTCGAATAAAATCGCTCTATCATGCGAAGCCGTCGGTTTCTATACAGCGCCACACCATCAGCATGTTGCGCGGCAAAGGCTCTCTTGGTGGAAAGTAGGGCTGGCGGGATGGTCGGGCGCGTCTGCCTAAAGTGCCATAGTTCTGACCATGTAGCACTGAGCGAACTGCCTGAACTTCAGTGCGAATACTGCGACGCGTTTCTCACCGTTAGCCAGGAGGTTGAACGGAATCGCAATTATTACTACGTCTGTTCAGGATGCCACCGGCAATGGCGGCTAGCGAGTCTTCTGCCGCGCTGGAGCGAACTGTTCCCTTATTCCGGCTTATCTGCGGATCAGGACGTTCGTGGGGTAGGTGGTTAGCCAAGTAATGTATTGCCTTAATAAGACACTGCGACGGTTTTACTGCACCCACGACAGGTGGCACCTGCCAGTACTGATGGAACCGCCCGCGATGAAGAGAATGCCAAATGCGGCATTCTAATTTAAGATGAGATGACCGATGTCCAATCCGGTAAACAGTGAAATACGGTTGGCGAATAACTGGCCAGTTACCAAAGTCGATGATTGCCTCACAAGACAAGCGAGAAGCGAGATCATCCACTTCTTGCGTGAGCGTCATGAGGAAAGGTTTTTCGATCCCATCCGGCACCTTACCGCATCGTGCAACAAGCAAGGATATGGTTTTGCCATCATGGCCCTTTGTTTCTTGCTCATAGAGACGATCCAGTGTTATCGCTGCGGATTGCCAAGTACACCTCAGGGAAAAGGCCGAACGATTTTCAAGGCCTTCTTTGCGGAATACGTGAGCCTTTTCCCGAACGTGGACGGCGAGAAGTTCTATTTGAACATTCGCAACGGACTTCTGCATCAGGCTGAGACGAAGGACGGCTGGACGATAAGGACAGGCCAGCCGTCGCTTTGTAATTGGAACGACAAAATCATTGATCGGGACAAGTTTGCCGACGCACTGAAGAAAGGCATTCGACGGCTATCTGGGAGAGCTTGAAAAATACGATTGGACGGACGAGATCTGGTCAAAGGCCGCCAATAAACTCCGTTGGCTCGTCAAGACGAGTAGATGACCATGAAAGCCCCGCCCAGACTCCGCCTCGATCTGCAAGCCGGGATGTACCAGCTATTGGCGGAGAAGTGTTCGCTCTGCCGCCAAACCATTCTCCCGGATCGGCAGTTACCGTTTGAGCGTATCGTAAAGCTGCGTCAAGGCATGTGCCCTTCGTGTCGCCAAACGGTCAGCACCAAAAGGCAAGAGGAAACACGGTACCAGCGTGCATGGCTCCTGTTCGTTCGGGACGCAGGCTTGCGCTGGAAAGCAGGCGATAGGAGTCTTGGCGATGTCAGATAGTCAGCCGCCGCAAGAATCGCCCGTTGACGAACGCTACAGCCGCCTTATCGAGTACGCGACCGCAAATTGCCGGATCTGTCCTCAGCCTGGTCCGTGGGCTGCCCTGTTTGATATGCTGCCAGATACCCGTATGGTGGGGTACGGGTACGAGCCAGCGTCACCGCTGATACTTGGGGCCTGGGATACTCCTGCGCTATTCAAGATCCTTCGGCTACAGGAGCATATCGAAATGCGTACAAGCATGGGGCGCTAGAATCCGTCGATGCTTTCCTTCGGGGACTGCCAGAAGAGGAGTGGCATCACCTTGGCGACTAGGACCGTTGCACCCTTGCACGAAAAAACAGAGGTATATAAAATAAAACCAAAGGAGATTTCCAATGCGGAGTCTTTGCGCCTTGCCAGTGCTGATAATGCCATTTGTCGCAATCACGCCAGCACAAGATGTACCACAACCGGCCAAGACAACGCCCTCAAAGCAAAATGCCCCCACACCTGCGGATCTCGCCAAATTGACCCGGCAAGTTGCGGAGCTTCAAAGAGAAGTGGCCGCACTGAAGTTTGACCTCGGGGCGCTGAAGTACAAAACCGATCTTCTCAATACCCTTACCGGTAGTTCCATGTCGGACACTAAGAAGCTGAAGGAAGACATCGACAAGCTGCACGTGCACGTTAGCTTTTTGGACATGATGAGTCACAATCCGCTACTCAATTGGAACGGCATGACGGCAGAAGCCAGTTTCGACCCAACAGAGACCAACCCGCGTTACGAGTCCATTACGACCGACCATGGTATTCTGTTCGTTTCAGCTTCAAAGGTTGAATCGTATCTGGATGGGCAACGCCTCTTCCTTCAGATTGGCAACCCGTCCTTAGCCCAGTTCACTACCTACACACTTTCACTCAAATGGAACGTGCGGGAACCGCCCCACCCGATGAAAATTGAGGGGTTAGCTGAGGCGGGACCTGTCGCGGAAACCATCAGGAAGTGGCAGGACACCGAACGCAGCAAAGACTTTGAGATGACAGACAAACCGCTCATCGCTGGACGGTGGACACCTGTTGATGTCGTTCTTCCGGCAACGAAAGGGAGTGATTTCGGATATGTGGCTGTAAAGATCAAGATCACTGGAATCCGGTTTGCCAATTGAGGCTTGTTTCTCTTCTTTTCTTTTTTGAAAATTTTCTCTGCTCCCGCCACACCCACCCTGGCCCCCGCTCTGGACATGGCCAGAACTGCTTCGATTCGACCCACCCCCCATCGTTCCCG
>Ga0187855_10001551_pt1 | contig 18144 bp, 11 predicted proteins | sample June2016WEW_8_10_2_FD_132969 | JGI IMG/M metagenome (GOLD analysis project Ga0187855, IMG submission 132969) | Peatland microbial communities from SPRUCE experiment site at the Marcell Experimental Forest, Minnesota, USA - June2016WEW_8_10 | ecosystem: Environmental > Terrestrial > Soil >...
CGCCGGCGGCCAGGGGCAATACGACACCGGCGTGGCCATTCAGGTGCCCGGCGTCAAGGTCATTGCCGCCGCAGACTGCTACGACGGCCGTCTCCTCCACTCAAAAGAGCTCTGGGGGAACGATCTCTTCACCACACGCGACTACAACGAAGTGCTCACCCGCAAGGACATCGATGCCGTGATCATCGGTACTCCCGACCACTGGCACAAGCGAGCCGCAGTCGACGCGATGAAGGCGGGCAAGGATGTCTACTGCGAAAAGCCCATGATCCACCGCTACGCCGATGGGCCGGAAATGATCGAAACCGCGCGTTCCACGGGCCGCATTCTGCAGATCGGCAGCCAGCGCGTCAGCTCAGTCATTTATTCCAAAGCCAAAGAGCTTCTTGCCTCCGGCGCTATCGGAAAGCTCAACATGGTGACGGCGCGCTGGGATCGCAACTCCGCGATGGGTGCGTGGAGCTATACCGTTCCGCCAGACGCCTCGCCCGAGGCATGCGACTGGCCGCGCTTCCTTGGCGACGCGCCGAAGATTCCTTTCAACGCCGAACACTTCTTCCAATGGCGCAAGTGGAAGGCTTACGGGAGCGGCGTTGCGGGAGACCTTTTCGTTCATCTCTTCAGCGGAACGCACTTCATCACCGGATCCAACGGCCCCACACGCGGCATGGCCACCGGCGGTCTCCGTTTCTGGAACGACGGCCGCGATGTGCCCGATGTGATGCTCGGCTTATTCGATTATCGCGAGGGGTTCAACCTGAGTTTGCGCGTGAACTTCGTCGATGGCGGCGAGGAGAGCGAAGGTCTGATCTTCACCGGTTCAGAAGGAACCATGGAAATCGGCGGTGACTCGGTGAGCGTGAATCGGGTACCTCGGGAGAATGACCCCGGCCTGGAGATCCGTAGCTTTGCCGAGGCCACGCAGAAGATGATCCTTGAGGAACACGAGCGGAAATATCCGCGGCAGCATCCACAGGGCCCGACAGCCGCGGGCTACGAGAAGTACGTGGCGCCTGCCGGATACAGCGACAGCTACGACCACTTCAAGAACTTCTTTGCCTCGGTGCGCACGCGCAAACCACCTGTAGAAGACGCAGTTTTTGGATTCCGTGCTGCGGGAGCAGCGCTGCTGAGCAATCTGAGCATGGATCGCGGTGCAATCGTCTCCTGGGATCCGGATGCCATGAAGTTGCTTTAGGGTGATCCCATTGAAGAACAACCGCAGATCCTTCGACTCACTTGGCGCAGAAGGTGCCAAAATTCGCTCAGGATGAGAGCTTAGTCGGCCTCAGCTAAATCCCAGCACGGGATGCGGCACATACGGCTCTTCGAGCGCTGCCATCTCTTCCGTCGAGAGCTTTATGGAGAGCGCGGCAACTGCATCTTCAAGGTGGTGTGCTTTAGTTGCGCCGACGATCGGAGCAGTGACGCCGGGCTTGGCCAGGAGCCATGCCAGGGCCACCTGGGCTCGCGGAATTCCGTGTTTCTCCGCTACCTCGCCGACCCGGTCGACGACCTTTCGGTCGGCGTCTTCGGTTTGCGAATACATCCAGTTGCCGAATCGATCGGTTTCGCTGCGGCTCGTGGTCTCTGACTTCCACGGGCGGGCCAGCCTTCCCCGGGCCAACGGGCTCCACGGCAGCACGGCAACCTTTTCGTCCAGGCACAGCCGCATCATCTCCCGTTCCTCTTCTCGATACAGCAGGTTGTAGTGGTTCTGCATGGAAGCGAACCGGGTCCATCCGAGGCGGTCGGCAAGATACAGCGCCTTGGCAAACTGCCACGCGTACATCGACGATGCGCCGATGTACCGGACCTTGCCGGCCTTGACCACATCGTGGAGCGCTTCCAGGGTCTCTTCAATGGGCGTCTCATAGTCCCAGCGGTGAATCTGGTAGAGGTCGACGTAGTCGGTCTCGAGCCGCTTGAGACTTTGGTCGAGTTCGAACAGGATCGCCTTGCGCGAGAGCCCGCGGCCATTCGGCTCGTCGCGCATGAGGCTGTGAACTTTGGTGGCAATCACGACGGCTTCGCGCCGCGCATTGGCCTTCAGGAATCGCCCCAGCACGGCTTCGCTGTCGCCGCCAGAATACACATTGGCAGTATCGAAGAAGTTGATGCCCGAATCGAGAGCCTGCCTCAGGAAGGGCTGGCTGTCAGCTTCATTCAGCGCCCAAGGCTGCCGCCCTGGCAGAAGCGCATTCGGCGCCGGGCTCCCATAGGTCATACAGCCAAGGCAAATGCGGGAGACCTTGAGGCCGGTCTTGCCCAGATTGACGTATTCCATCGTTTCTCCTGCTTTCAGACTGGATCGGATGCCGATCTGCGGAGGCGGGGCCTTCCGAAGTGGCCGACGCTGCCCGCTCGCGTGCCAGTCTTAGGACTTTTGTTTCATTTTCATATGCCTGAGGCAGCTTTTCGAAGCCAAACCGTCTAAACTACGATCTCGGAGTGGAATGCGGGTGGCGTGTTGCTCAATAGGCCGGCGGTTGTGAAGGCGGCAAACGCCGCATTCAATGGGCTTTGGAGGCGTCTGGCTCGTTGCGAAGGCGCTGAATCAGGTGAGTAGAAATTCCTTAGAAACTACGGAACACCCGCGCTCCGGACGGTCCACAAGACGCGGATTCACTGCTTTGTCGCAACGAGGACCTGTCCGCATGCTCGCGCTGGGCGCCTTCCCAGCCATTATTGTGCTCGCCGGCTGCACCTCCGGCTCGTCCATGAATTCTTCGGGCGGGACTCTGTCGGTCACTCCGGGAGCCGCGGCAATCGACACCAATTGCACAGGCTGCAATTCGAAAAGCTCTTCGAACGCCGCCGTTGAACAGTTCACGGCCTCGCTTTCGAGCGGCGCTGCGCCCAGTGTTACGTGGTCGGTTTCAGGGGGAGATGCCAGCTCCGGCGCCGGCACCGTTTCATCCACCGGCCAATATACTCCGCCGCCGTATTTGACGGCCGATAGCGTGCAGGTGAAGGTGACGGCCACGTCGACCACCAGCACCGACGCGGCCAGCTCAACGTTGACCATCACCCCTGGCTTCCTACAGCCGCTGACTCCTGAAAACGTGGCTCTTGGCTCCGGTGGGAGCACCACGGTCACGGGCTACATTGCAGAAGCGGGAGGCTCGACCGCCATCAACTATGCTCTCTCGAGCAGCACGACCGGGTCCAACGGAGGGCAGGGCTCCTTAGGCGCAACCAACTGCACGCGAAGTAGCCAGGCGTTCACCTATTGTTCGGCTGCTTATTCCGCCCCGGGCACAGTATCGTCGACCGCCGCGACCTACATTGTGGCGACGGTCGGCACCTCGTCTTCAACCGAAGCGGCCGAGGTGCTGCTCGACAGCGAGGGAATCGACAGCAACCCCGCGACGCACCAGACGGAGTTGACGACGCCGATGCTGCTCGGCAGCTCGGGAGGAAATAACAACGATTACGACACGACAGTTCAAGGCGGACAGACTTACATTACTGACTGCTGCGGAGGGACACTGGGCTCTCTGATCCAAAACAGCGGCGGGACGCAGTATCTGCTGAGTTGCAATCACGTGCTGGCGCGCAGCGATCAGGCGAGCACGGGAGAGATGATCGTGCAGCCCGGGCTGATCGACAACAACTGCACGCCCAACGGCGACGGATCGGGGACGACGGCGGTGGGCGTGTTGACCACCTGGATTCCGTTGAGCTCGATGACGACGAATGTCGATGCGGCGATCGCTCAGGTGAATTCGGGGGCAGTCAACACGAGCGGCGCGATTCTGGAGTTCGGCACTCTGCAGGCAAACGGGACGTTGGCAGCGGCGCCTCCGGGAGTCTCTTCAACAGGAGGCAAAGGAGAAACGCTCACAACAACGGGCCTGACAGTGGCCAAGAGCGGGCGTACCACGGGGCTCACTTGCGCCGCCGTTTCGGCGATCAATCTGAATGTAGAAGTCTCCTATTACAAGAACTGCGGTGAAACCGAGCCCTATCTGACAAAGACGTACACCAATCAGATCGCCGTTGAGGGCGCCAATTTCAGCGATGCGGGCGATTCCGGCTCCCTGGTGGTCGACGCCAGCAACGCTGAACCCGTTGGACTGTTTTTTGCCGGCGGAGTGAACTCTTCGGGAGTCGCTGAGGGCGTGGCCAACCCCGCGCCGGCGGTTCTGTCTGAGCTGGGCACGCAGGAGGGAACCACCTACACCTTCGTTGGCACAACGGATCACCCCGTAAGCTGCCTCAATTACGGCGACGGCACGGTCAACGCAGCGCAGGCAATTACGCTCACCGCTGCGCAAACGGCTCTTGCCAATCATGCGCTGGCTTCAGCGCGCGCCCTGGTCAACCCGTCGGGCGGAATTCTTGGCGCTGCGGTGGGAAAGAGCAACGACAACATCGGCGAGGCCGCCGTGATTCTCTATGTCGACCAGAACATGAACGCTGCGGCGCCGCAAACCATCAACGGGGTACGCACAGAGATGATCCCCGCTACGGCGCAAGAGATTGCCGACGGCCTGACGCCGCAAACTACCGGCAGACTCGCGAGTCTGTCGCCGACTGCGATCAACCAGGCGATTGCCGCCAAACAGCAAATCGCTTCCAGCCTGATGAAGCAGAACCCGGCGTTCTTTGGAGTAGGCGTCGGCCAAAGTCTCGACAATCCCAAAGAAGCGTCGTTGGTGATCTATGTAGACCGCAGGCAGGTGCCGGCAACCCTCCCGGCGACCATCAATGGCCTGCGTACGCGTTACGTCATCATGGACCGCCTGCATGTCACCCGGTCGTATTTGACCGGTGCGGTGCGCTCTCAGAGCCATTGCATTGCGCATGCAGCTGCGAGGCAGAGAAACCAGGACGACCCATTTGGGGTTCATGTTCTGCGGGGCCTGAAGATTTTCTGAGGTGGTTCTCAGGTCGAGGCCGGTGCGGTGGCGTCGATTCCGGCTGCAGACATGGCTCCCTTCGCCGGATTGAGCTCATCGGGAATGAAGATGAGAAAGACGGTTCCTGAGCCGTGGGGCGCCGCGGAGGGATTGGGCGATGCGGACCGGCTGCGCAGGCGTACCGTCCCGTGATGTTTCAGCACAATCTCGCGGCTCAGCCACAGCCCAAGCCCTGTCCCGGTCGATTCCTTGGTGGTAAAGAAGGCCTCAAAAACGTGCCGCCGTACTTCCGGGTCCATGCCCGATCCTGTATCCGCAATTGCAATCCTGACTCCCTCGAGCTCTCCGTTTTTCCAGTCGTGAGAGCGGCGAGCGCGCACCAGAAGCCGGCCGCCCGCGCTGCTGGCATCTACCGAATTGCCGACCAGGTTCGCCACCACCTGGCGAATCTCTCCGGCGAAGCAAAACAGAGTTAAGGCAGGATCGTAATCGCGTTCCACATGAAGATCGAGTGCATTTAGCCTGCTTTGGTACAGGTTGAGCACCGAATCCAGGATTTCGGCCATCGATGACCGCGCCGGTTGCGTTGGCTGACGATAAAAGCGCAACGTTTGTTGCGTGATTTCGCTTACGCGGCGCACTTCCTTTTCCGTCATCACCAGATACTGCTGCGCTGTTTCGGGAAGATCGTCGAGGTTGCGGAGCAGGAAGAGCAGGTTCGTAACAGCTTCCAATGGGTTGTTGATTTCGTGAGCAATGGAGGCTGCCAATCGCCCGGTGACGGCGAGCTTCTCACTACGGCGCAACGCCTCCTCGCTGCGTTTTCGCTCGCTGGCATCGAGAACGATGATTCCCACCCACCGTACCTGCTCCGGCGTTGTCCTCACGGGGTAAAGACTGACCAGCCAGGTCCAATACCGGCGCGGCTTGCTGCCCTCTCCGCTCAATTCGAGGTTGCGTACCGGCCCTTCGCTGGAGAAGACACGCTGTACGGCCGCACTGATTCCTTCTGCCGCCGGCTTGGGCAGAAGTTCGGCGAGCGTGCGGCCCAGATGATGGCTTACGGCAAAGCCTGTGAGGTCGGCAAAAACCTGGTTCACCCGGACGAATCGTTCGTTGCTGTCGACAAATGCCAGCCCGATGGGGGCATTGGCCAGCATGGAATCGAGCAGCGAGAGGGTGTCGTTCAGCCCCGTCTGCTGCTCGTCAAGTGACGCGACCATGCGATTGAAGGTCTCGATGAGATCGCCGATCTCATTGTGAACGGTCACCAGCAAAGGGAATTGCCTTCCTCCCTCCGGCGAGGTCATGAGAGCCGTCGCGCCCTGGTGAAGCACGGCCAAGGGACGTGCGATGGATCGCCATGTCAAAAGGGCCAGCAGCACGGAGGCCGCGACCCAGATGATTGCGAAAACCAGCGTGTCGCGCTGAATTGCAGCCTGCTGGTCACGCGCGGCACTATTGTCGAACTCGACCCACACGAAACCGCGCAGCTGGTCACCGGTGTAGATTGCTCGCACGCCCTCCCATCGGTTGCCCGGCAAGGTAAATGTCCTCACGTTGTTGCGGGTTACCAGGGGAATCTGCGCCAGTTCCGCAGCCTCGAGTGCTGACTGATTTGTCTCACCCTTGCTGACGAAAAGAACCTTTCCGGCTTGATCGGTGACTCTGGCGAGGGCGATGTTGGGCGCTTTGCCGGTGGTCTGCACCGTTGTATCCGCCCACGCCAGCCTCTGCTCTTCGAGCGCCTCGGCGACCTGGGTGGCCAGGGCTGTCGTTTCGAAGGTGAGCCAGTACTGCGCTCTTACGTAGACACGTTGCCTTTGCTGCAGGGTGAGCACAACATCGAATAAGCCGATGGAGAGCAGTTCAAGCAGCAGCAGACCCGCAAGCATCTGCGAGCGAATTGATTGCGGCCACCAACGCATGTGCCACCGCTCCCCTCGGGTATAAGCGGACTTCAGTCTATCGGATAGGCGGTTGGGAGGGCATCCCGGCCTGGTGTGCCGGCTGCAACTTCGCCGTCAGAGCCGCTGCGATCTGTCTTCCGTGAAAGCGCCCATTCTCAATGAAGATCTCGCTGGTGCGCGAACCTGCAACAATCACGCCGGCCAGGTAGATTCCCGGCACATTGCTTTCCAGCGTCTCTGGGTTGCAGACCGGCAGCCGGTCGTGGCCCTCGAAACGCACTCCAATCCGCTCCAGGAAGGAAAAATCGGGGTGATATCCAGTCATGGCGAAGACGAAATCGTTGGGCAACGCCTCGCGGCCCGCTGGAGTTTCCACGATGACCGCGTCGGGGGTAATCTCCACAACCTCCGTCGAAAAGTAGGCCTTGATCTCGCCGTCTTTGATGCGGTTTTCGATATCCGGCTTGATCCAGTACTTCACGTGCGGCTGAACCCCTGCTCCGCGGTAGACGAGGGTGACGTGCGCACCGCTCCGCCACAATTCGAGGGCCGCGATGGCTGCGGAGTTCTTGCCGCCGATGACCACCACGTTCATGCCGTAAAACGGATGCGGATCGTGATAATAGTGGTGAACTTTGCTCAAAGTCTCACCGGGAATGTCCATCCAATTGGGCAGGTCATAGTAGCCCGTGGAGATCGCCAGCTTGCGTGTGTCGATTGCTCCCGGCCGGCCGAAACGGTCCACGGTGTGCACGGTGAAGGCGCCATCGGCACCGGTCATGCGCTCTACGCGGTGGTACTGGCGCACGTCGAGGCGGTAGTACGCCGTGACCTGGCGGTAATACTCGAGTGCCTCGCCGCGTGTGGGTTTGGCATTCGGGCTGGGAAAGGGGATGCCGCCGATCTCGAGGCGCTCCGAAGTGGTGAAGAAAGTCATATGGGCGGGATAGTGAAAGATCGAGTTGCAAACGCAGCCCTTATCCACCAACGCCACCCGGAAGCCCGCCTTTTGCGCCTCAATGGCGCAGGCCAGCCCGGTTGGTCCCGCACCCACAACCAGAAGGTCGTAAACAGGTTCCGGAGCCGGAGCCCGAGTGTTTTCGGTCATGCTTTTAGATTAGGCTACGGCGGGCCATTCCTGGGAGAGGCAGAAGGGTTCGGAGACGGCAAGCCGCTGCCGCAAAACAGAACCGCTCCAGCTTCGGCTGGAGCGGTTCGTCGAATCACGCTCTCAAGTCGCGCGGCCTAGGCAAGGGCCACTTGCTCCATCATTGGAACCCCGGAAGTCTCGGTGGCAATCGTCGGCGCAGGCGCTGCCGGCTGCTGGGAATGCGAGGTGCGCGTGAGGCGGTGCACGAAATGATAGGGCGGCCATGGCCCTGAAAGTTGCATCTGGCACTCGCGCATCATGGCGCTGGTGCTCCCGAATTTATTCTGGTACCTCTCGACGCATTTGCGGTCGATGAGGTGAGCGATGTCGAGCATCATTTTGCCGTTCTCGGTCAGACGGCAACTTACTTCCTCGTCAAGCGGCTGGAACAGCCTGTGCATCTGAAAGCTCACCGCACGCGCCCGAGTCTGACGTTCCCGCGCTCGCGAGGCATTTTCCCTCAGATTGCTCAGGTATTCCCGGCCGGCGCTGTCGGCCGTCAAGCGCTTTTCGATCTCCTTGCCGCAACAATCGTCGACAAAGATCTTCAGGTGCATCTCCGTTTTGCCGCGGAGCTTGTCGATGTTACCCAGGAACTGGCGCTGGTTTGAGCGAATCGACTTTCGCAGCGTTTCGTCGTCATGAAAGACGGTGCCGAAGCGGAAGGCAAGGACGGTCGAGTGCTGGAAGCAGTCCGCGATGACTCTGGCGTGATCGACGCCCGAACGCTGGTTGAAGGTTTCCTGAGGGTTATGCTCGCTGACGATCACAGCCAGATCGCTCGCGGGATAAAGAAAAACCTGATTGCCACTGACCCCAAGGACCGATTCCAGGGGAACCGGCTTACGATGACGCGTTAATTCGGGAAATGCTTGTTTTTCACCGATGCAGTAGGCATACCATGCCATGACGAGACACTCCGTCCGCGCGCGCCGGACCCGTCAGGCGCCGCTGGTTGATGAAGCTCTGTGAACTTGGGAACAACTGCATGCATAGTGGTTGGGACCGGGCCCGTGGTTGCGGACCCCAAAACTATCGCAAATACTAGTCTTCTGAAAATACGACTGGCAACAGCGCAGTGGAAAAAGTTAGCTCCCGGGGCCAAAATCTGTAAAAGTTACATTGATATAAACGAAAGAACTGTTTGTAAAATAAACAATGTGAGCTACTTCACCAATTTTCGGCTCGTACCGGGCGAGGAGGATCGATTTCTTCCTGGATCGAATGTTGCCGGGCTTTCCGAGGACCCCGGTCCCATTGGCTCCTCACGAGTCGAGCCGACGGCACCCGGGCAAGACCTCTCCGAACTCTAGTAGACTCAACGGCAGAATGCTTCGATTTTCCCGCTTCCCACTCCCGCTGGCAATCCCAGGTTTCCCAATCTTTTTTGCTTTTTTTATGGCTAGCGCGGCCCTAACTGGAGTAGCCGCCGCCCAGGGTACGCACCTTTGGTCGCAATCGCAAATGGAAGAGTTTGAGAAAGGGACGCCGAGCGGCATTGCCATTGAGAGCGATGGACATTTGCGCCAGGGCGCTGGAATATCTGACCTGCTGACGACGCCGTCGACCTTTGTCTGGGCCCTAGCTGCCGATAAGAGCGGAGCGATCTTTGCGGGCACCGGGACACCAGCGTCCGTCCTGCGACTGGGCGAAAAACCGGGAGACAAGCCGGTTACGCTCTTCGAAACCAAGGACATCACGATCCAAGCTCTGCGTCTTGGTCCCGACGGGGCGCTTTATGCCGCTGCATTGCCAAGCGGCAAGGTTTACAAGCTCAACCCGGCGGCGACGGCCAAGCAAGACGAATCCGATGCCGCGGTGGTTTTTGACGCCGCCAAGATCGACGAGGCAAGCCGAAGCCAGGCCAAGGTGGGCTCGCCGACACCCAGTTCCGGACCCCATTACATCTGGGACCTGACCTTCGACTCCAGCGGTCGCCTCTACGTCGCTGCTGGCAATCCCGGCGCCATCTACAGAGTTGATGTGACCAAGCCGGATGCCAAGCCCGAGCTGTTTTTCAAGACCGATGAAGCGCACATTCGCGCCCTGGCGTGGGATGCCAAAGGCAATCTGATCGCAGGCTCCGACGGCTCAGGGCTGGTTTACCGCGTTGACGCGCATGGCAAGGGATACGTGCTGTTCCAGGCTCCTCGTCGCGAGATTACCGCCGTGACGATCGACCCCAAGGGGACCATCTATGCGGCCTGTGTGGGCGACAAGAGTCACAACCCACTGCCGCCGCTTCCGGTCCAGGGAGTTGCCGCCATTAGCATTACCGTGGTGCAGCCTCAGTCGCTGCAGGCGGCCAATTCCAGCACCGCGGCGCCTGAAGGAACGGAGATCTACTCGCTGACTGAAAATCAGGCTCCGCGCAAGCTGTGGTCCGGCAAAGACGAAATTGTCTACGCACTCGCCGCCGGTCCCGATGGTCTGCTCGCCCTGACCGGCAATCGCGGACGCATCTTCCGCATCCACGACGATGGCAGCTACGCCGATGTGGCGCATCTGAGCGCGCAGCAGGGGCTCGCTCTTTCGAACCTCCCGGGTGCGGAGGGCACGGGTGTAATTCTTATCGGCACGGGAAATACCGGCAAGGTCTATTCGCTGGGAGCGACGGAGATGCACGAATACGCCAGCGATGTTCTGGACGCCGGAGCTTTCGCCCGCTTCGGGCGCATGGAGATTGAGCCGGGATCGCAAGGCTACGAAATTCTCACTCGTACCGGCAATGTGGAGCAGCCGGTCCGCGGCTGGACCGATTGGCAGCCGCTTCAAAACAATTCTGTGGCCTCGCCTGCTGGTCGTTTTCTGCAGTGGAAGGCAGTGCTGCACGCGGGCGGGGTACTGGGCAGCGTGGGCGTAGATTACCTGCCCGTCAATGCCGCACCCGTGGTCGATGACCTGGTTGTCGTGCCTGGCGCTCGCCTCAATGCGCAAAACATGGCGAACCCGCAGGGGCAAACGGTCAATATCAACTTTCCGTCGGCGAACCAGGGCGGCACGATCAGCTTCGACGCTTCAAACCAGCCGCTTCAGGCGAACAAGGATCGCACAGCCGTTACCGCCCGTTGGGCCGCACATGACGACGACGGCGACGACCTGATCTATTCGCTCTATCTGAGAGGCGACGAAGAGACCGTTTGGCGGTTGCTCAAGGACAAAATCACTGACAAGGCCTATAGCTTTGACGCCAACCTGATTCCCGATGGCGGCTATCGGCTCAAAGTGGTCGCCTCCGATGCTCCATCGCATACTCCCAACGACGCTCTGACCGGCGAGAAGATCAGCGACCGCTTCGAAATTGATACCACGCCGCCGGCGGTGAGCGGCCTAAAGGCCGTCGCGCAACCGGCAGAATGTTCGAGCGCCCATTGCACCAAGCCGTTTCTCATCGACTTTGACGCCGAGGACGCCTTTTCTCCCATCGCGCGCGCTGAATACTCGCTCGACGCCGGCTCGTGGCAATACATCGATCCGGTAGGCAAAATCTCCGACTCCAAGATGGAGCACTATGAATTCCGCATCTCGCTCGACGCCGCATCGGGTCGCATCGGCGAACACTTGATCACCGTCCGCGCCTACGACCGTTACGACAATGTCGGCGTAGCCAAAACGGTGATCCCGGCGCAGGATCAATAGACTCCATGCGATTTGAGCTTTTTATTGCGGGACGATACCTGAAAGCCAAGCGGCGGCAGGCCGTGGTGGGCGTCGTCACTGTGATCTCCATCGCCGGTGTCGCGGCGGGAGTGGCCGCGCTCATCATCGCCCTGGCCATCACCAATGGGATGCGTCGCGATCTGCAAGACAAGCTCGTCGATTCCAGCGCGCATATTCAGTTGATGGCTGTTGACGGCTTTGGAATCGATGATTGGCGCAGCCTTCTGACGCGGGTGCGCGCGGTGCCACATGTGGTCGCGGCCGCGCCCGGTCTCTACGAGCAGGTCTTCGTGGCTCGCGGAGCGCGTGGCGGCGGCGCCATGGTCGAAGGCATTTTGCCGGACCAGGAGGGGGCTGTCAGCCATTTGCTGTTAACCGCAACTCCGGGTGCGATCGCAGCGCTGAAACCGGAGCCGGAGGCCGGGGCTGCGGCGGAGCCTGCGCCACCGGCAGCTGGCCAGTTGCCGCCCATCGTTCTCGGCAAAGACTTGGCGGACACTGTGGGCGCCTCCGCAGGCGATTCCGTAACCCTGATCAGCCCGCAGGGAGAGATGACGCCGCTGGGCGTGGTTCCAAAATACGTGCGCTTCCGGCTCGCGGGAACCTATCACACGGGATTCTACGAGTACGACTCGCAGATGGGGTTTATCCGGCTCGCCGACTCACAGCGCCTTTTCGACGAGCCCGATCTCGTTTCGGTGATCAGCATCCGCGTCGACGATGCAAATCAAGCGCCCCAGGTCGCTCAGTCGATCGAGCAGGTTGCGGGGAAGCATTACATGACCACCAACTGGACCGATGAGAATCGCGCGCTGTTTCGCGCCCTCAAACTGGAACAGATCGTCACCTTCATCGTGATCGCGCTTATTGTGATGGTCGCCGCACTGAACATCCTTATTGCTCTGACCATGATGGTGATGGAAAAGACCCGCGATATCGCGGTCATGATGAGTTTTGGAGTGCAGCCCGCGCAGGTGCGGCGCATTTTCTTGCTGCAGGGATTTCTCATCAGCATCGTCGGTACTTTGATCGGACTGATCCTCGGCTATTTCGCGTCCTGGGCCGGAGGCCACTACCACTTCATCCACCTTTCCGCCGAGGTTTATTCCATCGACACATTGCCGTTCGCGCCGCGCCTTATCGACGGCGTTATCGTGGCAGCTGTGTCGATCGGAATTTCGCTGTTGGCGACGCTCTATCCGTCGTCGGCCGCTGGCGGCATCCCGCCAGCTGAGGCGCTGCGCTACGAGTAAGCCATTCTAAATCAGGAAGATTTTACAATGTGACACATTATGTGCCACATTTAATCTATGCCCACTGTGAATCCAAGCATCAATCTCCGTCAATTGCGGGACACGCGAAAACTCAAGGCATGGCTGAAGGCCGGGAAAACCGTCGAGCTTCGCGAGCGAAATGCCGTTCTCGGCGAGATCGTACCAAAAAACGGAAAGCAACCCCGTCAACCTGTCGAATGGCCCGATTTCGAAGCCCGAGCGAGAGAGATTTTCGGGGACAGAATCCTGCCCGGGGCCGACTTGCTGATTGAGGAAAGAGAGCGGAGCCGCTATTGAGAATCTCCGCCGATAGCAGCTTTTTTGTCTCGCTCTATCTCGTCGATCGACATTCCAAGGATGCGTGGGACCGGGCGGCTTCCAATCCGGATGTCTGGCTGACGCCTCTCAATCGCGCCGAGGTTTTCCATGCAATTTACGCGCATGTCTTTTGGCAAAAAGCGACACTTCTTCAGGTAGAGAAGGCAATTGCAAATTTTCGGCGAAGTTGTGAAAACGGCGTTTGGAGTATTTCGGAGTTCCCTGCCGGCGCGTTTGAGCGGAGTGTGGATTTAGCACGACAATTCGGGTCAACTCTCGGAATCCGTACGATCGATTCTCTTCATGTCGCCTGCGCTCTTGAACTCGGGGCGAAGAAGTTTTGGACCTTCGATGAGCGGCAGGCAAAACTCGCTCAAGCGGTCGGGCTCGACACTGCTCCCTAATTTGCCCGGCCTTCGCAGTCCTACTGCGGCGTGATAATCCCGCCGAGCGCGTGCCGCCGGGGCAACAAAATACCCCGATGGTCGACTTCCGCCGCTGGCCCATTTACGTCCAGCAAAGCCTGCGTGACCTCGCGCTCCAAAATTGCTCCCCCACACGCGGGACACCAATCCACTTTCGTGCTTTGAGCGATCACCGCGTGACACTGGCTGCAGATGCGTTCCATAGCGAAAGACTACCGCATATTCCTGGCTGCCGCCTTCTTGTTCCCTTGTTCCCCCGTTCTCTTGGTCCCTGCTTTTCTAATCTCTGCTCTTAGACACCGTAGACTGATTTCATGCACCCTCCGGTTCGCCTGGTGGCGATCGATATGGACGGCACGCTTTTGCCGGCCGCTTCGCAGGCCATCAGCCAGCGCAATGCGCGGGTGCTATGTGCAGCACAGGGGGCGGGAATCACGGTCGCGATCGCCACTGGCCGCCGTGCCGCATACACGACACCAATCCTCGAAAACCTCGGCCTGCGAGCGGACACGCCTCTGATTACGTCCAATGGAGCAGTGACCTGCACGCTCGGCGGGCAGACAGTAGACACCTGCCATTTGAGCGCGCGGGCGGCGCGGGGTTTGTGCGGCCTGCTCCGTCCTTTCGGAGTGGTCGTTTTCACATTCGATCGTCCGGGCAGGGGCGAATTGGTTCTCGAAGAGCTCGAGCAGGCCCACGGACGCATCGCCCTATGGGTTGAAGCCAATCGCAACTCGATTGAGGTGATTAAACCATTGGAGCTGGCGTTCGTGGATGGAAACGATCCGATTCAGGGCATGGCGGCGGGCTCGGTGAGCCGGATGCGCCAAGCTGAGGAGGCACTGAAGACGAGCGAGTGGGCAGCGGAGTGCGAGAGCGCGCGGACAGAATATCCGGCGCGCGATCTGTCGATCCTCGACATCCTGCCTCCGGGAGTCTCCAAGGGCTGGGCACTTGAGCGTCTCGCTTCGCGTCTCGGCATCAATTGCAGAGAAACCATGGCCATCGGCGACAACTGGAACGACGTCGACATGCTGGAGTGGGCAGGGCAGGGAATCGTCATGGCCAATGCGGCGCAGGAGCTTCGCACCATGGCCAAAATGCGCGGGTGGAAGCAGGCGCCGTCGAGCAACGACGACGGTGTTGCGGTGGTGCTTGAAAGGATACTGGCGAGGCAAGCAGTGGCGACAAAATCATGAGAGAATTCCGCCAGGGACTCAAGGTGCGCGCTCGGCTCATCATGGCATTTGCAGTGCTCGCGGCTCTCGCCGGCTCGGCGAGGTCATCGTATGCTGCCGAGTTGGTCACCTTGACCAACGGCTTCGCCATGCGCTGCGACCACCATGCCCCGGTGGAGGGACGAGTGCGGCTTTATCTGAGCGCCGCTGAAGACAACTACATCGATTTCGCGCCGGCGGAGATCGTTTCGTATGAAGTCGTGCCCGATGCGCCTGCCGCAGCGGCCCCTGCGACGGCCGCGCCCAACCCGCCCGCAAAGCTGACGCCGGCGGACATACGTGAGATGCTTACGCGCGCGGGAAGCGAGCACAACATCGATGTCGATCTACTGGCCAGCGTGGTGAAGGCCGAAAGCGATGGAAACTCGCGCGCCGTAAGCCGCGCCGGAGCGCAAGGCCTGATGCAGTTGATGCCGGCGACTGCTGCCGATCTCGGCGTCCAGGACAGTTTCGAGCCAGATCAGAACGTACGCGGTGGATCAGCATATTTCGACGCTCTGCTCGTCCGCTATCGCGACAACCTGGCCCTTGCTCTTGCCGCCTACAACGCCGGACCGGCTGCGGTGGAGAAGTACCACGGTATTCCTCCCTACGCCGAAACCCACGCATACATCGCCCGCGTCATTCACGAATTCAACCGCCGTGTGCTGGCACGAGAAGCACTGGCCAAGCGCGCGGCGCAGCCTCACTAATGTGGTTGAATCCGAAGATTGTTGCTTCACTTGAAGCCCCAAATGCAGGTCCCCATTCGACTACGGTCGCTTGCGCGACCTTCGCTCAGGGCAGGCTTTCGACTCGTTTTGGCGCGAAAAACGCACCAACACTCGCTCAGGATGACCGGTGGTTGATGTCGCAAACTTCAGGCCCTGAGAATCTCCCGGCGACAGCAGGATGAAAACCATGTGCCATGATGTTCAGAAATGACCTGCGATCCCGATCTCTTCGTCGGATGGCACGAGCTGCATCCCGATCGTCATTTGAACTTTCAGCTCAATCGTTGGGCGGGGTTCGGCGGACCGCGCTGGCTTGAGGACGTGCGGCCGTTTCTGGATCAGTTCAAGAATTACGACGCGTGGTGTTCGATCTTTGCTTTGTTGGGAGAACGAGCCGACGCCGACGGAAGGGCGTTTCACGCCGCGCTCCATTTCCGCGCTGCCGAGTTCTTTATGCCACCCGGCGACCCCAGAAAGATGCCCTTGCGGCGGCGATTGCTGCCCATGCTGCGCGCGGCAAACGGTGTCCACGAGAGCGCGCGGCGCGAAGTCCTTTACCAGAATGCCCGCCTGCCTGTGTGGGAGCTTGGCGTCGAGAATTCCGGACGCACCGTTGTCATCTTCGGCGGATTCGACAGCTATATCGAGGATTTCTTTCCCGCGTTCACTCAGCTTGGCCGTCAGGGGTGGCATGTGGTCGCGTTCGATGGTCCGGGGCAGGGAACGGTTCTTCACGATCAACAAGTGCCCTTCACTCCGCATTGGCACGGTCCGGTGGGCGCGGTTCTCGATGCCCTGAACCTGAACGATGTGACGGTGGTGGGGATTTCCCTGGGAGGATGCCTCGCGCTGCGGGCCGCCGCCTTTGAGCCACGTATCAGGCGGGTGGTTGCCTTCGACGTACTCGCCGATCTGCATCGCGTGACGCTGTATCAGCAGCCAAAAGCCATTGCAGCCGGCCTGGAAGTGCTTTTGGCGCTGGGTGCGCGTTCCATCATTAATCGGGGAGCCAAGAGTGTGGCGCGGAACAACCTGCAGCAGCAATGGATGCAAACACAAGGGATGCTGGCATTCGGAGCCCCGACAACCGCAAGGGCTATTGAGGCCGCGCGAGCGTACCACACGCGCGATATTTCTCATCTGGTGACGCAGGATGTTTTGTTGATGGCCGGTGAAGACGATCACTTTATTCCCATCGACCAACTTGGGATGCAAGACCGTCTCTTGACTTCGACCCGCAGTACGACGTTGCGAGTTTTCACTCGAGCCGAGCAGGCTCAGGCGCATTGCCAGGTGGGCAATCTGCCCCTGGCGGTTCGTGTGATGAGCGATTGGGCCCGTTCCAAGCAAGAAGGCTGATCTGGATGTCAAATTCCCAGGCCGAACCGCCAGGTTTGCAACTATGGGACGCATCGGAGTCAAGGCCGGAATTGGGCGCATGGACCGGTGCGGGCCCTAGCATACACTCAAGGAGAGCAGGAACGGCTCGGAGATCGCTTGAAGAAAAGCCAATGGATTTTGGGCCTGGTCGTGCTTGCGGCGCTCATCGCCCTGGCCTTTTGGGCTCGCACCCGGATTCACTTTGACTTTCATGTTTTTTCTGCTCAGGTTGCCCGAGCTGACTGGCGTCTCATCGCCGTTGGCGCTGCGTGCATCTATATCGGCTTTGTTTTCCGCGCCTTTCGCTGGAGCCTGCTGATTCGCCACGAGCAGAGAGTCTCGACGCTCTCGCTTCTCGGCACGCAGGTCATCGGCTTTACCGCGGTGGCATTAATTGGCCGCGTAGCCGACCCGGTTCGCCCTTTTCTCGTCGCTCGAAAAACCGGGCTCTCGCTTGGTTCACAAATCGCCGTTTACATTGTCGAGCGGCTCCTCGACGCAGGATCCATGGCGCTGATTTTTTCGGTCGCGATGATCTGGGTTCCCGGCGATCAGCTGCTCCATGCCACGGCGCATAGCGGTCCAATCGCCCGGCTCGTTCCGCACCATCAGAATCTCGCACTTTTCATCGCGCGCTTCGGAGGGCTTTGCCTCACGCTTTTTGGAACCCTCTTCCTCGTCGCCGTTCGCCTGGCCGGCGGCGCCGTCGCGCAAATCTTTGAAAAGGGGTTGGGGCTGGTCTCAAAGAACCTCGGCCACGCCGTGGCTTCAAAGATCCGCCAGTTCCACTCCGGCCTCGATACCATGCGCTCATTTGGCGACTTTGCAGCGGTCACCGGAACCTCGCTGAGCATGTGGCTGCTGATCACTTTTGCCTACTTCGTAACCTGCAGAGCCTTCCCCGATTTGTCGGCCCTTACGGCTCCCAAGTGTGTGCTGCTGATGGTGGCAAGTGGAACCGCCAGCGTGATTCAACTGCCGGTGATCGGCTGGTTCTCGCAGATCGGCCTGGTAGCCGTGGCGATCTCGGGGATTCTTGGTGCGGGAGCTGAGGCGGCCACAGCGTGCGCCACGACGCTGCTTCTCGTTACTTTTCTGGGCGTTGTTCCCGTGGGCCTGATCTGGGCTCAGTTCGAGCACATCAGCCTGCGCAAAGTGGCTTTGGAGAGCGAGCTTGCCGGTGAGGTTGTCGCCAAACAAGAGGAAGCGGC
>Ga0187855_10001558_pt1 | contig 18107 bp, 20 predicted proteins | sample June2016WEW_8_10_2_FD_132969 | JGI IMG/M metagenome (GOLD analysis project Ga0187855, IMG submission 132969) | Peatland microbial communities from SPRUCE experiment site at the Marcell Experimental Forest, Minnesota, USA - June2016WEW_8_10 | ecosystem: Environmental > Terrestrial > Soil >...
CCAGCTTGGCAAGATTCAAGATCACAAGGTCTTTGAAGCGTTAAATCCAGAAAGCTGGACGTCAATGTCGAACAAGGAAGCGATGTGATTCGCGGCGCTATATCCTCTATCTTCAGCATTTTCATTTCAACGCCCGCACGGTGACCGGCGATGGGCTACGCGCTTTCGTGGGCGGCGACTAAGGGTGACGCGGAGACGGTCCATTCTGCTCTGGGGTTGCGGCCCACGGGCAAACGTGAAGAAAGTCCCAAGTCGGACATTGTCGGAGCCGAATTGCGTGGCGGATGGTATCTCGTGCTCTACCGAGGATGCGACGCCGCCAGGCGAGCGCGCAAGAGTTTGTCTCGATTGGGCGAGGTCGTGTACTGCTCGGTCGAAGAGCACGTCATGGTCAGCGCCGCGTCGGCGTGGAAGGACGGCAAATGCCTATGGTCCGTCGTGCACGATGGGCAGGAAGGTATCAACGACCTGCAAGTCAAAGGTGCGCTGCCGGCGAGCTTTGCCTCGATTCGAGATCGCCAGAAAGCCAAGCAGGATGCGGGAGAAAAGGTCCCGATCGACGGGGAGGAATTTGCCGTCGACCATATGTTCGACGTCCCGGTGGATTTGGCGCTGGAGCTTACCGGATTTCGCCACGATCGCGATGTTCCGGGTGTCGAGGGCAACGCTTACGAGGTTCTGGAAAGCGCGAAGAAGCGGTGGGGTTTGTTTTGAGCACCGGTGTCCGGATTCGGCGTGCGCAGCCTTCGGACCGAGATTCTCTATCGTGCCTGCGTCACGCGCTTTGGCCGGACTCTTCCGCCGAAGAGCATGGACGTGAACTCGAAGCGGTTCTCGCGGGGAACGCGCCTGGCACTCTGCCGCAGGTGATCTTTGTTGCGGAGGCGCAGGATCAATCGTTGATCGGTTTTCTTGAAGCGGGATTGCGGTCGCATGCGGATCATTGCGACCCGGCGCTGCCTGTCGGTTATGTGGAAGGGTGGTACGTCGCGGAAGGGCAGCGGCGGCGCGGGATCGGCAAACAACTGCTGGCCGCGGCGGAGGATTGGGCGCGCGGTCAGGGCTGCACGGAAATGGCTTCGGATACGCAGATCGACAATGCACTTTCGCTGCGCGTGCATGAATCGCTCGGGTTTCGGGTTGTCGAACGGGCGATTCTGTTTCACAAATCGTTGGGCTAGCGCCGCCCGATTTGTTTCTGTCAACCGTCGTGAAAGCCGCCCGCCACGGTCGGCGGCCGCTACAACTTCTCCGAAATTTGCGGAAATAGAAGGATGCGGGCGGTGCGCCTCAATAGTCGTAGACGTGTTCGATGGTGCCGCGGTTGGCCAGGTCGTTCAACACCAGGTGCAGATCTTGGACGCGACATTCGAGCACGACGCGCTTTACGTCGGGGCGCGTGAGGACCTTCTCGAAGAACAGCACGTGTTCTTCTCGCGTTGCGGCGGTCCAGTTTTGCACGATGGCGCTGACGGTGATCTCGTCGTTGCCGGCGATCTGCACGAAGTAGACCTCATCTTCCGAGAGTTGGACCGCCAACTGGGTGAACTCCTGGTAGCGCGGAATGCTGACGACGTAGGAGCGCTCGCCGATGTTTTTCACTTTTCGCACCCGAGGATATTTCTGGAAGAATTGATCGGGGGTGTTCTCGATCCAGGTGTAGGTTTCCGCTGATTCGGCTCCGTAGGTCAAATGGCTGGCCTTTTCGAGAAATTCGGCGTAGATCGATTGCAGGCCGTAGTCGACGCTCAGAATCGCCTTTCGCTCCAGCTTGCGGATCGGATGTGGTCCCCAAAAAGTGGTTTCTTTCCACAGACCTTTCAACGCGTGGGCGAACTGAAATTCGTAGAAAGGACGGACATACACGAAATTGGCATATTCCCGCGCCACGCGGGCGGCATAGGCATCTTCGTCGACGAGCTGGTGCGAGCTGGTCCATTCGCTGAATCGCCCGACGGTCTGTTCATAGGCGCCGCGAATCGCATACTCGACCGCGAAACTCGTGCCGAGCACGACCTCCGCCAAATGATCGCCGAAATCGAATTGATGGCGGCTGTGGGTGATTTCGCAAATGAGGCAGTAGCCGTGCCAATACTGATAGATCGCGCCGAAATAAGGAAAGCCGCTGGGCAGCGAACCTTTTTCCAGATACGTGGCGCGCTCTTCGTAGCTCCAAACGATGTACGACTCAGGATAGGAGTAGTACGCGTCTTCGAGCGGGCGGCGATTTTTGCCGACGTCGGCAGCCGCGATCTGTTGTGGCTGGGCGTCGCCGGGCAAGGCTCCCACGTCCGGCTTGGTCAGCGTGCAGATCAGCGCAAAGACGATCAGGAAAAGCGCGAACGCGCCTGCGACAATCGCGAGGGCGAGCGCAACTTTCCGGAGGAACCATTTCAAGGAAGCGACCAACGTTAGGCCTCTTTGGCGGCGGAAGTCTCGTTGCCCGGCAGGCTCACGGTGGAAGCGATCCAGAACGCGGCGATGAAAATCAGAATGTGCGGCAGGTTCACCAGAACATTCTTGGTCAGCGGGATTTTATGAAGATGGCCGATGAAATAAGTCAGCACGTCAATCGAATACCAGATGCCCAGCACCCAGAAATAAATGCGCGCGGCCTTTGCGGAAATCAACGCGCCGATCACCGCGAGCGTGCCCGCGCCGAGATGTCCCAGGTCCACGATGCTGGTCATCTGAAACAGGCCGAACATCAAGCCATTCGCGTCCATGATCCCGGGAACGTAGTCCAGCAAGTACACGCCGAGAAACAACGCCGCGAAGCCCCAGGCACACTTCTGGATGGTCGTTATTTTTTTGGACATAGAGAGTTCTTGGAAGACCTCTCCCAAGCATAGTTCCTCGTATACTTTGGGAATACATACTTCTTGCTTTATTTATGCAAAACACTAACTCCCCCAGTCGCAAGAAGTCGCGTTTTCTCGCCTTTTTTCTCGCCATTGCGATCGTTTTGATTGCGGCAAAAGAGTTTTTTGAATACGCCGCGGCACCTGCCGAAGAAAAGACTTCCGACTTTGTATATCCGCCGAACGTCGACCAGACCAAGCCGACCACGCTGGTGCTGCAGGTACCGCCGTCGCCGCAAGTTCCCTTCGAGCAGGTTGGTGGCTTCATCAACGACGCCAGCCATCTCAACAAGACTTCGGTCTACGGGATCGTCAAGGTCGCGTCGGTGGACGACATCACCCAGGCGCTGCAATTCGCGCGCGACCACAACCTGAAGGTGACCGCGGCCGGACAACGGCACAGCATGGGCGGGCAGAGTTTCGTGCAAGACGGCGTGGTGCTGGATATGCGCGGCTTCAACCAGCTTCGCCTGGACAAAGAGCACAAGATCCTGAACGTGCAGACTGGGGCAACCTGGAAACAAGTGCAGATTTTTCTGGACGCGCAAGGCTTGTCGGTCAAAGCCATGCAGTCCATCAATATTTTCACCGTGGGCGGCACGCTGAGCGTCAATGCACACGGGATCGCGCACAATCCGGGGCCGATCGCGTCCACGGTGCGACAGTTTCACATCATGCTGGCGAACGGTGAAATCAAGACCGCAAGCTCGACGGAGAATCCGGAGTTGTTTCGGTCCGCGCTGGGTGGCTACGGCTTGATGGGCGTGATTCTAGATGTCGATCTGGACGTCGTGGACAACGAGATGTACGTCTGGAAAACGAATTACATGGATTACAAGGATTTCGCGACGTATTACCAGAAAAGCGTCGAGGGCAATCCGAAGATCGGGCTGGCGTACGGGCGGCTTTCGATGTCGCCGTCTACCTATCTCGCGGAAACCGCGCTGCACACTTACGAAAGAATTCCGGAAAGCGTGCCGGTGCAGCCGCTGAAGCCGCCGGGCTTCGTCTGGCTCGATCGCTTTGTGATCAATTTCTCAAAGACCGGAGGATTCGGCCGGCGCGTGCGGTGGGCCCTGGAAAAGTATGGCGAGCCGCGCCTGCACACCTGCTTGACGCGGAATCAGGCGATGGGCCGCGAAGAAGGCTGCCTGGTGTCGCGCAACCAGGAAATGTACGACTCGATGGACTACCTGGAAAACCGGTTGCGGGATACCGACATCCTTCAGGAATATTTTATTCCGCAACAGCGCATGCCCGAATTTGTCGACGGCTTGCACAAGGTGGTCGCGGCCAACGGCGCGAATCTCATCAACGTCACGATTCGTATCGTACACAAAGACACCATCACGGCGCTGCCGTACGCCCGCGAGGACATGTTCGCTTACGTTCTTTATTTCAATCAGAAATTCAACGACCAGGAAAGCCAGATTCTTCAGAAAACGACCACCGACCTGATCGACCTCTCGCTCGGCCTGAACGGTACCTACTATCTCCCCTATCAACTCTTCTACTCCCCCGTGCAGTTACGGAAAGCGTATCCGGACTTCGACCGCTTTCTGGCTGCGAAGAAGTACTATGATCCATCAGGCTTGTTCACCAACAAATTCTACGAAAAGTACGGAAAGATTTGATCGACGCGAAACGCCTCACGAAAATGCCGGCTGCAAAACAGATGAGCGCAATCATGGCGCTCGTGCTGACCGTGGTGCTCGTCGCCGCAGCGCAATCGCAAACGCTGAATCTGCGCGCGCTCCCCATGGCGTCCGCACACTCCGCGTTACATCTTTCTCTTTCCGCCGACGCTTCCCAGCCTGAAGTGCCCGAGTGGTGCAGCGCCCTTCCGCGCCCGGAATTCAAATCGCTCCAACGCATCCTACCCAACGAACCGTGGTTCGAGATTTACAAGGTCGCGCCCAACACAATCGCTATCTACGAGCCGCACCAGTCCGAAGAAACCATCGCTTACCTGATCATGGGCACGAAGCAGGCGGTGCTGTTCGACACCGGCATGGGCATCGGCAACATTCACGGGCTCGTGACACGGCTGACTTCGCGGCCGATCGTCGTGCTCAACTCGCACACGCACAACGATCACATTGGCGGCAACTGGCAATTTCCGTACGTCTTCGGCATGGACACGGCGTTCACGCGCGCCAGCACGAAGGGCGAAACGAACGATGCGCAAGAGGAAGTCGGACCGGGACAAATTTGCGGAGAAGCGCCGAAGGGTTTCGATCCGAAGACGTATTCGACGAAGCCGTGGCACGTGTCGATTCCAGTGCATGATGGGTTCAAGGTGAATCTCGGAGGCCGCACGCTGGAAATCATCGCCACGCCCGGACATACGCCCGACTCGATCTGTCTGCTGGATCGCGACAACGGACTGCTGTTCACCGGCGACACGTACTATCCCGGAACGATCTGGCTGTATCGGCCGGAAACGGATCTGGAAGCATACGTTGCTAGCGTGAAGAAGATCGCGGCACTGGCGCCCGATCTGAAGCTGGTGCTGGGCGCGCACAACGTGCCGGTGGCACAGCCTTCCGTGCTCCCGCGACTGGTCGCCGCCATCGAAGCAGTGCGTGCGGGCCAGGGCGAAGTAAAATCCGCCGGCGACGGCAAAGCCATCCACACTTTCGACGGTTTCTCTTTCCTGCTCAAAGCTGCGCCACAGGCCCAGTAAACTCCTTCGGCGGCCTGCGATACAATCGAACGCGTGCTGCACCACGCTCATCCCGAATTGAAGGGCGCGGAGTTCGTGGTCTTCGCGGATGCTTCCCGGCGCTACGTGGATTGCACTGAGGCGGTGTTGTATTTTGCTGGGTTACACGCGCGACGAGATGCTCAGTAAAACCATCGAGGACGTCAGCTACGACGTCAATGAAGTTCCGCGCTTGTTCGCGCTATACCTGAAAACGGGGGCGATGGAAGGCGAGTACGTGCTGCGGCGCAAGGATACGATGCCCGTTCCGATCCGCTACAAGGCTTTCGTTCTAAAAGACGGCTGCAACGCGGCGATCTGGGATCCGATCAAAGACTGGCGCGAGCCTTACCTCGCCGCTCTTCTGGAAATGGATTCCGCAAAACTCAAACGCAAGCTGGAGGTTGCGCTGGCCGCCATCCAAGCGGCGCGGGCATCGCAGGGTCCGAGTGTGCCGCCCCCGCCGGAACAGCAAGCGATGAACGACGCTGTGTCGGCACTCAATTCGCTGCTGCGTACGGTTAAGCCCGGCCCCACGATGAGCCGCTAAAGGGAGTCAGCCGGAAATCGGGACTGATTGCCGGAGCCATTTTTTCGGCAGCCGATCGGAGTTAGACTCTCCCTGGTAGGATATTCCCCATTGCGTTTTCAACTTAAACCAGCGGCTTGCGTTGGCGTGGCTGTGCTTCTCGCTGCCCTGCCCGCTGCTCCTGCGCGTCAACCCTCGCACGACAAAACGGTGTGGAACTACGAAGGCGGCTTGTTCCTGCAAACGAACGGGTCGATTCCCAACGGCCCTTGCTTCCGGATATCGGGTCACGTTGCGGCGGCCGGCTTTTTCGATAATCTCAAGAGAATCGACACGGATTCCGGAACGGTGTTCCGGCGCGGATCGGAGACGGTGACGCAGTTCCCCGATCATGTGGCGCTCGAGTTCGTGGTCTTCGACCATTACGATCCGACCTGCCCGCCTCAGGTGGAGAACACGAATTCGTCGCGCTATCTGACGCGGGCGTTGATGAGCTCGCTGCATCTGTACCTCTATTGGAAGCACGGCGTGGAGTTGCGGCCCATCGCCAACGTCGAGCCAAAATATTTTTCCGTCGATCCTGTCTTGCCCACGGCGACGGCGCGAGCCGCGGCGCACGGAAATCCCGTTCCGGAAAAACTGGCGTGGTCGTACGAGTTTTTAGTGCCCAGCGCGGGCGTGCCGGTGAGCGACAGCCTGGTCCTGATCCTGCGCACGCCCGATAATCACATCGCGGCCCGCGTCGCCGCCCGCATGTAGGCTTGGGTGAGATGTAGTTACCGATGGCCGCAAGGTCTCGGTGTTTTTTCTCCGTGCAAGTTGTTGTCACAAATCTTACCGACCCTGGGTCTAGAAAGTCCTAGTACATCTGCTGTCCCAAATACGGCCCTCGGGACAGTTGCCCCACCTGCATCCGGAACCTATTGTCACCCGTGAAGTTGCAGGTGGTGCCCCCCCTCAGGCCCCTCCGAACGCTTGCAATGAATGTTTTCTAATCCAGAAGGAATTGGCTCAGGAGGACTGTGTGAGGAAGGCCCTAGCTCTCATTTCTTTTATTTTTGTGATGTGCGTGCCGGTGATGGCCGAAACCCAGCAACCCATACGCGTGAAGTGTGGTGGCGCCGCGTACACGGATTCGAAAGGCCAAGCCTGGGCAACCGACTACGATTATAACGGCGGGCTGGTCAGCCAGCTGACAGGTCCGGTCAGTGGCACATCGGACCCGGCGCTGTTTCAACACGGACGCATGCCGGATACCAGCCCGCTGGTGTACACATTTTCGGTGGCCAACGGCGCGTATCACGTGAATCTTTACTTTTCCGAACTCAATTCCAGTGATGATTTCGTCGGCGGACGCGTGTTCAATGTGAAGACGCAGGGGAATGTGGTGATCCAGAATCTGGACATATTCGCCACGGTGGGGGCCAATAAGGCCCTGGTCAAGGGCGTGGACATCGCGGTGACGAACGGGCAGGCCACCATCGAACTGGACAACGTTCCGGGCCACGACCGCGGCAAAGTGGATGCCATCGAAATCACGCAGAACACTGGGGCGCCGGAACTGACGCTGAATTTCGTTTACCCGGACGGCACGCCGGTCACCGGGACGCTGAACTACTCGATGGCCACCTCCGCGCTGAAGCTCGGCGGCAACACTCCGCTGACCAAGGGCCAGGCGACTTGCGTTCTGTTTGCCGCACCGCAAATCATGGGATTGGTGGGGCAGATTCAACTGACTTTGAGCTTGACGGATTCCACGGGCAACACACTGTGGCAGATCGCGATGACCATGGACCCGACAAGCGTGAACTTCGGCGCGGTGGAAAGTTCATCGCTAAACGTGGTCGTCCAAAAAATGTAGTGCGCTTCCGGCTTCCTTCAAGGCGCCCACGTGAGGGTTGTCTCCCTCACGTGTTTTGGGATTCGAATGTAAGGCGGACAAAGTAACTCGGAAGCCTCTGGAATCATCAAACTGGCGTTGCCAACGACGATGATTCCCTTCTCGGTACTCGACCTCTCGCCAATTCCGCAGGGCGCGACTGCGGCTGATGCCTTTCGCAATTCGCTGGACCTTGCGCAACAGGCCGAAGCGTGGGGCTACCACCGTTTCTGGCTTGCTGAGCACCACAACATGCCCGGGATCGCCAGCGCGGCTACCTCGATTGTGATCGCGCATATCGCCGGCGGCACCAAAACGATTCGCGTGGGGTCCGGCGGCATTATGCTGCCGAATCATTCGCCGCTGGTGATTGCCGAACAATTCGGGACGCTCGCGTCGCTCTTCCCCGGGCGAATCGATCTTGGGCTTGGGCGTGCGCCGGGCACCGACACCTTGACGGCACGCGCGCTGCGGCGCGATCTTGCGACGAGTTCCGATCGCTTCCCCGAGGACGTTCAGGAACTGCAGCACTATTTTGAAGAGGTTGCGCCCGGGCAGAAAATTCGGGCGGTCCCCGGCGCGGGTCTGAAGGTGCCGATCTGGCTGCTGGGCTCAAGCCTGTTCAGCGCGCAGCTTGCGGCGATGCTCGGGCTTCCGTTCGCTTTCGCGTCACATTTCGCTCCCGCCGACATGATGGAGGCGTTGCAGCTTTACCGTCATCACTTCAAGCCCTCAAAGCAGTTGGACCGACCTTATGCCATGCTGGGCATCAATGTCATTGCCGCCGCCACCGACGGCGAAGCGCGCCGCCACTTCACTTCGCTGCAGCGATCGTTCACCAATCTTCGCCGCGGGATGCCCGGGCAAATTCCGCCGCCCATCGACGACATTGATGACTTCTGGTCTCCGGCGGAGAAGGCGCTGGCCAGCCAGACACTTGCAGTTTCCGCCGTGGGGTCGCCCGAAACTGTTGCGCGCGGCTTGCAGAACTTTATCGACGTCACGAAGCCCGATGAGTTGATTATCACTGCGCACATTTACGAGCACAAAGCGCGATTGCGGTCGTTTGAGTTGGTTGCGGAACTTCGAACTGAACTTGCGTCGGCCGCGGCCAAGGTTGGAGCTTAGCTCGCGGTTGAAAATACCTCTACGTTGTGCGCGTTGCTCGTCATGCATCTCTCCTGATCGGATTTGACGGGCACGGGGTGGAGGTGTTTGTGTGGCGATCGACCCGACCTCAGCGGCTAAAGCCGGGATGGAAGGAGCGCTTTACGGCACGGCTCAAGCCGTGCCCTCCCGTTGGCGCCTCGTCGGTGGGCTCACGCGTAGACGTGCGCTCTCGTTGGTGCACAGGTTGAAACCTATGCTACTGGACTTTCTGCTGGACCTTCTTTGACACTGGCGGCACCCCAACATACAATCCGCCGGTTCGCGTCGCTGTAACGCGGGGTCGAGTCCGCGAAGCCCTGCCTTTTTTTTCGAGCAGGCGAAACGGCTGAGGGGAGCACTGGGATGAGAGACCGGTTGATTCTTTGCGTGGCGGCGGCATTGTTTTTGTTGGCGCAATCGCCGCTTGCCGGGGCGCAGGCGCAGCCCGACAAGGACGCGAAAGCTCCGGAAGCCAAAGCACCGGATAAATGTGACGCCGCGGCGACCAAGGAAGAAGTTTCCGTAACCGACCACACCATCCGACTCGGCGGGCAGGCGATTCCCTACAAAGCCACGGCGAGCACGACGCTGCTGAAGAATGATAAAGGCGACGCGACGGGATTGATGTATTCGGTCGCGTATACGCGCAGCGACGTGAAAGATCTGAGCCTGCGCCCGGTGTCGTTCCTGTATAACGGCGGACCCGGCTCGGCGACCATGTGGCTGCATATGGGCGCATTCGGTCCGCGGCGCGCGCACACCGTGGACGGCACCTTCACGCCTCCGGCGCCGTACAAGCTGGTGGACAACTCCGAAAGTCTCCTCGACAAAACCGATCTCGTTTTCATCGATGCGATGGGGACCGGTTACAGCCATGCCGTCTGCAAGGCGCAGGACAAAGATTTTTATGGGATCGACGAAGACGTCGAAGCCTTTGCGCAATTCATCGTGACGTACTTGAGCCGCAATGATCGCTGGAATTCGCCGAAGTTTCTAATCGGCGAAAGCTACGGGACGTTTCGGTCCGCGGCATTGGGGAATTATCTGCAGAACCACGACACCGTGCATTTGAATGGGATTTGCTTGATCTCGTCGGTTCTCGATCTCGCGACGCTCACGTTTGCGCCTGGCGACGATCGTCCGTACGTTTTCTACCTGCCAAGTTATGCGGCGGTCGCGTGGTACCACAAAGCGCTGAAGGATCGTCCTGGCGATTTGCCTGCTTTCATCGAGGAGGCGCGCAAATATGCTCAGGGCGAATATGCCGCGGCGCTCTACAAGGGCGATAAGCTTCCCGGCGGCGAAAAGGCCGGCGTCGCGAAAAAACTCTCCTACTTTACTGGATTGAGCGAAGACTACCTGATGAAAGCGGACCTGCGCGTGACGCTGAGCCAATTCCGCGTCGAACTACAGCGCAGCGCCGGCTTGACTACCGGGCGCATTGACGCGCGATTCACCGGCTATACGTACGATCTGCTGGAGGAAAATGCGCAGGGTGACCCGGAGGGGCCGGCCGTGGGAGGCGCGTTTACGGCGCTGATCAATGCTTACAATCACGACGAACTGAAATTCGGCCGCGACAAGGTCTATCACAACAGCGCTGGCAATACGAACTGGAACTGGACGCGGCAATCGAATGGACCTCGGCGGTTCTTTCCGGGTGCTCCCAACGTCGAAGGGGATCTGGCGCAGGCCATGATCACCAATCCGCGGCTTCTAGTTCAGGTGGAAAATGGCTATTTCGATTTTGCCACGCCGTTTTTTGCTACGGAATTCACGATGGAGCACCTCGGCTTGCCCGAAGCGCTGCAGAAAAACATCAAAGAGGATTACTACTCGGCGGGCCACATGATGTATTTGCACGATGAAGATCGCGTGAACCTGCACAACCAGATTGCGGGATTTATCGATCGCGGAACGCAGCAATAAGTGGCGAGTCAAGCTCGCCGCTACAAAACCGTTACAGGCGGTTACTTGGTCCTTGGGCGGAAGTACCCTGCCATCAGTTGCTTCGACCACGATGGCTGAACCACCGGCTCTCGTGGTCCGAATTCTTCCATGTACGGCTTGATGTCCAGGACTGGCGTGCCATCGATCGCATCGAGTTCGCGGACGGAAATGTGCAGCCCATCGATGCGTTCGATTTTACACAGGGTGGTGCCGATGCGGTTGGGGCGATCTTTTGCGCGCTGGGCGAAGATGCCGACCTTGGGCCAATCCGCGCGTTCTCGGGGATGTCGAGATCCGGTCTGCACCGCTTCCGGCGCTACGCGGTGGAACAGGAACACGATCTCGACGTGAGAGAACTGGTCTAGTCCGGCCGTGCTTTCCGGAGTGAATTGATCGGAGTCCAGTTCGATTGTTGAAATCAAGCCGGCCCAGCAATCATCGCTGGGTTGTTTGACTGGGGATCGAACCACACCTATAGGACGCATCGAGTAATCAGGCATCGTCAATTTCAGATGCTCCGAGTTATAAGGGTATACAGACGCCGCAGGTTTCGACTGTCGACACCCGACGACCTGCCGCAGATTACTCTGCTCCTACCCCATCGAGCTGACTTTTTCCGGCTCGATCTTGTAGAGCACGCGTACTTCGCCGGGCTGGCGATAGGGATAAACGGGATTGCCCAGATATTTTTGCGACAAGCTGTTGATGTGATCGTCCGCGCCGTTCTGGGTGATCTCCACGACCTTGCCGCGGATTTCCATATAGCGGTAGGGATTCTCGGGATCCTGGATCGCCAGCGACACGCGCGGATCGCGGCGGATGTTCTTGTCCTTCACGCGGCCCAGCGCCGAATTGACGCGCACATTTTTGCCGTCGTAGTCGCACCACACCGGCGTTACCTGCGGGCTGCCGTCTTTCATCAAGGTTGCCAGATTGGCGAATGCTTTTTTCTTGAACAAATCAGCATATTTGTCGGGTACTTGTTCGGCCATGGGACCTCCGAAAGTTCTTTTGTCGTGACTGGGCTACGCAACAAGACTCTACCACTTCTGCGCAGATCAATGCACCGATGGCTGCATGGCGGCCCGGATTGCAGGCTGCATCCAGCGGTCGAGAATACTCGCCGTGTCGACTCCGGTGGCCTCGCGGAAAATTACCGGCAACTCTTCGGTGCGAAAGGCGCGATGGTTCTGCTCACTCCAGTCCATCAGGTGGCGCAAGGCGTCGCGCAGGGATTTCTGACCGCGTGTCTGGGAGCGAATGCGATCGTCCATTTCTCCGGCCATCAGCGCTCCACGAGCAAACAGGTTCATTCCGACACGAAAATCGTCGGCGTAGAGGAATGATCCCTCGCGCGAGAGCTCGTCCAGGCGCATGCGCTGGATAAATTCTGGCGCTTCCGCGATGATGCGCCGCAGCCGATGCAGTTTTTCCTTGCGGTAACGCGCGGCCTCGTCGTTCGGCAGCGCATCGGCCAGGGCGGCGATGGCCACGTAACGTCCAAAGCCTTCGTTGAACCAGATGGTGTCGATGACCGGCGTCATTTCCCAGGTGAAGGGAAGGTACCCGACGCCGTAGGCGTGCTTGGGAATCCAGGAATGGGCGATATGGTGAGCGTAATTGAAATGATGGGCTTCTTTTTCGAGGTCGGTGCTTCTCGCCGTAAGCACATGGTCCACATCCAAATAAAACGTTCCACTGTTTAAATGCTCCATGCTGAAGCCGTATTCATGCCGCGGGGAGACCGGCCGCAGGAATTCCAGCACCACGGTGTAGTTGGAAAAGGGAGCTTTGCCGAAATAGGCGGTCACTTTATCTAGCACGTCGCGCGCCAGCGCACTCTCCAGGACCACGTCGTCTTCCGATTCGGAATAGACTGAAAGAAAAAGTGGAATGCCGCCGTCTATTTTTCGCAATTGGAGTTTCGGGCCCAGCATGATCTGCGAGTCGGCCAGCGCGTAATAGTCCGGTGCACGCGCCGTCAATGTGGCGGTTTCGGCCGGAAACCGTGGCGCCAGCGTGGAAAATACCGGCCAGCCAGGAGGGGCTGCGACTTCGAGATCAATGGCGCGGTTTTCCCAGCCGTCAAAGAATGCAAACACAGAGTAACCCAGCAAACCTACATAGCCATCGCGAATCTTGGAGGTGGCGGATGCGTCGAAAATCTCGCGCTCCATTCGTGTGACGTCAACGTCGTATTCGACGCGACTTACACGTTCGCCGCGGCTGCCGATCGCCCATCGAGGCCCAATTTCGTCGCGCCGCACTTCCGCGGCGCTGCCAGCCGCGGTATACGCCTTGACGTTGATCACGAACGGGTCATAGGGCCGCTGCGCGTAACCGCCAGGAACCGAGCGTGGCATGATCAGGGTCAGCGGCGCGTCGCTGGGCGCGGGAAGCTTTACCGAGATATGAACCACGGAAGGAACAGCCAAGTCGTAACGAATGCTATACGTCAGAATTTCTTCGCTGGCAGCGCGACCCGGCAAACCGAGCGCCGCCAACGCGATGAGTAAGGCGGCACGAATCATCCGCGTCGTAATCCTTTCCACCGGCCAGTTTCAAGCGGCGACGCACCGGTCGAGATGTTCGAGCACGATGGGCCACGCTTGTTCGTGCCGCTTTCGCAATTCTTCATTGGGGAAACCGGCGTGCGCGAGCCGGAGTTGCGTTCCACCGTCGGCATTGGGTGCGAGGTCCACGGTGACGACAGTTTCAAAGCCATTGGTTGCGGAGGTAAGCCATGTGAGTTCCACGAGACGATCTCGTTCGAGCCGCAGGAAGCGGCCATAGTGCGGATGCCGCGCTCGCTCGAACTGCGTCTCGAAAAAGAAAACCGAATTGACCTCGCCGGTCATCAACACCGTTCCTGGGACCGCGAACCAGCGATCGAACTGTTGCGTCCACGCCCGATATAAAACTGCCGGCGTTGCGGCCATGTCCCGCGATACGCTCACGTTGAAGGGCCTGGAGGAAAGATCCGGAGGTGCAAATATGGCGGTCATGGAAACCCTCAACTCGGTCGAGATCATGGCTGCTTTGCAGCTGCGCTATGTGAAATGAATCTCCGGGACGCGGTCCGGCACTGTCAATGTCGCGCCAGTCAATGCCTGCACTTCCGCGGCGGTCCAGCCCGGCGCAACTTCGCGCAGCGCCAGCCCATCGGGCCTAACATCGATGACCGCAAGATCGGTGATGATGGTGGTGACGCACGCGAGCCCTGTCAAGGGATAGGTGCATTCGCGCACGATCTTCGGGGCGCCTTCTTTGGTCGTATGCTCCATGCAAACGATCAACGTCTTCGTTCCGGCCGCGATATCCATCGCTCCACCGATCGCTCCGGAACCCTTTGCGCCGGGAATCTTCCAGTTGGCGAGGTCACCGTTTTCGGAAACTTGAAATCCGCCGAGGACGGCTACATCCAAGTGTCCGCCCCGCGTCATCAGGTGCGCGTCGGCCTGGTGAAAGAACGAAGCGCCCGGGACCAACGTCACCGGAACTTTCATCGCGTCCACCAGATCGTAATCTTCTTCCCCCGGTTTGGCGCGCCGGCCCATTCCCAGAATTCCGTTTTCGCTGTGAAAATACACCGTGATGCCCGGCGGTAAATAATCGGCGATTAGATTGGGAATTCCCCAACCAAGATTGACGTAGCCGCCATCTGGCAATTCGAGAGCTGCGCGGCGCGCGATCTGCTCTCGCGTGAGGCGCGGCTTACCCGGCATAGCGAATCCCTTTGGCCTGCACGATGCGATGCACAAAAATGGCGGGAGTCATCACGCTTTCGGGATCGATCGCACCCACAGGCACAATCTCTTCGACTTCTACAATTGTCGTATTGGCGGCCATGGCCATGATCGGATTGAAATTCTGCGCCGCCAAGCGGTAGGTCAGGTTGCCAAGCTCGTCTGCTTTCTGCGCCTTGATGAAGGCGAAATCGGCGTGAATGGGCATTTCCAGGATGCAGCGCTTGCCATCGAGAGTACGTTCTTCTTTGCCCACCGCGACTTCGGTGCCGACGCCGACCGTGGTGTAGAACCCGAGAAGTCCCGCGGCAGCCGCGCGCATGCGTTCGCACAAGATTCCTTGCGGTACCAGCTCGATGGTTACTTGCTTCGCCGCCAACCGCTCTTGAAAATAGTTGGAATGCGGGCCGGGGAAGGATGCGATGACGTGGCGAATGCGATCGAGCTTGAACAAGATTCCCAGTTCGCCGTCGCGCGTTCCGCAATTGTTGCTGATGGCCACGAGCTCTTTCGCGCCTTTGCGCGCCAACGCGGCAATCAAATTATTCGGAAAACCCGCGCCGCCGAATCCGCCGAACATGATTCGAGCGCCATCCGGCACGTCCGCGACGATCGCGTCGATGTCTGAAAAGACCTTTTGCTTCATCCACCGCTCGAAATAAAGATGTCCGTCTGGATCATCAGTAAGACGAACCGCTCAGCTCTGCGCTGCAACACTAGCCTTTGTCATAGGCCTTAAACCCACCTTTTTCAAGACTCCGCTGTCGTGTAACCAAGTCCCCGTTCGCGTGCCGCTCAAATCATGCTGCAGCAGGGCAAGCAAATCCGCTTCATCGTCGACGTCCATTTCCAAGCGAACGTTTCGCAGCTTAATAATGCGAGCTTCCGCGCGCATCGCTTCGCCGCAATGTTTGGCGAAGCTGCCATTGCCGAAGTGCGAGGGAAACAGGGTTGGGGGCGTCCGCAGGATCGCGTTGGTTCCGGTTCCATCGCGCGACGGGACGATCACAACCGCGGGCGCGGAGCATTCTACGGCGAGCAGCTCGTCGATGTCCTTCGATGTCACCAGCGGCAAATCGAGCGGCAAGCGCAGCACCGCGCGGATGCCGCGTTCCTCGCACTGGCGCGACGCGGCGTCCACCGACACGCTCTCTGAGATTTGCTGTTCCTCGCGAAGAATCTCCCATCCATTATCGCGCGCCGCTTGCATTGCCGGCTCATAGTTGGTGACGACAAATATCTTTTCGGCTTGCTGCACCTCGCGGACCGCACGGATGGTGTCGGCCAGCATCGCCTGCGCCAAAGCAAACCGTTCCTCCGGCGTCAGAATTCCGGCTAGGCGTTGTTTGGCATTTCGCAAATCCTTGATCGGAAGCAGGAGGACGCGCATCGGATTCTAGTAAGCGCCTTCGGCGTAGGGCTGATGATTTTTGTCCTGCACCAAGGGTAGCGACTCGGGAACGCGATTGTCCGACTCTTCCGCCACATCGAAGGTGCGGCGAATCTTGTACGTAGTGCTGCGCTCCGCGGGAACGCGGCCAATCGAGCGAATCATGCGCCGGAATTCTTCAGGAGAGACGAACTCGCCAAAATTGGCTCCCGCAGCTTTCGAGATACTTTCTTCCATCAAGGTGCCGCTGAAATCGTTGGCGCCTGCTTTCAGACATTCGAGCGACATCGCAAACCCCAGCTTTACCCAGGACACTTGCAGGTTTTTGATCGCGCCGTGCAGCAGCACGCGCGACAGAGCGTGCACGCGCAGGTGATCCTCGCGTTCCGCTCCAGCCCGAGCGCCACCATGCTTGTACAAGCGCGTTTTTTCATGAATGAAGCCAAGCGGCACAAATTCCGTAAAGCCGCCAGTGCGCTTCTGGATCGATCTCAGCAACAGAATGTGCCGCACCCAATCCGCTGGTTCTTCCACGTGGCCGTACATCATGGTCGAAGTCGTGGGAATGCCTAGTTCGTGTGCGGCGGTAATGATCTCAACCCAGCGGGCGACCGGAAGTTTGTTCGGACTCAACTGTTGCCGCACGCGATCGTCCAGTATTTCCGCCGCGGTGCCCGGGATGCTGCCGAGACCTTCGTCTTTCATCATTTGCAGATACTCGCGCAACGGCATTCCCGTTTTATCCACGCCATAGGAAATTTCCATCGGCGAAAATGCGTGTACGTGCATCGGGGGAATGGCGCGTTTGATAGCACGCAGAATATCGCGGTAAAAAAACCCATCGAGATCGCGCGGCAAGCCGCCTTGGATGCAGACTTCGGTCGCGCCGCGGTCCCAGGCCTCGCGAGCTTTGCGAACGACATCCTCGGCGGAGTGGGAATAGGCATCGGGCGCGCCCGGGCCTCTGGCAAAACCACAAAAGCTGCAGCCGACGAAGCACACGTTGGTGAAGTTAATGTTGCGGTTCACGACGTAGGTGATGGCGTCGCCAACGGTTTCGCGCCGCAAGGCATCCGCTGCGGCAATCAGCGCGTCGAGCGCGGGGCCTTCGGCGGTGGCCAGCCGGAGTCCCTGCTCGAAAGAAAGCTCAGCGCCTTCGTGGGCCGCAACGAGATAGTCGCGCACATCCGGTGGACATGAGGCCAGCGCGGCAGAGTTCCCCAGTTGTGTTGCGGTGCTCATAAACGAATCGCGAAAGCTAGAGAGTCCAACGCAGCGTCAAAGGGTATCGTAACAGAGAGGCTCGTGCTTCGCAGGTCCCCAGTCTCGGAGCCTTCCCGCTCCAGAATTTAACACGGGTTTGACAAACGACAGGCGATCGCGGCGCGTCAAATCCGTGGCGGTCAAGAACACCGGTCGGCTATCATACGTGAAACATGAAACGCTGGAATCTCATTCTTCTGCTGCTGGTGCTGGCCGCCGGGCTGGCCATCGGCGCCGGCGTTTCGATGCTCCACAACGGCCTGAGCGCGCATGCCACGCCGACCGCGATGGAAGCGATGCTCGCCCGAAACGCCCGCCGTATGGCGATTCCAGCGAATGCTCGCAACGAACACAATCCCATCGCGCCGTCCGATCAGAATCTTCAAGAAGCGATGGCGCACTTCGCGGATCATTGCGCGACGTGTCACGGCAACGATGGCAGCGGCGATACCCTGTACGGCAAAGGCCTATACCCAAAGCCGCCGGATTTGCGCTTGCCGGAAACGCAGAAGCTTTCCGACGGCGAACTGTTCTGGATCATCGAAAACGGAATCCGCTTCACCGGCATGCCGGCGTTCGGCAGCACGCATGGATCGCAGGAGGACAGCTGGAAACTGGTACTCTTCATTCGGCATC
>Ga0187855_10001560_pt1 | contig 18101 bp, 14 predicted proteins | sample June2016WEW_8_10_2_FD_132969 | JGI IMG/M metagenome (GOLD analysis project Ga0187855, IMG submission 132969) | Peatland microbial communities from SPRUCE experiment site at the Marcell Experimental Forest, Minnesota, USA - June2016WEW_8_10 | ecosystem: Environmental > Terrestrial > Soil >...
ACAGCCGCCCGGCTCCTCCATCTCTTGCGCGACACTGCATTAGGATCGCCTCGACTTCCGACGAGCCGCTTTACGAGCCGACTTGTGTTTCGTCTTGGGTTTCTTCTTGCACTCGTGGCGCACACCCTTCTTGCACTTCACGCTCTTCGCCTTTGATTTCACGACAGGCGTCACTGTCACTACCGGCTTCATGTTTCCTTGACCGGAGAATGTCGAGCTCCCAGGCGCACCAAAGACTCCCGGTTGCCGAGCGGGCGGCGGCTTACATGAATCGCCGTTATCACACGGCGGTGTTGTGGCTATCGCTGGGAACCCGCCGTTCACGCTAGCGTCATACACCACCACATTATTGCTCGCGTCCTGCGGCAACAACTGATCCGCGCTACCAAAAAATACGTCATTTCCGTCCGGGGTCGCGGCAAGAAAAAACGATTCATACCCGCCCGCCACATCGGAGATCGGATACACATGGCCGTTCTCATACTCATACACGTTCTTCCGACCGTCACTGGCATGAGGCACCAACGCATCGCGACTTTCGAAGAACAGTCTACCGTCCTCAGCTAGATTACGATTAACTTCTGTCGGGGTAAACCCAGACGAACCTACCGGTCGTGCTCCACTCGGATTGCACGACGCGCACACGAGCCCTTCCATTCCCCCCGCTTCAGCATCATACAAATACACCTCCCGACACTTACCAGTTTCACGAAAGCCTGCTTCGCCTATATTATTTTCGCACTCGCCCGGTTCCGCCTGTTCATTGTCATAACCAGTCAAGCTGCGTTCCGATACAAACGCCAAACGAGACCCTTCAGGCGTCACGGCCGTTGGGTCCTGCGCCGTGTCATTCGCGCTCAAAATCGCGATCAATGTGGGGGTACCATCGTCGTGCGAGACGTACAGGTTCGATTCACCCGCAGTCGCTCCAGTCGCGAGGGCGCCCTTTGCTAGGAAATACACGTACGACCCATCTTCTGAGACCTGCACCACACTCGTCACGGCGGCACCGTCGGCGTCGGTTTTATCGACCGTGAGATCCTTCAACCTTTCGCCCACAGGCCGTTCCAGATCGTATTCATAAAGATTCGCTGCATTGTCCGCGGGACCCGTATACGCTCCTCCGGTCAACTCCGCACTACTTGTAAAGAACACCCGAGAACCATCCATACTCGTACCCCGATACTGCGCAGGCTGAGGACCATGCGGATCGATAACCCCACCCTGCGAGGCGGACACCTCAACCGTGCACGCATCCGCTGCCACTTCGCATTCTTCCTCCCCGTTCACGACCTTCATGGGACTCTGCGGCTGTTCGGCGTTTTCACGTAAATACACGCCTTCGTCATTGTCACTCGCGAAATACACATGCGACCCACCAGCAGACACCGCGCGCGGCCCTACAGTGCTGTCCACCATATAGTTGCCATTATTGGTGACACCCACCGGCACAACCCTTCCGTCCACCCACTCGAGCAACTCAGACGCAGAACCTGGAACCAGATTTTCAAAAACCACATGGCTAAGATCCGTGGATGCACCCAACGGATTAAATCGTCGTGATTCGCCCTGATATGTCACGTACTGGTATGAATCGTCGGACAAATCGACAACGTACATCCCATAATCGAGTTCGCCTTCGGGTGCTTCACCGGTCAATGACGCAGGTGTTATCGCGATACCCTCCGTCAATTCGGGCGTGAAAACCATCGCTTCGTAAGAGCTCCTCTGTGTTGCTTCCAATTCAATGGCGTGATGCAGTGGTGTTATCGCCTGCGTAGACCATCCATCAGACCCGCGCCGAGAGAGAAACTGGTTCGTGAAAGTGCCACCAGTCGGGTCGGCGAAATTACCAAACGACGCGTACGTCACGGCGTCGCCAGACACCGCGGCACGCGAGAGCGAGGCAGTCAGGCCCGGGTCGGTCGCGTCATTCCCTTCCGTGTTCAAAGGCGACACGGTCTCATAGGCGCGACAGTCCGGGAGCTCGAGGCCGAAAGGCTGTTCCGCACGCCGCTGTTCGTTAGAGCAGTTCTGGGCGGGCGCGGAGCCGAGGGCGGGAAACGTGGTGAGGGTTTTGTCCGGACCATCGAGCGTTCCATTTTCGCTGGTCGCGACGACACGGTAGTAGTAGACCGTGCCCGGCTGCAGGCTCTTCACGCGCACTTCGACAGACACCGAGGCCGTGCCCAAACCGATGCCACTTTCCCTCCCCACGCCTTCCTTGGTGACGCTGGTACCGTGCGACGCGCTGGAGGTGTAGGGCGTCGTGTCGTATTCGAAGCGATACGTCGTTTCGCTGCCCCCCGGGTCGATGTGGGCCTGCAGCGTCGCCGCGGTCGCTTCCACGGCCGTCACCTGCTCTTCGCTGATTTCCGGCGCGGCGGCCAACGCCGGCGCGCTTGCAAACACCAAGCCCCCCACCAACGCGCACAGCGGAACGAGGCCAGCCAGAGTCAACCTACGAGCATTCATCGAGACATCTCCTCCTCCAAAGCAGAGGGGAGATCCCCTCGATCGGTGAACAACGACGCACCCAACGGCGCACCGGCACAAGACTCATCGTCAGCGGGGGCGTGCATGCGAATGCTCCGCGCGACCGTCTCCCCCTTTGCGGTGAGGGACCACGCGTTGGGCTCGCCCTTCACACGCCCCGGCCCGCGATTCGCGACCAACCCCAAACGCTCAAGACGCGCCAGCAGCTTCGAGACCTGCCCGGCGTCCGCGATCCCCGCGCGCTGCGCCGCCTCGCGGTTGCTGGAGCCCGGATGCTCCGCTATCCCTTCGAGGATCCGCGCGGTGCGGTATGTCGGGCGCATCGCCACACCGTCGAGCGGGTCGAGCACACTCTCCGCGGTTTCTCGCTGCGCGCGTGCACTCCGCGACGGTGGGGCCGGCGCCGGACGCACCTGCTCCCGCCGCGCCGCCGACCCGCCCTGGTAAGGCAGCACGATCATTCCCATCAACTCGCCCAGCAGGCCCACCAGCGGCCGGCGCTCGCCTCGCAGCAGCCTCGCGTAGACGATCGAGAAGGCCGCCCCGACCAGACCCTCCGCGGTTAGCGGCGTGCATCTTTCGGCCCGCACGCTTGAGCGGCGACCCTCGTCTACCATCGCGGCCAGCTGCGTGAGGATCGCTTCGCGGCGCTCCAGGACCTGTGGGCCGCCGCGCAGCGCCTGGACCACGCAGACTCGGGCGAGGACCGGCTCGCGGTCCAGGAAGGAGAGAATCGCGAAGAGGCCCGTGCGGACCCGCTCGCGCCATGCCAGGCCGTCGAGGTTCGCGGCGGCCAGCTCCGCCCCGATCAACCCGAGCGCGTCCTCCAACACCGCCGCCAGGCACGCTTCGCGATCGGCGAACAGCTCGTAGAAGGTGCGTCTTGAGACCCGCGCTCGGCTCGTGATGTCCGCGACCGTGGTGTCCGCGTAGCCGAGCTCGTCAACCGCGCGGATCGCCGCTGCGAGGAGACGGACGCGCTGGATCTCGGTCAGACGCGCGTGTGAGAAGGTCCCGCCGGGTTCGCGGGAGGCGCCGCGGGAGGCGCCGCCGGAGGCGCGAGAGGTGCCGGACGTGGAACGCCTCGGCGCCGCAGGCCGCGATGCCGGGGCGCTGCGCCTTGCCGTTGCGCGCGCGGGCATCACGCTGCCCCCCACACTGGGTGCCGGTGGAGGTTATTGGCCGCGTAATCCCCATCCCCGCGAACGGGAATGGGATGGCGCCGCACATATCCCCTTCCCCCTCCGGGGGAATCCGGGCGGCCCGCTAGGGCCGACCGATGGGGGCGTCTGAGGCTCTTCGCCTTGGCTGCCCTAGACGAAGAGAGAGAGAGAGAGAGAGAGATGCGACAGCGCCATGCTGGCGCATCTCGCCTCACTTAATTCGTGGGGTGCGAAGACCCCCGTCACGTTCCTCCCTCTCGAAACCACGCTAAAACATCTCCCTCATAACGCTTCGCGACCCAGGCCCTCTTCCCAATCGATCCCCTGCTCGCGCGTCGAGTCAACCACAAGGTCGGTTGACCCATACCCGGTCTTATGTCTACGTCCGGCCACCCAGGGGTGGCCAACAGCAACGCCATTGTAACCACACCTGCGTCTTGCTGTCAAGTCCCAAGGGCGTCGAACATCTCCGCACCCGCCCGAGCGAAACGTCCCAAGCGCCGCGTAGCCTCGGGCGGCGTGATGATTGAACGCTTCATTTGGACGAGCCACGCCGAGGATAAGCGCGCAAAACGACTGCTCGACCGCTTCGCGGTGGAGCGCGCGATCCGCGATGGCCATCCCGAGCGTCAGATCAACCGCGGCCACGCAGACTGGCTAGTCCATGGCCTGATGGTGGACGGACGGCGATTCGAAGCCGTCTACGACCACCCACACGACAACGACCATGCTGCAGTCCGGATCGTGAGCGTATGGGACTGTTGAGACCGATCGCGAAGGAGTATCCTGGAGGCATCATGGAGTCGCATTTGCATTACGACCCTGAAGTCGACATCGCGCTGATCTCGTTCGAGAATGGGCGCGCCATTGGTGAAAGGCACTCGTGGGGTCTGATCGAACGTCACCCTGACGACGGCCATCTGATGGGCTTCGAGATCTGGGGGGCCTCCACGATCCTCCCGCCCGAGCTGATCGCCGCACTGCCCGCTTCGGGCAAGTCCCACGGCGTCCCCGCCTGACGCGGCTTACGCAAGCGAGGCCATCACGTGCTTGACGACTGTGTAGTCCTCCAGCGAATACACGCTCAGGTCCTTCCCATACCCCGACTCCTTGAACCCCCCGTGGGGCATCTCCGAGACAAGCGGGATGTGGTCGTTGATCCAGACGCAGCCGAAGCGCAGGGCCTTGGATACTCGTAGGGCTCGGCCGACGTCGCGGGTCCAGACGGAGGAGGCCAGGCCGTATTTGGTGGCGTTCGCCCAGGCGATCGCCTCGGCCTCGTCGCTGAAGCGCTGCACTGTTATGACCGGGCCGAATATCTCTCGCTGGATCAGCTCGTCGTCCTGTTGCAGGCCGGCGATCACCGTCGGCTCTATGTAGAAGCCGGGGCGCTCGGGCTGGGCGCCGCCGGTCACGATCTCCGCGCTCGCGGGGCGGCGGTCGAGGAAGCCCTGCACTCGCTCGCGCTGGCGCGCCGAGTTGACTGGGCCTAGCGTCGTGTCGGGTGCGAGTGTGTCGCCTAGCACGAGGCCCTGCGCCCGGGCGGCGAGGCCGGTGACGACGTCGTTGTAGACGCCGCCGGCCGCGAGCACGCGGGTCGCCGCCGTGCAGTCCTGGCCGGCGTTGTAGTAGCCGGTGCCGGCGATCGTCTCCAGCGCGCTCTCGAGGCTCACGTCGTCGAACACCACCACGGGGGCCTTGCCGCCGAGCTCGAGGTGCACTCGCTTGAGCGTGTTGGCGGCGGTGCGCGCGAAGTGCTTGCCCGTGTCCACCGAGCCGGTCAGCGCGATCATGTCCACGTCCGGATGGCTGATCAGCGCCTCGCCGGTTGGGCGCCCGGGGCCGGTGACGATGTTGAGCACGCCCTTCGGGAGAACGTCGGCGGCGATCTCCGCTAGGCGGATCGTCGTCATCGGCGTCGTCTCCGCAGGCTTCAGCACGACCGTGTTGCCGGCCGCGAGTGCGGGGGCGAATTTCCAGATCGCCATCATCAGCGGGTAGTTCCACGGCGTCACCTGCCCGATCACGCCGACCGCCTCGCGGCGGGTGAAGGAGGTGTAACCCTCCATGTACTCGCCCGCAGCCCTCCCCTCCAGGCAACGTGCGGCGCCGGCGAAGAAGCGCAGGTTGTCGGCCATCACCGGGATCTCGTCGTTCGTGACCGCCGCGATCGGCTTGCCGGCGTTGAGCGCCTCCAGGCGGGCGAGATACTCGCCGTGCTCCTCGATCAGATCGGCGATCGCGAGCAGCGCCTTCGCGCGCTGGGCCGGGGTGGTGTTCGACCAGCCCTCGAACGCGGCCCTGGCGGCCTTTACCGCGCGATCCACCTCCTCCGGAGTCGAGATCGGCGCGCGCGCCAGCTCCTCTCCCGTCGCCGGGTTGAGAATCGCTTCGGTGTCGCCGTCGGAGGGGGCTTGCTCACCGTCGATGAAGTTGCTCAGGGTGGTCATAGTTCTCCTCGGGTGAATATTTTAATGGGGACCCCCACAAGGGGGGTCAGGGGGCGGGGCTCGTACTGTGTGAAACAGCCATCACTCAGCTTCCCTGCCCGACGGCCGTGCCAAGCGCCTCTGCCACCGCGGGGTGGGTGATATGGCCGTCGCGGACGTTCAATCCGAGGCGCAAGCCGGGGTCGCGCTCCAAGGCCTCCTCGATGCCGTGGTCGGCGAGCGACAGGACGTAGGGGAGCGTGGCGTTGGTGAGGGCGTAGGTCGAGGTAATCGGCACCGCGCCCGGCATGTTCGCTACGCAGTAATGGGTGATGCCGTCCACCTCGAAGGTTGGGTCGGAGTGGGTCGTCGGGTGCGAGGTCTCAAAGCAGCCGCCCTGGTCGATCGAGACGTCCACCAGTACCGCGTGGCGGCGCATCAGGCCGAGCTGCTCGCGGGTTATCACGTGGGGGGCGCGGCCGCCGTGGATCAACACCGCGCCGATCACCAGGTCGGCCGATGGGAGCATCTGCTCGATTGCCAGCGTCGATGAGTACACGGTCGAGGCCCTCCCGCCGAACGCCACTTCCAGCTCGCGCAGGCGGTCGATCGAGCGGTCGAAGACGAACACGTCGGCCTGCATCCCGATCGCGATGAAGGCCGCGTTCATCCCGACCACGCCGCCGCCGATCACCAGGACGGTGGCGGCCGCCACGCCGGGGACGCCGCCGAGCAGGATGCCGCGGCCGCCGAGCGGCTTCTCCAGCATGAAGGCTCCCGCCTGGGTTGCGAGCTTGCCGGCCACCTCGCTCATCGGGGCTAGCAGCGGTAGGTTGCCGCGCGGGTCCTCGACCGTCTCGTAGGCGATGCAGGTGGCGCCCGAAGCCTGCAGGCCGCGTGTCAGGCTCGGCTCGGCCGCGAGGTGCAGGTAGGTGAAGAGGGTCTGGCCCTCGCGCAGCAGTGACACCTCGCCCGGCTGGGGCTCCTTCACCTTCAGCACCAGCTCGGCCTCCGCGAACACCGCGCGGGCGTCGGGGAGGATGCGGGCACCCTGTGCGACGAACTCTGCGTCGGGCAACGCGCTGCCCTCCCCCGCGCCGGCCTGCACCACCACCTCGTGGCCGCGCGTGCTCAGCTCGCGCACGCCCGCGGGGGTAACGGCCACTCGATACTCGTCGAGCTTGATCTCGCTCGGCACCCCGATTTTCATCGTGCCAACTCCCTTCCTCTTAGCGCCAGCCAGAACTCGATCCGATCGCGCGCCTTGGAGAAGTCGCGGCCCGTCAGCTGCTCCACGCGGCGGATGCGGTAACGCAGCGTGTGACGGTGGCAGTACAGCGCGTTCGCCGCCTTCTCCCAGTGGCCGTTGTGCTCGATGAAGACGTCCAGCGAGCGCAGCAGCTCGTCGCCGTACTCGCCCTCGCCCGCTTCCACCGGGCCGAGCACGCCGCGGCAGTAGGTCAGGAGCGCGTCGTCGTCCTGCAGCGAGAGCAGCAGCTGGAAGGCGCCGAGGTCGGCGTAGGATGCCACCACCTCGGGGCTGTTGCCGTTCTGCAGGCGCAGCGCCTCCAGCGCGCAGCGGGCCTCGTGGAAGCTGAGTCTCAGCGAGTGCGTCGGGGCCACGCGGCTGGCGCTCGTGCGCACCTCGCCGCCGACGCGCGAGATCAGCTCGGTGCGGATCTTGCGGGCGAGCGCGATCGAGTCCAGATCGCCGCCTCCGTCGACCACGGCGCACAGCAGCCCGGCTCGGATCGCGACCAGGCCGCGCAGCTCCTCACGGGCGAGGATCCGTTCCACCAGCGGGGCGGCCACCGCGGGATCGGGCGGCGCGAACGCCAGCACCGCCGCGCGCTCGCCGATCCCGAAGGGGCGCAGCCTGGCCTGCAGCTCGTCGGGGTACAGGCGCCCGGTCAGCGCCTCCGCGAGCACGTCGCCGGCCATGCTGCGCTGCAGCATCTCGTAGCGCTCGTCCAGCAGCTGCGCGAACACGCGCTCGGTGATGGCGATGAACGGCAGCTCGTAGGGCACCTCGAACAGCGGGAAGTCGCGCTTGCGCGCCTCGTCGGCGAGCGCTGGCGGCAGACGCTTGTGGGCGAACCCGGTGCCGAAGCCGAGCCCGCCGATCTCGTGCGCGGCGAGGCGCACGATCAGCTCGCGCTGGGTCTTGGCGGTCTGCAGCTGCAGTCCGGTCGTCAGCAGCAGCTCGCCCCCGCGCAGCCACGGGGTCGGGTCCGGCAGCTCGGTCGAGTGCACCCAGCGGACGTGCCCCTTCGCCGCCTCCTCGCCGCTGAGCAGCGTCAGGCCCAGCTCCGCCACGAGCCCCTCAACCGTCAGCATCTCCCCTGCATCCCCCTCTCCATCATCCCGTCGCGCCCCTACCGATCCCCGATCCGCTCCCACGCCTCGGTCAAGACGGGTCGCAGGATCGCCTCGATCTCCTCGAACTGCTCGGGGCCGGCGATCAGCGGGGGCGATAGCTGCACGATCGGCTCGCCGCGGTCATCCGTGCGGCAGATCAGCCCGCGGCGGTACAGCTCGCCGGAGAGGAAGCCCCTCAGCAGGTACTCCGCCTCGTCGTCGCTGAAGGTCTGCTTGGTCTCCCTGTCCTTCACCAGCTCGATCGCGTGGAAGTAGCCGGCGCCGCGTACGTCGCCGACGATCGGCAGATCCCTGAGGCTGTCGAGCATCTCGCGGAAGGGACCCTCGTTCGCGAGCACGTGCTCGCACAGCCCCTCGCGCTCGATCACGTCGATGTTCGCGAGCGCCACCGCACACCCCATCGGGTGCCCGCCGAAGGTGAAACCGTGGTTGAAGATCGCGTTGCCGTGCAGAAACGGCTCGATCAGCCGGTCTGAGGCGATCACCGCGCCGAGCGGCGCGTACGCCGAGGTGATGCCCTTCGCGGTCGTGATCATGTCGGGCGCGTAGCCGAAACGCTCGCAGCCGAACATGAACCCGAGGCGCCCCCACGAGCAGATCACCTCGTCGGAGATCAGCAGCACCCCGTGGCGGTCGCAGATCTCGCGCACCCTTTGGAAGTACCCGTCCTGCGGCACGAAGCAGCCGCCGCCGTTCTGCACCGGCTCGAGGATCACGGCGGCGACGGTGTTCGGCCCCTCGAACAGGATCGCCTCCTCGATCGCGTCGGCCGCCCACAGCTCCTCGCGGTCCTCCGTCCAACGGTAGGAGTTCGTGTTGGCCACGTGCCTGCCGCCCGGCGTCAGCGGCTCGAACGGCTCGCGCAGGGGCGGCAGCCCGGTGGCGGTGAGGGCGCCCATCGAGGTGCCGTGGTAGGCCAGATAGCGCGAGACGATCTTGTGCCGGCGGGGCTCGCCGTTGGCGGCGTGGTAGGCCTTCGCAAGCTTCCACGCGCTCTCGACGGCCTCCGAGCCGCCGGAGGTGAAGAAGACGCGGTTCAGATCGCCCGGCGCGAGGCTCGCGATCCGCGCTGCCAGCTCGATCGAGCGGGGGTGCGCGTAGCTCCAGTTGGTGTAAAAGCCCAGCTCCTTCGCCTGCCTCGCGGCGGCCTCCCCCAGCTCCGCGCGGCCGTGGCCGATGTTGACGCAGTACAGCGCCGAGAGCCCGTCGAGGTAGCGCTTGCCGTGCTGGTCGTACACGTAGCACCCCTCGCCGCGGGTGATGATCGGCACCTCGTGGTCGGCGTAGGAGCCCATGCGCGTGAAGTGCATCCACAGGTGGCGCTTCGCCAGCTCCTGGAGGTCGGGGCCCCCGGCGGACGGCGGCGACGCGGACTCCGTCCCCATGATCGGATCGCTCAGGTTGGTGGCCATCTCCGTCTCCTCCAGTCTCCGCTATCGGAACTCCGTGCCGTAGGGATAGACACTTAGCACAACCGTACCGCCGCTTTCGGCATGCATCAATGCGCCGCTCGTTCAAGACCTCCTAGCCCTCTTGTACAAAATGTCTAAGCGCAACCGCAAACTTTGGGGATCGCGCCCATTGGCGCTCGTTCGCCAGGGTCGTAGCGTCTGCCACGAAGGCCTACCGTTCCACGTCTGAGGGAGGACGAGATGGCAACTGTGAGCGTCGCGGAATCCGGCACACCCGATCCATCGGGGGTGATGGACAAGGGCCTGAAGAAAAACGCGATCGGGTACCTCTCCAACATCGTGATCGGCGTGGCCTCGACCGCTCCGGCCTACTCGCTCGCGGCGACCCTCGGGTTCATCGTCGCCGTCAAGGGAGTCGGCGTGCACGCCCCCGCGGTAATGCTCGTCGCGTTCATCCCGATGCTGCTGGTCGCCGCAGCCTACAAATACTTCAACCGCGCCGACCCCGACGCGGGCACCACGTTCGCGTGGGTGACGCGCGCGTTCGGCCCGATGACCGGCTGGATGAACGGCTGGGCGATCTTCCTCTCCGATGTGATCGTGATGGCCTCGCTCTCGGCGATCGCGGCGATCTACACCTTCAAGCTCTTCGGTTTCAGCGAACTCGGCGAATCGAAAGCGGCGATCATCATCGCCGCCGTCCTGTGGATCGCGATCATGACCTGGATCTGCTACCGCGGCATCGAGCTCTCCGCGCGCATCCAGCAGTTCCTGCTGAGCGCCGAGATCTTCATCCTCGGGCTGTTCGCGGTGGTGGCGTTTGTCAAGGTCTACGGCAGCCACCCGCCGGCCGGCTCGATCAAGCCCTCGCTCGACTGGATCAACCCGTTCGCGATGAGTTTCGGCGACCTCGTCATCGCGCTGCTGCTGGCGGTATTCATCTATTGGGGCTGGGACTCGGGGGTCGCCGTCAACGAGGAGTCCGAGGACCCGGCCGAGGGTCCGGGCAAGGCCGCGGTGATGTCGACGATCCTGCTCGTGCTGATCTACGTCGTCGTCACTGCCGCGGCGGTGTCGTTTCACGGGACGGGGTTCCTCACGACCGAAGCAAACAAGGAAGACGTCCTCAACGCGCTCGGCGGCGGTGTGCTCGGAAGCGGCCTCGACAAGCTGCTGATTATCGCCGTGCTGACCTCGGCGTCGGCCTCGACGCAGACGACGATCCTGCCGACCGCCCGCACCACCCTCTCGATGGCGCACTGGAAAGCCGTCACCAGCCTGCTCTCGCGCGTACACAAGCGCTACCTCACCCCCACCGTCTCGACGCTCGGCTTCGGCGCGCTCTCGATCGTCTTCACCGTCACCCTGCTGCTGCTCTCCAACAGCGTGCTCGAAGACGCGATCGTCGCGATCGGCTTCCCGATCTGCTTCTACTACGGCTTCACCGGCGTCGCCTGCGGCTGGTACTTCCGCCGCGACCTGATGGAAAGCGCGCGCAACTTCCTGCTGCTCGGCCTCGGCCCGCTGATCGGAGGCCTGATGCTGTTCGCGATCGGGGTGAAGGCGGCGATCTACTACGGCCACGCCGAAAACGTCTCATCAAAGCCGATCCTCGGCATAACGCTGCCGCTGTGGTTCGGCATCGGCGGCATGGTCCTCGGAGCGATCGTCATGCTGATCTCACGTCCCTACTTCAAAGAGTTCTTCTCACGCCACACCGAAACGGCGCCGCCGGGACTGCTCCAGCAGCCGCCGCCGACCGGGCCGGTGCCAGAGCGCGTGGAATTCTGAGGGCTTTCAAAGCTGCCCTGGGGGGCAGAGGAGCGGGCGCCGGCACCCCACGCCGCGCCCGCTCCCTACACCGCTTCCTCGCGCTGGCCGTGCGACGATCCGAACGCCGCGAGGCGCTCCAGGAACGGGCCGGGTGAAAATGCCTCGGGGCCGAGCACTCCCGTGCCGCGCCAGGTGCCGTCGTCGATCAGCTCCAGCGCGACGACGGGGTTGATCGCGGTCTGCCAGACGACCGCCTGACAGCCGTACTCGCGCATCGTCTGCTCGTTGTCCACCACGTGGTAGAGGTAGGTCGCGCGTGGCGCGCCGTCGCGGCCGGCGCCCGTCACCCAGGTGCCGGCGCAGGTGCGCCCGCTCATCCGCTCCCCCAGCGTCGCGGGGTCGGGCAGCGCGGCGGCGACCACGTCGCGGGGGGCGACCCGCGTCCCGCGCACCGTCACCGGCTCGGTCGAGTCGAGGCCCAGTTTGTGCAGCGTGCTCAGCACGCCGATGAACTCGTCCCCCAGCCCGTACTTGAACGTGACCCGCTCGCACGCCACCCAGCGGGGGATCAGCACGACCTCCTCGTGCTCCACGTTCACGCACTCCACCTTGCCGATCCCCTCGGGGAACTCGAACACCTCGGGCTCGGAGAAGGGCGGCGTGGTGTAGAAGCCGCGCTCACGCTCCCAGATCAGCGGCGGGTTCAGGCACTCCTCGATCGTCGTCCAGATCGAGAAGGTCGGCGCGAAGTCATACCCCTCGACCACCAGGTCGGCGCCGTCGCGCACCCCCACCTGCTCGACCTGCGAGAAGAGCTCGTCGGCGGCGTAGCGCGCGAAGACGTCCGACAGCCCCGGCTCCACGCCGATCCCCACCAGCGCCAGCAGCCCCGCCTGCTCCCACTGCTCGTGACGGGCCAGCTGGTGCTCGCCGAGCATCACGCCAGGCAGCTCGTACGGGCGCTGCCGGTGGGGCTTTGAGAGCGTCATCGCCATGTCGAGGTAGGTCACCCGCGCCTCGAAACAGGCGCCGAAGATCGGCTCGTTGAAGCGCGGGTCGCAGGCGTTCAGCACCGCGTCGGGTTTCAGCTTCTCGATCAGCGCCACCAGCCGATCCTGGCTGGATGCATCCACCTGCTCGGCGCTGAAGCGGTCGGCTTCGCCGAGGCGCGCGGCGGCATCCTGGGCGCGCTGCGCGGAGACGTCAGCCAAGATCACGTGCTCGAACGCCGCCCGGCGCTGCGCGATCGCCGCGAACGCCGCGCCCACACCTCCGGCTCCTACGACCAGGACTCGCATTATCCTCAGCCGATCGTAGCGCGGATCACCAAAGGAAAGAGGCGCCTCGCGCTCGTGGCGGTGCTGCTCGTGGGGCTCTCCTACGCGACGCTGATCGAGGACTACTCCTGGAATCAGACCTCGCACTACAACCTGCTGCAGGCGCTCTACCACGAACAGACCAACATCGACCCCTACCAGTGGGATACGGGCGACAAGGTCTTCTACCACGGGCACTGGTACTCGGCGCGCGCGCCCGGCCTCGCGCTGTTCGTGATGCCCTGGTACACCGTGCTCGAAGGGATCGGCGCACGGCAATGGGCGCGCGAATCGCCGGCGGAGCCCAGCGCCGACGAGCTGATCTACCTGGTGGGGCTGTGGGGCAACGTGCTGCCCGGCCTGCTGCTGCTCGTGCTGGTTTGGTACGCCGCCGAGCGCCTGCAACCAGGATTCGGGGCGGCCACCGCGGTCACGCTCGGCCTCGGCACGCTGGCGCTGACGCTCTCCACGCTGCTGTTCTCGCACATCTTCACCGCGTTCCTCGGCTTCGCCGCGTTCGCGATGTTGATGCGCGAGCGCGACGGGCCCCCGCGCGCGTGGCTGTGCGGGGCGGCGGGCCTCACGCTCGGCTACGCGATCGGCTCGGAGTACCCGCTCGCGATCCTCGCCGGCGTGCTCGGCGTTTACCTGCTCTCGCGCCGCGACACGCTCACACCTCTTGGGGTGCTGCGCCGCGGCGGCGCCTTCGCCATCGGGGCGCTCGTGGGAATGGTGCCGCTCGCGCTCTACAACCTCGCCGCCTTCCACTCGCTCACGCACGTCGCCTACGCCAACGTGCCCCAGCAGCACAAAGGCTTCTTCGGGATCACCGCTCCTTCCCTGCGCGTGGCGGCGACGCTGCTCGGCGACTCGCGCGGCCTGCTCACGCTCTCGCCGGTGCTCGCGATGGGGGCGCTCGGCGCGGTCGCGCTGTACCGCCGCGGCCGCCGCGCGGAGGCGCTCGTGATCGGGGCCGTCGGCCTGCTGTACCTCACCTACAACTCCGGCTACTTCCTGCCCTTCGGCGGCGGCACCCCCGGCCCGCGCTTCCTCGGCACGACGCTGCCGTTCCTCGCGCTGGGGCTGGCGATCGCGTTCAAGCGCTGGCCCGGTCCCACGATCGCGCTCGCCGCGGTCTCGATCACGTGCAACGTGCTGGCGACGATCACCCACCCCCTGATCGGCTACGAGACCGAGACCGTCTCATGGATGCGCTATCTGCTGCGAGGCGAATTCCAACCGACGATCGCCTCCGCCTACGGCCTCGGGCCGAAGTTCGCGGGCGGATGGGGGGAGATCTGGGTGTTCCTGCTTCCTGCCTTCGGCGCGATCGCGCTCGCCGCGTACGTCACCCCGCGCATGCGTCTGAGCAACCGCTCGCTGCGCGCCGGCCTGTTGACGCTGGCCGGTTGGGCGCTGTACGCGGCGCTCGCCCCCACGCTGCTCGGCATCGACCACCAGGCGCTGCTCGACACCTTCCACTCGGAAGGCCCGAAGGCGCTCACCGCAGGCGCCTACTTCGGCCCCTACCCGCTGCGCGAGCTCGTCCCGCTGGCCTGCGGCTTCGCGCTGATGGCGCTGGTCGGGGCGCGGGTTTGGCGGGGTGCGCCGGGGGAGCCCGCGGAGACCTCGACCGACTCAGTTATCGACCGTCTTGACGTTGCAGTGCGCGGCGTGTAGCTGCTTGCAGACCACGACGTAGCCCTGGCGGGGCTTGTAATGGGCGTTCATCAGGCCCGCGTCGAAGCGGGTGGAGGCGGTGCCGCCCGTCCAGTCGTAGATGTAGAGACGCTTGATCCGCGAGTTGGAGGCCGCCACGCCGAACGTGAAGTTCAGCACCTGGGCAGCACGCCTGAGACCCGAGCCGTGGTTGTTGGGGAAGGCACCGCCGAACTTCACGATCCCGCCGGTCTCGGTCAGCCACACTTCGCCGCCGAGGTCGGCGTCGAGGTCGCGCGTGCGCCAGCTTTCGAAGCGGTTGACGTCCGAGTAGTCGTGCAGGCCCCACGTCGTCGGCATCACCGTCCGCAAGCGGCCGATCTCGCGCTTGAATTCGGCGATGTAGTCGATCGTCGGGTAGATGTCGTCCTGATCCAGGATGTCCAGGCCGACCACGGTGCAGGGGATGCAGTCGCGCTTGAGCGCCTGGTAGTACTGCGCATCCTGCACGGCGGTGGGGCTCTGGAAGTAGCCGCGCACGTACCCGCGGTTGGCCTCGTCCCACGCCTGGTATTCGCGGATGTGCGGGAACTTCTTGATGAACTTCGCCACGTCGCGCTTGTACACCGCGACGCTCGGCATTTTCATCGGCGTGTACTCGGAGTGGTAGAAGGCGAGGAGGATTTTCTGGTGGCGCGCTTCGGCGGCGTGGATCCACGCTTCGGCCTGCTCCAGGTCGTACGGGCGCACAGCCACGTCGTAGGGCACCGTCAGGCGCGCGATCTGCGTGTGCAGCTGCTGCCAGAGGGAGTTGCCGAACATCTCGTTGTGCGAGTCGCTGAGGCCGGTCATGTATGACGGGCCGCGCGGGCGTGTGCTCTTCGAGGCCCCTCTCGCAATCGCGGAGCGGGTGGGCGAGCTGCCGGCTGGCGCGGCGAGGGTCGCCGTGAGCGCCAGCGCTCCGATCAACGCCGCGCAGAGCAGCACAGCTGTGGGCCGATGGGAGATCTGTCGAGGGAGGAAGGCTCTGAGCATGTTCATCGCAACAGGCTAGGCGTCCGGGGGTTGCGGTGGCGCCACTTCTCCCGGTTGCAACGCAGCCTGCGGCCCATCCTCCGGCTGCAACAAAGTCTGCGGCGCCGCGCTGGCCGGCCGCAGCACGATCACCTCGCCAGGGACGTTGGTCAAAAGCCATGCCACCGCCTCGGGCGTGAAGCCCTCCCCCGAGCTGTCGGCGCCGGCTGCCACGACGATCCGATCGAAGCGCTCGTGCTCGGCCAGCTCGCGCAGCGCGTGGCGCACCGTGCGCCCGCGCTCGATGCGTGCATCGACCGGCACTTCGGCACGAGCGGCGCGCCGCTCGATCGCCTCCAGCATCGGCAGCGCCACGTCGCACTCGCTGCGCAGCGGCACGTCCACCGAGAGGCGCAGCGGCACCAGCGCGAGGTACACCGGCATCAGCGTCGCGTTCTCGGCGCGCGCCAGTCGCAGCGCGGCCGCCAGCGCCGGTTCGGAGAGCCCCTCGCCGGTAAAAGGGAAGGCGATCCGGCGCACCCGCTCGCCGCTGCGCAAAGCGCGCCCGCGCCGCCAGCGCTCGAGCCCCACGGCGGCGCCGAAGCCGGCCGCCAGCGCCACCACGATCAGCACCGCCGCGAGCGGGGTCATCGCCCCACCCCCGGCGCTCCATGCACACATGCGACTGCCGTTACGATCTGGCTGCTCACAGAGCCGCCCCCTCTTCCTCGGCGATCTCGTCGGTGGGCAGCAGCGTGCGGTCGGCGACGATCCGCAGATCGACTCCCGGCAGGCCTTTCAGCAGCTGGAAGGGCAGCGCCGGCTGGCTGAGGCGCCGCCACGCGTTGCGGGGCTTGGGCGTCCCCATCAGCAGGTAGGTGGTACCCCGCCCCCGCGCCACCCGGATCGCGGTCTCCGCGACCTCGTCGGCCTCCTCGATCAGGAGGTGCGCGCCCAGCACCGAGGCGAGGCGCCGCAGCGCCTCCAGCTGCTCGCGCTCCTCGCGGGTGGGGGTCGCTCCCGGTGGGCGCACCACCAGCAGGTCGAGCTCCGCCCCCAGCCGCTGCGCCGAGCGCCACGCGCGGCGCACCACCCGCTGCGAGCGCGGGGTCGGCGTCACCAGCGCCAGCAGCCGCTCGGAGATCACCTGCGGGGTGGTCCTCGCGACGAGGCTGTCCTCGCGCCGGTGCGCCACCGGCGCCTCGCGGCCACGGCGCTCCAGCTCGACCCCCTCCGCCACCTGGCGCAGCGCCGTCTCGCGCAGCGCCGCGAGGTTCTCGATCTTGAAGAAGTTGCTGAGCGCCGCCTGCACCCGCTCAGGGGCGTACACCTTGCCGGCCCGCAGCCTGCCGATCAACGCCTCCGGCGTGATGTCCACGAGCACCGTCTCGTCCGCCGCCGATAGCACCGCGTCGGGGATCGTCTCGCGCACCCGCACCCCCGTCAGCTGCGTCACCTGGTCGTTGAGGCTCTCCAGGTGCTGGACGTTGACGGTCGAGAAGACGTCGATCCCCGCTTCCAGCACCTCGCGCACGTCTTCGTAGCGCTTCTCGTGCTCCACGCCGGGGGCGTTGGTGTGCGCCAGCTCGTCGATCAGGCACAGCTCTGGCGCGCGCGCCAGTACTCCCGGCAGGTCCATCTCCTCGATCTCGGTATCGCGGTAGCGCACGCGGCGGCGCGGCACCATCTCGATGCCCTCGGCCTGCGCGACCGTCTCCATCCTCCCGTGCGGCTCCAGATAGCCGACCACGACGTCGCGGCCCGCCTCGGCCTCGGCCTGGCCCTCCTGCAGCATGCGGAACGTCTTGCCCACGCCAGCGGCCATGCCAATAAACACCTTGAGATGACCGCGATCGCTCGGCACGGCGTCATTGTCCTTTACTTGGACGTCGGATAGCCTGCGGGACTTGTCCGACACGCTGTTGGGCGCCATCTTCCTAGTGGGTGTTTTGGTGAGCCTCGGCGCGTCCTGGGCGCTGGTCGTGCGGCTCGAGCGAGTGGGGGCCCGCTTGGGCCTCTCCGAGGCGCTGCTGGGAATGCTCGCCGCGCTGGCCGCCGACGCACCCGAGATCACCGCCGCGGTGACAGCGCTTGCGCGGCACGACACGCACATCGGCGCGGGCGTCGTGATCGGCTCCAACGTCTTCAACCTGGCGGCTTTGCTCGGGCTGGCGGCAGTCGTCGCCGGGCGGATCTCGCTGCACCGGCGCGTGATCGAGCTCGGCGGCGCGGTGAGCCTGTGGATCGCCGGGATCTGCGTGCTGGTGGTGGTCGGGACCCTGTCGCCGGCGGTCGGACTGCTCGCCGCGCTGGCGCTGATGGTGCCCTACCTGGCGATCCTCGGCATCGGCCGCGAGCGGCTCGCGCGGCTGCGGCTCCCCGATGCCTGGGCGAGCTGGCTGGCGGAGGCGGTCAGGGAGGAGGAGCAGGAGCTCGAAGTGGCGATCCACCCCGATCGCG
>Ga0187855_10001563_pt1 | contig 18081 bp, 22 predicted proteins | sample June2016WEW_8_10_2_FD_132969 | JGI IMG/M metagenome (GOLD analysis project Ga0187855, IMG submission 132969) | Peatland microbial communities from SPRUCE experiment site at the Marcell Experimental Forest, Minnesota, USA - June2016WEW_8_10 | ecosystem: Environmental > Terrestrial > Soil >...
CCAGGTCGCGCACATACATCGGCGCATCCTGCAGTTTGGTGTACTTGGACATGAAAAGGAATGGCAGCAGCATGCCGGGAGCGGCCAGAATGGCGAGGATATTGACGACGGTGGCGCGCATGTCCGCGTCGTCCGAATTTACGGCGACCAGGTCGTTATCGAAGAAGCGGCTGAAGAAGTGGCGTGCGAGCTCGCGGAATTGAGAGATTTCGTTCTCTAGCGCGGGCGCCATGGCGACTCCTCAGGCCTGCATGACGTCCACGATGTCCGCCGCGATCTTTTCAGTGTCTTCCTGCTGCACCAGTTGCGAAAAAATATCTTCGAGCGAGGGCAGCTCCATGAGGTTCCGCAAGCGGGCTACAGAGTCGTTCGCCACCACGCATCCCTTGCGCAGGATGATGACGCTGGTGCAGACCTTCTCCACGACTTCCAGCACGTGCGAGCTATACAGGATAACCTTGCCTTCGCGCGCCAGCGCTTTGAGCAGGTTCTTGAACACCAAGCTGGTGGTGACATCCAGGCCGGAGAGCGGCTCGTCGAAGACCAGCACATCGGGATTGTGCAGCAAGGCGGCCGAGATCAGGATCTTCTGGCGCATACCCTTGGAATAGGAAGAGATGGGTGAGTAGCGGTGTTCATAGAGCGACAGCAGGTTCAACAGTTGGTCGATTCTGGATTCCAGCGCCGCGGCTGGGAGGCAACGCAGACGCCCAGCGAGCTGCAAGTATTCGCGGCCGGTCAGGTAGGGGTATAGGTTGGGTTCTTCGGGCACGTAGCCGAGGGATTTTTTGTAGTCGATCAGGTCCTGCCGGATGTTGCGGCCCTGCCACAGGATCGATCCGCGCGACGGCTGCAGCAGGCCGGTCAGCATCTTGACGGTGGTGCTTTTTCCGGAGCCGTTGGGGCCCAAGTAGCCGAGGATATCGCCCGGCCGGATGGTAAAGCTGACGTCGTCGACCGCAGGCCTGCGGACGTACAGCTTCGTCAGGTTGCGGACTTCGAGCATAGTATTGAGACACCTGCTTGCCGCCAATTGTTCCAAGAAAACGGGATGGTAACCGGCAGGATTATTTCACACGCTCGAAAAAGCCGGCAGGAAATCCAGGCTGAGGGTGGTGCATCTAAGAGAGTGAAGGAAGGAGGTAGAGAGCGATGTTGAAGAAACTCGGAATCCCAGTGCTATTGCTGGCGGCCGCATTAACGGCGACGCCGGCGAAGGCAGCGGTTCGGTTCGGAGTGGGAATCGGCGGACCTGTCTACGCACCGGCCTACCCGTACGCCTACAGTCCGTATTACTACGGCTACTACGGCTATCCGGGGTAACAAAAAAAAGATTTGGCTTGGCCGGATATCCCTGTGATGTGCTCGAAGACTCATCGGCCACTCTTCGTGTTTTAGCAAGACCGGCCAGGAGGCCGGTCCTACTTCACCAACGCCAGAAACTCGTCGCGCGTCTCTTTTCGATTGCGGAACGCGCCCAGCATGGCGCTGGTCACCGCGCCGGAATGCTGCTTCTCCACGCCGCGCATCATCATGCAAAAGTGCCGCGCTTCGCAGATTACCCCCACCCCCATCGGATCGATCAAATCCTGGATGGTTTGCGCGATCTGCTGTGTCATGCGCTCCTGAATCTGGAGGCGTCGCGCGAACACGTCCACCAGGCGCGGGAGCTTGCTCAGCCCGATCACCCGGTCGCGCGGGATGTACGCCACGTGGACTTTGCCGAAGAACGGCAGCATGTGGTGTTCGCACATGCTGAAGAACTCGATGTCCTTCATGATCACCATCTCGTCGTACTTCACTGCGAACAAGGCGCCGTTTACCACTTTGTTCACATCCATTTGGTAGCCGCTGGTCAGAAACTGCAACGCCCGTTCCACGCGCTCTGGAGTGCGCGCCAGGCCTTCGCGGCCGGCATCCTCGCCGAGGCGGTCCAGAATCTGCTTCACCAGCGGTGCGATGGACTGGTCCACCTTCGGGGTCATCACTTTTACGGCAGCTTTATTCGATTTCATGGGCTGACACTTCAAACGCGTTGCGGCTGGTCTCGGCGATGGCCACGCGTTCCAGACGCGGTCCATCCGCCGAAAACACCGCCGGCCAATTCCGTTTCAAACGCCGGACGACTTCGCGGCCCAGGTTTTCGGAGGTTGGAACGGCCGCGCCAAACGCTTCCACCTCCTCGTTAAGGTTGCGATGGTCGAATGGCTCCAGCACCTCGCTCCGCACCAGGCCGTCCAACAGCGCGATATCCACAACGCTGCCGGAACGCGCGTCCACCGGGCCACGCACCGTTACCGCGATCTCGTAGTTGTGGCCGTGCCCATAGGGATTGTTGCACTTGCCATACAACTCGCGGTTCTCGGCATCGCCCAGTTCCGGCGCGTGCAGCCGATGCGAAGCCGCAAAGCGGTACTTGCGCGTGACATCGATCGACGCGCTCACGCCGCGTCTCCAAAATAGTCCACGTACAGGTCAGGCGTCTCGTAGATCCGCACGCCGTGCAGCTTGCCGCACGGCCCATTCAAATGCGGCTGCAGCCGGTTCCAGATGTCGATCGCGATGTTCTCCGGCGTGGGAATTACGTGGTCGAACGGCGCCACTTCGCGGTTCAGGAAGCGGTGATCGTAGATCTCAACCACTTCGCGGTTCAGGGTCTCCTTGAGCGCCTTCAGATCCAGCACCATGCCGGTGACCGGGTCTGGAGTGCCTTCCACGCTGACTTCCAGGACGTAATTGTGGCCGTGCCCGTGCGGGTTAGCGGCCGCGCCGAAAAGCGCGCGATTCTCGGCATCCGAAAGCCGCGGATTGCGGCAGATGTGCGATGCGGAAAATTCCGCCTTGCGGGTAATCAACATGGGACCTGGCAATTAGATGCAGCAAACGGAACAGAAGTACACTAAAATTATAGTTTCACACTATCAGGTGGGTATGCATAGCGTCAAAATCGATCAATTTTTGAAAGCCGGGATTATCGTACTGTCGGCCGTCCTCGTGTTTGTGGTTTACAGCTCCATTCACGAACGCATCGTCGGAGTGGGCGATTCCGCCCCGGATTTCACCATCACAGCCGACAACGGCCGCACCATCACCACCTCGAACTTTGGCGGCCGTTTGCTGGTGCTGAATTTCTGGGCTACGTGGTGCCAGCCTTGCGTCGAGGAAGTGCCCTCGCTCGATGAGTTCGCCAAAGAGATGGCGGGTTCCGGCGTGGTGGTCCTGGGCGTCAGCATGGATACGAACCCGAAGCTCTACCGCGATTTCCTTTCCCGGAGCCACGTTTCCTTTATGACCGCGCGCGATCCCGCCGCCAAAATCAGCCAGGACTACGGTACCTATAAATATCCCGAATCCTACATCATCGACGCCAAGGGCAAGGTCGTGCAAAAAATCATCGGGGCGACCAATTGGACTGACGGCAACATGGTCAACGCCGTGAAATCGCTGTTGTAGGCCCGAGGGGCTAAAATTGAATAACGCCGGCAGGAACCGCCTGCCAGCTTTGTTTCCACGTTTTGAAGGGTTTCCACGTCACACTTACAGGACCGTGGAAGCCGTAATTTACGCCTTGATGAGCGAAGCCGTCGATCCCGGCCTGGAACTCCTGGAGACGCAGAACCGGTTCGTTTCCGATCACTTACGGCGGATATTCGTGCAAATCTACCGCATTGTGGGCAATGTGGCCGACGCCCAGGACCTCACCCAGGAGGCTTTCATCAAGGCGTTGCAGCGGCAGGAGCAGCTCAAAGACGGCCAGAAGGCGGCACATTGGCTTTCGCGCATTGCGACCAATACGGCCATCGATTTCCTGCGGCGCAGCGGGCGGGTATCTTATTGCGAGTTGGACGCCGCGCCGGAGAGCCACGACGAGAGTCCGGAGGATATCCTGTTGCGCTCCGAGCAGCGCAACTATCTGGAAGACGGCTTGCGCCTGTTGACCGCGCGGGAGCGCACGGCGCTGATGCTGCGCGATGTGGAGGGCTTGCCGGCCGAAGAAGTGGCGCGGCGGCTGGATTGTTCCAAGGCGACGGTACGGTCGCACATCGCCAACGCGCGCATTAAGCTCCGCAAGTATATGGAGAAGAGGAAGCCATGACTCATCCGAATCAGTCCGTACTGGCTCTGTACGCAGGCCAGGACCTCGGTTGGTTCACCCGCCGGCGCACGGAACGTCACTTGGCCCGCTGCCCGGAGTGCCGTGGCGAGGTGCAGGCATTCGGTTCGGCGCGCGACAACCTGGCCGCGCTGAATGAATTGCCGGCCCTGTCCTGGAACCGGCTGGCCATCGAGATGAAAGCCAATATCCGGCTGGGGCTGGCAGCCGGCGAATGCGTGCGCGGCCAGCGGACAGTCAGCATGTTCCAAAGCTTGTCCGACGCGCGCGCGCTGACGGCTTGCGCCAGCGTGATGGCGCTGGTGGCGGCGGGTTTGATCCTGCAGCGGCCTGCGCCAGTCGCGCCACCGGCCATAGCCCGCGATAGCGCGGTGCTGCGGGCCACCGCCGGCGGCATCGAATTGACTCAGGGCGGGCAGACCTTGAGCCTGCTGCATGCGCATTCCGGCGACGTCGCGTATTCGGCGGGAGCGCAGGGATCCATACGGGCCGGTTACGTGGATTCCGACACCGGCAACGTAACGATTAACAACTTGTATGTCCAGTAGATTAGCAGTTCTATTCGTCGCGGGCGTGGCTGCGCTGTGTGCGCAGGATGCTCCGCTCGACAACGCAGTGAAGATCAACCTGCCGCCGGATTCGCCATTGACTCTGATTTCGGCGAACCTGGGTGAATCGCACGTCAGCCAGCGCGGCAGCGCGGTGGTGCTGGATCTGGATGTGACCCTCACCCTGCACAACTCCAGCCCCAACCGGGTGCGCGGCGTAACGCTGCTGGTGGCCGCGCAGGAGGTGACGCCGGGCGGAAAGGCTTCCGTCTCGGTCCCCAGCCTGGATGTGCCTCCCAGCCAGAATTTTCCGGTGCGCATCGACCTGCGCTTGTTGCGGCCGGCGCAGATCGCCGGGGGTCCGTTGGTGCAGGTGAACCTGGATGGCGTGCTCTTTCAGGACTATTCGTTTTACGGTCCGAACCGGCTGGATTCCCGCCGCACCATGACTGCCTGGGAGATGCAAGCCCAGCGCGACCGCAAGTATTTCAAGTCGATCCTGGCGCTGCACGGCATCGAGGGGTTGAAGCAGACCATGCTGGAGAGCCTGAATCGCCAGGCCGAGCGCCCGCGGCTGGATGTGCAGGTTTCCCGCGGGCCGGCGGTGACCTCCGCGGCGGTGGGGGAACATAGCGCGCGCTTCGCGTTTCTGCGCTTCCCGGATGAGCCTGTGGAACCCGTGGAGGGCTGGGCTGAAATCGCGGGCAACGAGGCGCGCAATCCCCGGATCGATGTGCGCAATCTTTCGTCGCGGCAAGTGCGCTCGGTGGAGGTCGATTGGATCGTGACCGACCGGCAGGGCAAGCAATATATGGCCGGTTCGGTGCCCGCTTCGGGTCCCGAATTCAATCTGAAAGCCGGCAACACCAGCCGCGTGATCCAGGACACCGCACTGCGTTTCGCGCATCTCTCTAAAGACGGGGGCGCGCCGGTATCCGTAGCGGGCATGACGGGTTTTGTCGGACAGGTGGAGTTTGCGGACGGCAAGGTTTGGATTCCCAACCGCGAGTCGCTCGCCAACGCCCAGCTACTGGGCATTTTGGAGCCATCGCCGGAAGAGCAGCGCTTGACGGACCTGTATCGCAAGAAGGGGCCGAAAGCGCTGGCGGATGAGCTGAATAAGTTCTAGCAAGCTATGCTTCGGCTGAAGGCTCGAGCACTGTCATGCCTTCGTCTTCAGCCGCCTTCACCAGTTGACGGTCTGAGCACACAAAGGTCGCGTGCCGTCCCAACCTCGCCCGCAGCATAACGCAGCCGGCCAGTTGCACCGCATCATACGCCCTGAGCGCATGTCGGTCGAGAAGCGCGGCCGCCTCCTGAATCACGAGATCCGTCAGCGGTTGCACCAGGAAAAAGTTCGCCAGGTGCTCATCCATACCGCCGATTAGATTGTCCGCGATATCGTGCGTTACATCGCCGGCTCGCTCCCGCTGGCGGACCGCAGCTCTGAATTCCACTCGCGTCAGTCCGAGAATGGCGAGCGTATGCCCGTCGGCGGGATCCGCGAGCCGGAGCATTTGTTCAGTGCCCTGCTCACGAATGTAAAGTTTTACGAGCGCGCTGGTGTCCAGGTAGTAGACGCCCACGCTCTACCTTCGCTCACGTAAGACAGTTTGGGAAAGCGGCTCACCGCGCATGGCGATTGGATTAAATCCGGAGCGGGATCCGGGTTCCTGTTCCAGGATACTGTGCACCTCGGACAGCGGCCGATTGACTTTGATGGCTGTGACAGGAAACTGAGGGTTCTTAGGATTCGCGACCTTGCTAGTCAAGATCCAGTTGCGATCAATCGCATTTACCAGCACGCGTTGGCGCTCATCCGGCACAGCGGCCCAGGGGTAGCCTTGCTGCGGAAGGTAAGCGTCTCGAAACCATTTCAGAGATACGAAGCCAAGTTGCGGATCTTTTTCGGCTTTCGCCAGCGCCACCACGATGTCCCGCACGGGATCACTGGCAGATTCCGCGGGTTTCGTGGCGGTTTCCGCAGGCTTCGCCCGGGAGTCCTGAATATCCTCAACCGCTGACTCGACGGCTCTCGACTCGACGCCTCGATCTTCTTCCGGCGTCGAAGGCCGGTAGGAGATCGCGACTAAGCCGGAATCCGGTAACCAGCTTCTAGCGGGCGCGTTCTGTTTAACCTGCCGGCTGTCCTTGGCATTACCGCGCCGCAAAGACACTTGTACGCGCAAGCCCTTCCGGGGGGAAAGCTTTACCAGAGGTTTGAGCGCCGCGGGTAACTGGGCAGCGAGAGCCGGGAGATTGTCGAGGGCCGCTTCGATTTCAGACTGTTCTTCCAAAATGGTCTTATCTGTATTCATGATTATCCTCTTTCTTCAGATTTAGATTTAACACTTTATTGGATCAGTGCCGGGCGTGGCACTCAACCCGATTTATATATACTATACGTTTGGTGCCCGTGTCAAGAGGCACACGCACCCGATATTGCGGCCGTGGCGCCGTACTCGCGAACGAATTGGCGTCCAGACTGGCGCCGCCCACCAGCACGCCGTCGATTTCCGGCTGCGCCATCAGCGTGCGCACGTTGTCACGTTTACGCTGCCACCATACAAGATGGGAAAGGTATCGGCGGCTGCGGCTCCGTAGTACCCGCGCACCTGTGCGCGCAGCACGGGGTCCGCCCTTAGGGCTTTGCGGACGGCGGCTGCCAGAGCTCAATCTTATTCCCATCCAGGTCATAGATCCAGGCAAAGCGACCGTAGGATTCATTCCCTTGTTTGGCGTCGATCTTTACTCCCTCTTGTTTTAAGCGGTCGAGCAAAGCATCCAGATCGTCCACGATGTAGTTGACCATGAACGGTGCGGGGCTGGGATCGAAATAGTGAGTGGAGGCGGGAAAAACAGTCCAAACCGTAACGTGTTCCTTTTGCGGGTCGTCGTGTTCGCGCCACGGAAGCATCACGCCTCCGCCTTTGTCAGCAAGTCCAAGATGCTTCGCATACCATTCGCGCATCTGATCGCGATTAGCGGATTTGAAGAAGACACCGCCGATTCCAAGAATCCGCCCGCGCTGCTCCATTTTGACAGGCGGCTTCGACTTTTCTGGTTGCGGAGATTGCACTTCCTGTCCTCCTCTTAAGCAGGCCGAGATGAGCAACAGTGAGCCGAGCGCAATTGTGTTCCAAGGTATTCGTTGCATGTGGATTATTTTCCGAACAACTCCTTTAGTTTCTTCAGGAAGTCCGCCCAGCCGGTTTTCGTTTCGGCGAACTCGTCGTCCCAGGCTGCTTCGGGGCCGAAGCCGGACTGAACCAGACGGAGGCGCGTGATTCCTCCGCCCAGCGATTCGATGTAGTAATCGACACACATTTCTTGTACAACGCCGGTGTCTACCGGGCCTTTGCAGCCGTAGGTGACGGAACGTTCGCTGCAAGTTCCGAAATGCTTACCGGGCTCCCAGGCGGTGATGGTGGTCCTGCCTTCCATCCCCGGGCCCCAGGAGAAATAATATTCTCCGCCGACACGCGGATCGACTCGGGCTTCGGGGGCGAACCATTTCGCAATCTGTTCGGGGTCGGTGACGGCCCGGAAAACTTCTTCGGGGGTCGCTTTTATATCGATGACGGTCTCATGGGATCTGCTCATATGTCACTCCAGATTTGCGGATTCAATGGCGGTTTCTTCCAGCCTGACGGCGGGATACACGGCGGAGAGCAGGCGGAAACGCCGCCCTCCTTCGGCCCGCTCGTTATGATATTTCGCCGCGAGGTGCGCAATGGAGGCGGTCATCTCTTCGGCGAAGGCGGCGCGGGATTCAGCGCTAGCGAAGCGGATCTCGGTTTCCAGGGTAAGCGTGGCGACGCGTTTTCCGGCGCGGCGGGCGCGGATGCAGAGAGAGGCCAGCCCGCGAATCATGCGCGCAGCAGTAGAAGCGAGATAAGCGGCGGAGAAACGGTCGGCCGTGACGCGATCGTAGGTCTGGGGAGCGATCAGGAATTCGCGGGCCACGGCGCGCACCACGCGTTCCATGCAATTGCCTTTACGGCGTTCCTCGATCAACTCCAGGAAGCCTTCGCGCTCCAGTTCGCGCAGATGGTAGTTCAGTTTCTGGCGAGGCACGCCGAGGCGGCGGGCGAGTCCGGCGGCGGAATCGGGCTCAGTCAATTGTTCGAGGAGACGAAGTCGGCCGGGCTGGAGTAAGACGCCCGCCTTTTCGGGGCTCTGTACGATTTGCAACGTCGCCAGCATGGATCGATTTTAAACACCGGAACACTATTCTGTCAAGACAAATCTTTTTGTCGGTAGAGCCGGAAGCCACACTGTGATCAAATGTGGAAGTTTTCGATGGTTCTATGGGTGTGCGGAGCAGTTTCGATTCGAATGGAGAAGACGGTTCGCTCAAGGTTCGCCGCGATTCACCCTTTCCAGATCGCGCACGAGGCGCGGACGAGTCCTAGCAAAACGCTGTAGGCATCCGCAAAATAGTGCCATCCTCGTCGCCCTAATAGCCGTAAAGGACCGCTTGCGAGGGCGGCGACGCCGCGCGAACGCGAACGTCAAATAGCGCCGAAGAATGGCCGCCATTTTTCTCTGAAGATCACAATGAAATCAGCCCTTTCAGAGTCTCATAACTCAGTCTCAAAAAGCCGCCGTCCCGGCCGTGAACGCGCACGGCCCCCGTGGCGCGGGTTTGGGGCACATCCACTGTGACGGCGACGGTTTACCAGCCCGAACGATGTCTAGTCCCCGTGCGATTGCGAGGGGGTGCCACTTGAGCGGCGTCGGCCAATGCCCGCAAGGCACGGTTCGATGAGCGCCAGATTCATTCCCGCAGTGGCGCGGTCGTAGTACCTGCCTCGCACGCCACGTTTCAAACGCGATAAATCATACTCCCGTCGCAACCCGTTCCTTTCACCGCCGGTTCCTTCTTCATACCGTTTTCGCTTGTTTCGCGTGGCTAACCGAGCGCTAATGATCCGAGTCCGGATCTGGAAGTGTTGATGCGAGCGCGCAGTCGCCATCTTGGACTGGGAAGTCCGGCCGGAGCCAACGCCGATCCGGCAATGTGCGAGCCCAAAGTTAGCGCTTCTGGAATGACGAGGCGACCTGCGGCAGAATCGCCCGCCTCACCTAGAAGTTAACGATACTCGCGAACGAATTGGCGTCCAGACTCGCGCCGCCCACCAGCACGCCGTCGATCTCCGGCTGCGCCATCAGCGAGCGCACGTTGTCCGGCTTGACACTGCCGCCGTAAAGGATGCGAATGGCATCGGCGGCCGCGGCGCCGTAGTGCCCCCGCACTTGTGCGCGCAGCACGCGGTGCGTGTCCGCAGCTATCTCCGGCGTAGCCGTCTTACCCGTGCCGATGGCCCACACCGGCTCATAAGCGATCACGATGCGCGCGAACTGCTCGGGACTCAGCAGCGCGATGCCGCCGCGAAACTGCAACGTCAGCCAAGCCTCGGTTTCGCCCGATTCCCGCTCGGCCAACCGCTCGCCCACGCACACGATGGGAGTCAGGCCGGCATCCAGCGCGGCCACGGTCCGTTGCAGCACGGTCTCGTTGGTCTCCTCAAAATACTGGCGCCGCTCGCTGTGTCCGACCAGCACGTGCGAACACCCGCAGGCCTTGATCATCGGCCCCGAGACCTCGCCCGTGAAGGCGCCTTCCTTCACCCAATACAGGTCCTGTGCGCCGATGCCGATGCGCGTGCCCTGCGCGGCAGCGACGGCCGCGGCGATGTTCGTGTAAGGCGGGCAGATCACAACTTCGCAGTGCTCCGCCTTCTCGACCAAAGGCCGGAACTTCTCAAAAAACACGTTAGTTTCAGCGGGGTTCTTGTACATCTTCCAATTGCCCGCCATGAAGGGCTTTCTCATATAATCTCCGGTAAGAAAGTGGCGCCGTTCGCGATTCTCGCTCCAAAATTTTCAGCCACGGTTTGACCGATGTCCGAAAGCGACGCACGCAGTCCGAGGTTGACGCCGTGGCGGGCGCGTGGGCCGCCCACCAGGAGCGGAACATATTCGCGGCTGTGGTCGGTGGATGGCGTGGTAGGGTCGCAACCATGGTCGGCGGTCAGAATGGCCAAGTCGCCTTCGCGCTGAGCGGCATAGAACTCCGGCAGCCAGGCATCGAACTGCTCCAGCGCCGAGGCGTATCCTTCCACATCGTTGCGGTGCCCGTATTGCTGATCGAAATCCACCAGGTTGACGAAGATCAGTCCGGCGTCGAACGAGCGCATGGCTTCCAGCGTGTGGGCCATGCCGTCGGCGTTATTCTTGGTCTTCGAGTAGTCGCGTATGCCGCGGCCCAGGAACACGTCGAAAATCTTGCCCACGCTGTGTACCGCAACGCCATGCTCGTCGAGCACGTCCAGCAGCATGCCCCGCGGCGGCGGCACGGCGTAATCCTTGCGATTGGGCGTGCGCGTAAACGATCCGGGAAACCCCAGGAACGGCCGCGCAATCACACGCCCGACTTCATACGGCCCGCGCAGAAGCTCACGGGCGGTTTCGCAGATTTTGTACAATTCCCACAGCGGGATGACTTCCTCGTGCGCGGCCACCTGGAACACGCTATCGGCCGAAGTGTAAACGATGGGCGACCCGGTGCGTATGTGCTCGGCGCCCAATTCTTTGATGACTTCCGTTCCGGAGGCGGCCTTGTTGCCCAGCGTCCGGCGCGCGATGCGGCGCTCGAATTCGTCCATGATTTCGCGCGGAAAACCATGCGGGTAGAGCGGGAAGGGCTTCTCCAGCAGGATGCCCGCCATCTCCCAATGGCCCGTAGTGGTGTCCTTGCCGGGCGAACGTAGCGCGCAGCGTCCGAAACTCGCGGCGGGATCGGCGTCCGGCGGCAGCCCTTCCAGGGGCTTGATGTTACCGAGTCCCAGGCGGCACAGATTCGGCAGGCGCAGCGGCCGACGGCGCGCAATGTTGCCTAGCGTGTCGCTGCCGGTATCGCCGTACGCGGCGGCGTCGGGCATTTCACCGATGCCAACGCTATCGAGCACGATCCAGATGACGCGGCGGAACACAACTTGAATGTAGCATCGTGGAGCCGGCTGAAAGCCGGCTGCGGGCAGAATTGCCCGCCCTCCAGGATCGCGCTTCACTTTCTTGGCGGTGACGCTGGCGCCGGGGCGGCGGAGACGGTCACTGTCTCAATAGGCCGTTTGGCCTGGACGAGCGCGAGTCCGATGGTTGTCAGAGCGGTATTCGCCGAGGCCGGGTCTTTGGGAGCAATGCTCAGTTTGAGCATTAGCGTTCCGGTGAGGCCGGTTTCGTTCACCACGGGGACACCGAGAACGTCTTCCAGCGCGCCCGCCAACTGATCGGGATTGGCGTTGAGACACTGCAAAGTCTTCGTCTTGGGGCTGTAGAACGCTGCGCCGGAAGAGGCCGACGGAGTTATATGAGCCTGGGCCTCGGGCTTCGCCGTGAGCACGTAGGCGTCTTTGGTTTCCGTGTGATGCTCGATGCGCACGTGCGCGCCGGTCGCGATGGCCAGTTCGATCGCTTGCGAGAGATGTTTGGCGTCCGCGTTGGGGGCCTCCACGTGCAGGTTATACCGTTCGTCGGGCAGCTCGCCCGCGACTTTAAGCCGGGTTCCGGCCACGCCTGTGCCGAAGCTCAGCAGGTTCGCCGGCGACGCGTCGGTGATGTCCATCCGGCCGGCGCCGCGCATCATCGTGCGGGTGGCCGGCTGCTTGTCACCGGTGGCCGGGTCGCCCGGTGTCAGGCGGATCTCAAAGAGGGCGCCCGCGGAGTCTGCCGTTTTGCCGAACTCGGCCGCCATACCTTGGGCGATCGCAGCGTTCAGTTCAGCCTGTACCTTGGGGTCTACATCGCCGCCCAACACGACTGGTTTGCCATCGGCCAGCGCCAGAAGCTGTTCGCTCTTCAACTGCTCCGGGCGAACTGTGTCGGTCGCCACGCGCCCCTCCCGGTCGACGACGAATGTTGTGGGCCGGGCATTCACTCCGAATCGTTCGTATAGCTTGCCAGAGGTGTCGATGCCGATCCAGCCGGAGATCGGTTTCGTTTTCAAAAAGGCTTCGACGACGGCGGGATCTTCATCATCGACAGAGATGAATTGCACCTTCGCGGGATCGACCGCGGCCACCAGGGAGTTGACCACGGGGATCTCGGCGACGCAGGGCACACACCATGTGGCCCAGAACTCCAGCACCACGACCTTGCCGCGCAGGGAAGGCCAATCCACCTTTGCCCCGGCGGGAGCTTGCAGCAGTTGCGTGAAGGTAAGCTCGGGAGCCGGCGCGCCGGGCTTGGGAGCGTCCGGATTCAAGTCCGCAACTTGAGCGGCGGCCGAGGAAACCGCGAGTAAAAGCAGGCAGATTGTGCGATGTTTCCACATAAAGGCCTGCTTCGATTGTACGCCGAAAGGCTAGCCTAGCTTCGGCGGCAAATCCGTCATCGGGCCCATCCACAGCAGTTCGCGCTCGATATCTTTGTGCAGTTGATACTTCCGCCGCACCGCGGCGATCTTCTCCCCGCGCACCTCGATCTTATCCAGGTCGAACTGTCCCAACCCGAACTGGCCGCAGAAGTTCAGATAGCCAATCCACTTGGGATCGATCCCCATGGCCTCCACGCCCACCCGGTCCGCGGCGATGTAGTCCGTAGACGCAATCGCCACGCGCGACGGCACCGGTGTGCCGGACGACGGGCCGTTGCCCTCCATGCCTTCAAAGCCGTCGATCACCGTGGCGCCCCAGAACGGCCGCAGCTTCTGCGCGGTCAGGAACATATTGTAGTGCGTCTGGCGCAGCCCCGTGTGGTAGCGGCGCTTGTCGTTCCAATGGGGCGTCTCCTTAGGCGCGTAATGCAGCGGCGCGCCCAGTACCATATTCTTCACGGACAGCGTGGCCACCACGGTGTTGTGCGTCTTCAGCATTGCCGCGCAAATGATAAACGCATCCGGATCGAGCAGCCGCGCCGCCAGCCGCACCGGCGCAGGATGGATGTCGAAATCGATCAGCGGCATCGTTTGATAGCGCGCCTCCTGGTTCAGGTCGATCAGGCTGACGTGTTGCGCGCGCCGTTCCGCGGCTACCCGGTCGTAATGGAAATTCTCGAAACCCTCCATGGTCTCGCCGGCGGACGACTCGGCGATCATCACCGGCCCCTTGAAGCGGGGCGCCAGGTAATCCAGAATGCCGTGCAGTGCATCGGCATGGGTGGCCGCCAGCGGATTCACCGTGGATACGTTATTGGGCTTGATCACGACATGTTTTTTGCGGCGCAGCAGGGGCCGGATCTGGTCGTCAATGGCCTCCAGCGCGTCGTGCACGTTCTTGCGCCGGTTGCCGCCCTGGATCAGGGAAACGGCTGCCGAGCCGCCCGTTGCCGAGCCGCGACCGTAAAGGAGCGGTTGCGATTTGGCGAGCAAGCCGTGCGCCAGAAGCGCGCCTGAACCGCCCAGAAACAAACGCCGCGAAAAATCAGTTGGCATAATGAGTTGCTCCGGTCTAGAATAAGATTTTAACATCTGCTTAGGAGAATCTCCATGCCGGATTCATCGCGCCGCAATTTCCTGATTGCCGGACTGGCCGTGCCCGCCGCGGCATCCGCGGCCCGCTCGTCGGCGGACGGCCCAAAGCACGACCTGCAGCCGCCTCCCGCGCTGGCCTCCCCGCAACTGCGCTATCGCATCCTCGGCGAGACCGGCCTGAAGGTTACCAGCGTGGGATTCGGTTGCATGATCACCTCCGACGCCAGCGTGATCGAGCGCGCCGCCGACGCCGGCATCACCTATTTCGATACCGCCAGGGGCTACCAAAGCGGCAACAACGAACGTATGGTGGGCGCCGCGCTGAAGGGCAAGCGCCAGAGCATTACGCTATCGAGCAAGTCGGGCGCCAAGACCAAAGAGGCGGCGCTGGCCGAGCTGGATACCAGTCTGCGTGAACTCGGCACCGATCATCTGGACATCTGGTATCTGCACGGGAAGACCAAGCCTGCCGATGTGACCGATGAACTGATCGAGGCCCAGCAGACCGCCAAAAAGGCCGGCAAGATCCGCTTCGCCGGGGTCAGCACGCACAGCGGCCAGACCGAGCTGATTCCCGCCCTGGCGGCCAATCCCCACATCGACGTGATCCTGACGGCGTACAACTTCAGCATGGGCCAAACGCTCGACCCGGTGCTGGCCGCCGCAGACGCCGCCGGCAAGGGTATCGTGGCCATGAAAGTGATGGCCGGCGGTTTCCGTTTCGTCAAGCCGGGCAACAAGCTTTACGACACGCTAAAGAAGGATGGGGCGCTGCTGTCCGCCCTGCGCTGGGTGCTGAGGAACTCCAGTATCGACACCACCATTCCGAGCATGACTGATATGGATCAGCTCGAAGAGAATCTGAAGGCCATGACCGGCGGCTTCACCAAATCCGACGAGGGCTTGCTGGCCAGGCAGCTTGAGCGCATCGCTCCGCTCTACTGCCGTATGTGCGGCCAATGCGACGGCGCTTGCGCCAAGGGTCTGCCGGTCGCCGATCTCCTGCGCTACCTCACTTATGCGGATGGATATGGGCAGTTTTCGCTTGGCCGGGAGCGATTCCTGGAATTGCCGGCGGAGGTAGCGCAGGTGCGCTGCGACTCGTGCGATACGTGCACGGTCCATTGCCCGCATGGCGTACGCGTCTCCGAACGGCTGGGCCGCGCGCAGGAACTGTTCGCGTGATCGGACGCGTCGTGGCGCAGGCACTCTTGCCTGCCGCGCTGGCACTCCTGTCAGCGCAAACTCCCCGGTGCGATCAGGCGCCGGGCTGGGCCCAGCAGGGCGCCGCGCGCGCTTACGAAGCCTCAAACCTGTTCGAGTACATGGACGGCAATGCCGAAGGCTATCTGCTCTATGGCTTCGTCGCGATGCACGGTGTCACCTGCGTCCATGGCGGCGATTCCATCCTGATCGACATCTCCGAGTTTGCGGATAGCGATTCGGCGTATGGCATGTTCAGCGCCAATCGCGACCCACGGCTGCCGGCAGAAGCACTCGGAGCGGCCGGCCAGGTGACGGCGCGCCGGGTCATCTTCACCAAGGGCCGCTTCTATGCGGAGTTGGCCGCCAACCCCGAGAAAGATCACACGCCGGCCTTGCGCGCCTTCTCCGCCGCGATCGAAAAGCTGCTGCCTGGCAGCAACGCCGCGCCCTCCGCGCTCGCCTGGTTTCCGGCCGAGGGGCAGAAGTCCGTGCGGTTGATTCCGGAAAGCGTGCTCGGCTTGCGCCTGCTGCGGCGCGGCTACGTAGCGGAATATGAATTTGGCAAGGCGTTTGTTGTTCAGGAATCATCGCCGGAAGCCGCTATGGAAGTGATGAATAAGCTGCGCGCGCGCTTCCAAGTCCCGTCGTTACAACTGACCGACCCCTACCTGGGCCGTCTCTGCGTCATCCAAAAAGGCGCGTACATCCTAGGCTACGCCAACGTTGCCGAAACCCACGATCCGAACGCCCTGGCCACCGCGCTCGCCGCGCGCTTGCCGTAAAATATCGTAGATGGCATCCGATCCAAAGCGCGACCTCTTCCGTCACACTCTCGCCACGCTGGCCTATCGCGGCGGCAAAGCCGTACGCGGCGCACCTGCCGAATTCGCCGTTTACCACGCCGCGGAAACCACGCGCACACCCGGCCAGATCCTGGCGCATATCGGCGACCTGCTAGACTGGTCGCTCTCCGTAGCCAAAGGGAAGGAGGAGTGGTTCAACTCCAAGCCGCTAGCTTGGGACCGGGAGGTCGAGCGCTTCTTCGCCGCCCTCGAACGATTCGATGCGTACCTGGCTTCGGACGCTCCTCTGCATGAATCCGCGGAAAAACTGTTCCAGGGTCCCATAGCCGACGCGCTGACGCACGTGGGCCAGATCGCCATGCTGCGGCGCATGGCCGGCTGCGCGGTGCGCGGCGAGAATTACCATCGCGCCGAAATCGCCGTTGGGCGAGTGGGACCGGTCCAAACCCCACCGCGCCGCGAGTTCGACTGATCCACGCAATCCCTTCTTGTGCTATTCTTTGAAGCATGCGTGGGCGATTTCCTCTAACTGCGCTGCTCCTGGCCTTGCTCACAGCTCTGCTCACAGCATGGGCTTCCTCGCTGCCCGCCGCCGACCCCAGTCGCGACTTTTCTGGAAAATGGCTCCTGGACACAGCCGCCAGCGACACTGCCTCACTCGGACCGGTGGAGGCCACTCTCACCGTCTCGCAAGGCGGCGGAGGCATCCTCTGCTCGACGGCAACGGCGCAGTGGTCGTATGCCATGGACGGCAGCGAGACGCGCAAACAGCTCGGCGATGAAACCAGAACGTCAGTTACTAAGTGGGAAGGCACGGCGTTGCTGGTCAACACCCAAGTTACTGGCGTGCGTCATTATACAGTGATGGATCGCTGGGAAATCTCCCGCAGCCACAACACTCTCACCATCACCCGCCAGGTGGTTCGCGCAGACTCGGAATCGGAAGGCACGTTGGTGTTCCGGCGTGAAGGCGCCTCGGTGCAGGCCGCTCCTCCAGCCACGCCGCCAGCTACGCCGCCACCTGCGCCACCAGGTGAGGCTCCACCGCCAGCGGGCTGGCGTCAAACCGAACAGTCCGGCGGTACGGCGCAGCAACCCGCGCTGGCAACCAGGCCCGCGCCCGGCGCACCGCCCGACATCACGGTCCCCACGGGGACGCGCGTGCTCCTGTCGCTGATCAATGAGGTGAACACCAAGCACGCTCAAGAAGGCGATCATGTGTACCTTCGTACGGCTTCCCCTGTGGCCATAGGCGGGCACGTAGTAATACCCCGCGGCAGCGACGTCGAAGGCGTCGTCACCCGCGCCAAGGCAGCCGGCAAGGTGGTGGGCAAGGGCGAGCTGTATATCCGGTTCGATTCCCTGATTCTGCCCAACGGTGTCTCCCGCGATTTCCGCGCCCGGCCACCGGGAGAAGAGGGCAAGGTGGAAGGTGGCGGTAAGTCCGCCGATGGCCGCACCGTAATTGAAGGAGCCGGCGCCGGCGGCGCGATCGGGGCCATCACCCATGGACTCGGCGGCGCTGCCATCGGCGGCGTGGGCGGCGCGTTGGCGGGAGTGCTGCTTTCACGCAATCAGAACGTGGTGCTGAAGGCGGGCACTCACCTGGAGATGGTTCTCGATCGCGATCTGGTGTTTCACCCCGACGAGCTGCCCTAAGTACGGTTTCCCGCGTTGGCCGTAGTGTTCGCTCTCCCCGCCATCCTGCAAGCTGGATTCTGCTCAGCCGGCGACCGCCAACCGCATCACGATTTCCAGTTCATTGCCGGTTAGTCGCCAGTCTCGACGACCTTGATCGGCACGGTCACGGACCGCCGCTTAGTACTGGCGGGCTTCGCCTATAGCTATCGCCGCTGGAGCTGGGACTCCGTTTCGGTGAGTTACACAGCGGCGGCTATGCCTGCGGCCATCCTGATCCAGCCCCATGAAGGTGCC
>Ga0187855_10001564_pt1 | contig 18064 bp, 17 predicted proteins | sample June2016WEW_8_10_2_FD_132969 | JGI IMG/M metagenome (GOLD analysis project Ga0187855, IMG submission 132969) | Peatland microbial communities from SPRUCE experiment site at the Marcell Experimental Forest, Minnesota, USA - June2016WEW_8_10 | ecosystem: Environmental > Terrestrial > Soil >...
ACAATCGTCTTCAGGATTTCGGCGATCACGTGATCGCCGCCTCATTGAAGGTCGGCTTTCTCCGCATCCCTCAATGCCCGGAGACCGTATTTCGGCGATCACGTGATCGCCGCCTCATTGAAGTGTCGCTCATTTCACCCCCACAACTGTCCACTGGATAAATTTCGGCGATCACGTGATCGCCGCCTCATTGAAGTAAAAAGTAGTGGCGTACATGAAGATCGCCGCACGTCATTTCGGCGATCACGTGATCGCCGCCTCATTGAAGTTTTCTTCGGCCTGCCCAGATGTGGCGCGCGCGATTCCATTTCGGCGATCACGTGATCGCCGCCTCATTGAAGCGTCACGCCGTCCACGAACATTGGAACGCCGTTCAGATTTCGGCGATCACGTGATCGCCGCCTCATTGAAGCCCGAAGAGCCTCCACGTTTTGCGCCCCCGCTATTTGATTTCGGCGATCACGTGATCGCCGCCTCATTGAAGCCGGGCATGGCGCCGTAAGTCAAGCCGGTACCCTCATATTTCGGCGATCTAGGCAGGGTTCGCATGACCAATCACGTCTTAGACACGTTCTGGCAGGCCGGAAAATCCGTGCCGTCTACAAATTCATCTACAGCGTAATCCTGCTTTGAGTGGCGGGAAGTCGTAAGTGCTTGAAAAGAATGGTCGGGGCGAGTGGATTCGAACCACCGACCTCCTGGTCCCGAACCAGGCGCTCTAGCCAGGCTGAGCCACGCCCCGAATCTACCAGTGTAGCCGTTTGCGCGGTTCTGGACAAGTAGCGCGCCGGCTCTGTACATTAAGCAAGTGGCGAACCAGTGAGCGAGCACGCGAGCGATAGCGAAAAACTACGCGAACTTCCGGCGGTGCACGAGGTGTTGGAGCGGATATCCGCGCCGGGGATTCCGCGGCAAGTCGTGGTGGCGGAGATCCGGCGGGCGCTCGATGAGGCGCGCGTCGAAATCCGCTCCGGCGCGGCCAACGGGCTTTCTATTGAAGCGCGGGTCGAGCGGGCTTGCGCCGCGCTCGCACGGCCGTCGCTGCGGCGCGTCATCAATGCCACCGGCGTCGTGCTGCACACCAATCTGGGGCGCGCGCCGCTGGGGCCGCTGGCCATCCCCAGCGGTTATACCAATCTCGAATATGACGTCGCCACCGGCCTCCGCGGCAAGCGCGACGTGCACACCGGCGGGCTGCTGGAACGGCTGCTCGGCGCGCCCGGCATCGCGGTGAACAACAATGCGGCCGCCATATACTTGGCGCTCAACGAGCTGGCGGCCGGCCACGAGGTAATCGTCTCGCGCGGCGAACTGATCGAGATCGGGGACGGCTTTCGCATCCCCGACATCATGCTGCGCTCGGGCGCCCTCTTGCGTGAAGTTGGCACCACCAATCGCACGCGCATCGGCGATTACCGCGAGGCCATCACCGAGCGCACGCGGCTCTTGCTGCGCGTCCATCCGAGCAATTTTCGCATGCGGGGCTTCACTGCGCGGCCGGACCTAAAAGAGCTCGTCGCACTGGGCCGCGAGCGCGGCGTTCCGGTATACGAGGATCTGGGCAGCGGTTGCATCGTGGACCTGCGTCCGTTCGGCATCGATGAGCCGGTGGTCTCCGACAGCCTGCAGACGGGTGTGGATCTGGTGTCGTTCAGCGGCGATAAACTGCTGGGCGGTCCGCAGGCCGGCATCCTGGCCGGAAAACCGGAAATCGTGGCGCGCTTGCGGCGCAACCCGATGTTCCGCGCACTGCGCCTGGATAAGACGATCTACCAGGCGCTGGAAGCCACGCTACGCAATCTGCTGCTAGAGCGCTGGGACGAAGTGCCAGCGCTGCGCATGATCCGGCAGAATGCCGCCTCGATTCGCGAGCGCGCCGAGCGGCTAGTGAGTAAGCTGACCGGTCTCGAAGCGCAGCTCGCGCCCGGCGAATCCGTTATCGGCGGCGGAGCTACACCCGAGCAATCCATCCCCACCTGGCTGATCGTCATCAAGTGCGCCGATGAGGCCGCGGCGCAGCGCCGGTTACGCGCGAACGAGCCGCCGGTGATCGCGCGCGTCGAAGAAAAGCGGCTGCTGGTGGATCTGCGGACGGTCCTGCCAGAAGAAGAAGGGGAACTCGCGGCGGCCCTTCAGGCCCTCTCCTGACCCCTCAGGCTCTTTCCTGATAGGTGCCTTCCGCCGTGCTGACGCGGATCTTTTCGCCCTCGGCGATGAAGGGAGGCACTTGCACGACCAGTCCGGTTTCGAGCTTGGCGGGCTTGGTCACGTTGGATACCGACGCGCCCTTCATCCCCGGCTCGGTTTCGACCACGGTCAGGTCGACGGTGGCCGGCAGTTCCACGCTGATGGGCTTGCCCTCGTAAAACTCCACAGCCACTTTCAACTGCGGAACCAGGTAGCCGACGGCGTCGCCCAAAAGCTCCTTGGTCAGATGCATCTGCTCGTAGTTTTCGGTGTTCATGAAATAGAAGTACTCGCCGTCGTCGTACAAGTATTCCATTTCTTGTTCTTCCAGCGCGGCGCGTTCGACCCGATCTTCCGAGGAGAACCGGTGCTCGATCATCGTTCCGCTGCGCAGGTTGCGCATCTTGGCTTGCACGAATCCACGGAGGTTGCCCGGCGTACGGTGGTTCACACTGAAAACGGAGAACAAATCGTTGTTGAATTTGATCACCATGCCCGGACGCATCTGTGTCGACGAGATCATGAACTATCCCTCAATCCTGTAAATATTGGCGCTACAGGCGTAATTGTTAGTATAGCATCGGGGTACGTTTGCTTGCTCCGGCAGGAGTGCCTGCGCCAGGCCGTCAGTCGTCGAGGTATTCTATGCCGTTCTGCTCGCACCAGTCGATAGCTATCTCGCGGAGCGCTTCTGCCTTAAAATCGAACCAGTCCTGCTCGCGGCGATACCGGCGGAGCGTGTCCTTGAAGTAGCGGAAGGCGCCGGAGGCGTGAATGGCGCGTTGCAGATGGTCGCTAAACTGCTCCGGCTCGACGGACTCGGCGAACTCGCGCATAATCTCCCACTCGTGGACGTCAAATTTCGTGGGCAGCTTCGCGAAGCGATCCCGATTTTCAATTACCGATTTGGCCACTTCGAATTCGCAACGTTGCCATTGCAGCAGCTCGCCGGCTGTGCCACCCTCTTCCACCAGTCCGAGCACTTCGAGAGACACCCACTCTACTTCGCCGGTCTGGCGATCCAGAAAGCCGCGATGCTCGTCGGAAAGCGACTCCAGTTCGTCAGCAAGTCTCTTGAGGGAGACCTTCATCTTAGAACGGCAGAATCTCCTCGCGCACCGGATCGAAATCGATGCGCCGCTTCTGCATGTACGAGATATTGCCAAGGTGCGAAGCCTGCGCCGAGCGATGCCCGATCAGCACATCGCCGTTGGGCAACTTGCGGGAGCGCACGCACGCCAGGAAGTTATTCACGTGGTCCTCGTCGAGGTTACTGAACGCCTTTACGACGGTGGGTTGCGCGCCTCGCCCCGGGGGGTGGAACTCATAGTGGCTGCGATCGATCCAGAGGCGTCCGTCCGTGCCGCAGATCTCGACCGCCGCGCCGGTGATCCCCGGAACCAATGTAGCTTCGAAAGTGGCGGTGAACTCCGCCGGATATTCCAGCAGCACGTTGATGGTGTCCGGCGCCGTGCGGCCGTCCTTGTACTTATACACGCCACCGGCCGCGGACGCGGAAACCGGGACTTCCTGCCCCATGAACATGTGCACGACGTCGATCCAATGGGTGAACAGGTCGGTGACCTGGCCGCCGCCGAAATCGAGATACGCGCGCCAGTTGAAATACTGCTGCGGATCGTAATCGCGCCACTTGAGTGGGCCGAGAAAATGCGCCCAATCCAGGTTGGAGGGCTTGGTCTGCAGGTATTCCGGCGCGCGGCGCAGATGGTAGGTGTTGCCGTGCCACCAAGTACGCGCGAGCGTGATCTTGCCCAGCTTGCCGGTATCGAAATACTCGCGCTTGGCTTGCAGATAATGCTGCCCGGAGCGCTGCTGCATGCCCACCTGGCAGATGCGCTCGTTTACCCGCGCGGCCTTGACGATGAGCGGACCTTCCTCGATGGTGCGCGTGAGCGGCTTTTCGACGAACACGTCCTTGCCGGCATTCAGCGCGTCGATGGCGGTCTGTGCGTGCCAGTGGTCGGGCGTGGCGATCAGGGCTACATCCACTTCCTTCATGTCCAGCAGGGCGCGATGATCTTTAAAATCCTTGGCGTGCGGCGCGTTCTCGCGGGCCAGGTCGATTTGCGCGCCATAGATGTCGCACACCGCGACCACGTCGGCGTTCGCTTTCTGGAAGTTCCCCATGTCGTAGCGGCCGCGGTCGCCGCAGCCGATGACGCCCAGTTGGATGCGGTCGTTGGCGCCCATCACGCGCGAGTAGGAAAGCGCCGTAGCGGCGGAGATGCCGCGCAGGAAATTGCGGCGGTCGAGCGAAATTTCAGACATAAGCTTCATTATAGGCCGCGGGTTGGGGACAGGCTGCGCGGATGCGCGGAGTGCCACAATTGAAAATCTGGGCTATTCCTGGACGGTCACAAACCTCATCGTCGACGAAAACCGGATGTGCTGCTCTGGATTGACAGACGAAAGCGTCTGTCCCACCTCGGCCGCCCGCATCAGCCAGCGGTATGGGGGACATCGCGACAGAAGCAGGTGTTTGCGGATTACGGAAGTGTGTTGTTGAACAGCCTATTCTGGTGGCGGAGCTATGCGCACGCTGCTGGCGGCGAGTTTACCGGTGCGATCCATACCGAGTTCGTAGATCACGCGGGTGCCGGGCTTCAGAGTGGTGGAGTCGCCTTCGGACAGGCGCGAGACATGGAAGAACACGTCGCGGCCTCCGTCGTCCGGGCGCAGGAAGCCGAAGCCCTTGGCTTCGAAGTAAGTGACTACCGAGCCAATCTGCTCGCGCTGGGTTTCACCCGGCGCTCCCTGGCCGCCGCCGGCGCGGCTGCTCTTATCGCCTACGCCTTGTTTGATCAGGGCCAAGTCTTCCTCGGACAATTCCGCAGCCGGCGCGGTCTCCGAGGGCATTTTCAGTTCGGGGTTTTTCTTGCGGGCTTCTTCAAACAGTCGTTTTTGTCGGGCGTTCAAATGAAATTCCTTTGGTGGCGTCTAAGCCGCTGGCGCGGGTACCACCTTGGGCTTGCGGCTGCGAGACGCGCGTTTCTCGGCTGGGGGTTGCCGGTCGCTCTTCTTCAATTGCGCCATAACCATGGGGGTCACAAACTTCTTTTCGCCGTGGTCGTCAAACTTGATCACGATGCGTTCATCATTACTCGAGAGCACAGTTCCCAAGCCGAATTTGTCATGCTCCACCTGGGCGCCTTGGGAATAGTTGTTGGAGGCCATTATTTTAGCGTTTACTCCTTTGTTTCCAATTCTTTGGTGGGACCTACGTAGAACTCCTGACGGACGCGGGACAACAGTAGCACAATTGGTCTTTTATCATGTTACCAAAACCGCGCGAGAATGTCGAGCAGGGTTGATGCGGTGTTGATGCTGAAGACAGGCTTCTCGTACAATTCTCTAGGCGTACTGGGACAAAAGTGCCGGTGCTATCGCCGGTTGTGGTACGAGCCTGCCTTTACCTGCATAGTCCAAACCATTAGTATTTCATTAAGAGCATGCGGCTGAGCTGCGCGACATCCGCGATTACCGAGCAGGCCGCCCCGGACGACGAGCGTTTCCGCCATCTGGTGGATCAGGCGCCATTTATGCTCTGGGCATCCGGTCCAGACACGTTGTGCACATTCTTCAATCGGCCCTGGCTGGAGTTCCGCGGGCGGAGCATGGAGCAGGAAGTGGGCAATGGCTGGTTAGAAGGCGTGCACCCGGAAGACCGGCAACGCTGGCTGGAAACCTACCAGCGCGCATTTGAGGCGCGCCAGGCCTTTTTCCTGGAGTTTCGTTTGCGGCGGGCCGACGGGCAATACCGCTGGATTCGGGGTTCCGGGATTACGCAGTACACCAGGGAGGGCAGATTCCAGGGCTACATCGGCTCTTGCGTGGAAATCCCTGAGCCGCAGCGCGCCCTGCCGCCCAATCCGCTGACCGCGCGCGAGGTGCAGGTACTGGCGCTGGTGGCGGATGGCAAGTCCACCAAAGAAATTGCGGCCCTGCTGAACATCAGTTACAAGACCGCCGATTCGCATCGCAGCCGCATCATGGAGAAGCTCGGCGTACACGAAACCGCCAGCCTGGTGCGATACGCCGTTCGTCAAGGCATCGTAGGCGCGTGATGGCGAGCGGGCCTTACCGGAAAATCGACTTGGCGACCGTCGCATGCACGCCCTTGTTCCCGTCGACGAGCTGCGTGATGCTGAGATCGGCCGCGACGCTGGTGAGCATATAAGCATCCTCCCGCGTCAGGTGCTTTTCGGTTACCAGGAAATCGATCATCTCCTCGACGGCGATCTTGGCTGCCTCGCGCAAGTCTTCATGCATCCCCATGGTGAGGTAGTGTGTGGGCGTCTCACCCCGCGGCCAGCGCAGATGCAGGTCTTTGCGCATGACGAACTGGAATACGCCGGTAAGGGACGTTTCGAGCGCGGTAATATCCACTTCGCCGTTACCTTGGCCGGCGTGACCATCGCCCACTTGGAACAACGCGCCACGGGCATGCACGGGGATGAAAAGCGTAGTGCCCGCCACGAACTCCTTATTGTCGATATTGCCGGCGTGAAACCAGGGCGGCACGCTGCTAATGCGGCCCAAGGCCTCCGGCGGCGCGACCCCCATGCTGCCGAAAAACGGTTTCAGCGGGATCTCGATCTTGCCGGAGAAACGAGCGATCATCTTCTCCCGGTCGAGCGGGATGATTTTGGTGCGGGCGTACGGAAACTCGTCCGGCAGGAACCCGGCGCCGGGACGGAAGGTGTTATATGCGTAGGGGATTGCAAGCTGTATGGATTGAATCCGTACCTCCAGTGTGTCGCCCGGCTCCGCCCCTTCCACGTAGATGGGTCCGGTGAGGATGTGTCCGCCCGGCCCTTTGTCGGTGACTTCCCGGAAGATTTCGCGCAGCGCTGGTTCGATTTCCGCGGGGGGCACACCGGCCGCTTCGAGGCGCGCCGGGCTGTTGGTGATCAGTGTTTCGACCTCGACGGAATCGCCCGAGCGTATGCGCAGCGCCGGCGGGGTATTGGCTGCATAGTAGCCCCACGCGACGGTTTTCGGCGTAGCTTTCAATTTGTAGAGGGCTGGCTCGGGGGTGGCGGCTTGTAGTGCCGCCACGGTCAGGAGCAGGACTGGAATCGGCTTGCGCATAGCGCCATTGTGGAATAATTGAGCCGCGTTTCGCCAACGGGTCGCCAGGGGGCGTCTTGACACTTCCGCCGTGTCTGGAGATTTCAGCGGGGGTAAGGCAATTTGGCCGGTTTAAAAGATGTGCGGCCAACTGAAGTTCGCCGCGGCACGCTGAAGCGTGCGCCACGACCGCTTGCTAACGCGCGCGGCTCCGAAGCGTCGATTGTCAAGAGTTAGAGGGGACACTACACTAGACCCCGGCAACGATTTAGTCGCGTGCTATACGACTAGCAACTTTAGGTCGGGAGCGATTCGCCTGAGATCGGCTGCGTCGCTGGTGACGACGGCCTCTCCAGCCCTGCGCGCACAAACAGCCACGTGGGCATCGACGACGTCGGCCGTCGCGGTTCGCGCTAATAGCAGGCCGACAGCCGTGGCATCCGGTCCGTTGAGCGCAATGAGGTCCGTACCGGCTTGTCGAATGAGCCGCGAGAGACGCGGCTGCCGGGCGGGGCTGCGCATGGCCTGTGCCAGCGCCGTCGCTGGGATCGTGATCCGCATCCCACGTTCTGCCGCGCGCGCGACTAATGCAAGCACCCGCCGATCGTTCCGGTCCAAGGCAATCAGACCACCAGCGTCGAAGGTGACGCCGCTCACGCAGCCTTGCCTTTCTTTTGGCCCCTCTTCCGCTCCCGCGGAGAGAGAAATGCGTCAGCCCATGCGCGTTCGTTCTTGGTTAAGGGGCCACCCGTTCGCTGCAGTGCGTCCTCCAGCATCTCTTTCCATCCTGCCGCATCGTGCAGAGCGACACCCACGGCGTGCTGCACGAAGGCAGAAACGTTTGCCGCCTGCCCTGCTGCAATCAGAGCGCGAATTTCCTTAACCTGATCGGCGTCCAAGGTCACTGTGATCTTTTGGGCCGCCATGCCAATTACCATACCAATTACCATGCCAGGGAACCGGCTCGCTTCAGCAGGCTCCACTTGGAAGTCGAGTCTCCGCATCTGCCGGTATCCATTTGCGGCAACACCGCTCCGGCTGTCTGAAGTGGAGACGCGAGGCGACTGCACAGCCAAGTCGTTGTGATCGCACTTGCCACGCTTCCGTGACGGGCGTATCGCGGAACTTTTGAATCGGCGATGTACTTCAATGGGCTGCCGGCTCCGCAAGCGGGTGGTTCCGAGCGCTGGCTAAGCTCCCGTGGCCGGCGCTTACGGGTTGGCAGGCGAAAGCGCCTGCCCCACAGGGAAGGTGCAGATTGCCGGTTGAACTTCGAAAAGAGGGCGTGTGAGATCGATCTCCCTTATTTGCTTCCGTGATACCGACAGTGCGTTGAAGTGTGCGCATTAGCTGCAAATGTTTTTTTTCGAGGGTCGTTACATTTTTGTATTATCTCCTTGCATTGGCGGGGCTTAGCCCTCGGCGGAGTCTGGCAGGCAGTGTTGCAAGGTGTTACATCTCGTTGCATGGACTGCGGCAATTCCCTTGGTGGCGCCTTGGGGCGCGAGCTTTGGCAAATCGCCCGTCAAACGGGTTGGCAGGCGAAAGCGCCTGCCCCACCTCCGCACTCACACTAGCACGGATGTAGCCGCTTTCCGGCGCTCTGGGATTAGGAAGTCTGTAGGTGATTGGAATATCGGGCTAAGATTTCTTTTCAGAGATTGTCACCGAGGACGGGACGACTTTGAACTTTATAAATCGAAGATTATACGCGAGGAGTTGACCGGTGCGATCCGAAGTTTAGAGAATACGCGGCTTAGGAGTGAGCGTAATGTCCCGCGCCGGTAGCGCGCAATGCGGAAGGAAATCCGACGCTTCTGCCGGCACCGCCACACTGCGACTACGACGGGTTGACGCGACAGGCTGGTGACGCTGGACCCGTTGATGCGCGGAAGTCGAGGGGTCCGGAAGTCCGCTTCGGGTAGACAACTCTTGAACGAATCGTTCTGTTCCGACGGGCAGGCGATAGCTCAATTCCTCGTTGATAGGTTGGCGAACAGCATTCCGGCTAAACTACAGAGATGGCCACACGCCGTCGTTTCCTTCTCTCCGCGGGCTTGGCGCCGGTTGCCTTGTCTGCCCTGCCGCCAGATTCTCCGATCACGCAACTCAAAAGCCGGCGCGCGGAAGCTCAGCCTATCGCCGCCGCCGAGCGCCGGGCACGCATCGAGCGCGCCCAGCAGTTGATGGCGGAAAACCGGATCAATGCCATCTGCCTGGCCGGCGGCACTTCGCTGAATTATTTCAGCGGTGTGCGTTGGGGCAACAGCGAGCGGCTGTTCATGATGGTGATTCCCGCGCGCGGTGAGCCTCTCTTTATCTGTCCCGGCTTCGAAGAGGACCGCGCCCGCGAGCAGATCGCCGACGGCCCCGCGCCGCATGCCCAGGTCTTCACCTGGCAGGAAGACGACAGCCCATACGATCTGCTGGCGGCCTGCCTCAAGGAACGCGGCCTGCTCACCGGCAAGCTCGGAATCGAGGAGACTGCGCCTTTCGTCTTCGCCGACGGCATCGCAAAGGCAGCTCCCACGGTGACCGCGGCCAGCGCCACGCCGATCACCGCCGGGTGCCGCATGATCAAGAGCGCGGCCGAGATGGCGCTGCTCCGCCTGGCATCCAGCGTGACCTTGGAAGCCTACAAAGCCGCTTGGAAATCCATACGTGAAGGCATGACCAATCGCGACTTCAGCGGGTTGATTGGAACCGCCTACCAGGCTCTCGGCTTCCCTGGTTTTGCCAGCGTGCAAACCGGCGAATATTCCGCGCTGCCGCACGGCTCCCGGCAGCCGCAAACCATACGGGAGGGCTCCATCGTGCTGATCGATGACGGTTGCACGGTGGAAGGTTACCAATCCGACATCAGCCGCACCTTCGTGGTGGGCAAACCCACAGATAAGATGAAGCAGGTTTTCGAAATCGTTCACAGGGCGCAAAGCGCCGCGCTCGCGGCTGCGCGTCCGGGATTGCCGTGCGAGGCCGTGGATGCCGCCGCCCGCAAGGTCATCGTGGATGCCGGCTATGGTCCCGGCTACAAATACTTCACCCACCGGGTCGGCCACGGTTTGGGGATGGACGGCCACGAGTGGCCTTACCTGGTGCGAGGCGACCGGTTCCCGCTGGCGGCGAACATGACGTTCAGCGACGAGCCCGGTATCTACCTCCGGGGGGAGTTCGGGGTGCGGCTGGAAGACGACATGCACATCACGGAGACCGGCGCGGAACTACTCACGCCGCAGAGCCCATCGCTGGAGCAGCCTTTTGGGGGCTGAAAGGCTGCGGCCTTCGAGCGCCGGGATCAGGCGACCTTCTCGCCTTTCGGCGAGGCCTGATATGCAGGCCTGCCTTGAGGCCCGGATGCCAGCATGTTGACGAGCGTATCCAAAGTGAGCGATCCGATCTTCCCGCGCATCAGGTCTGGAATCCGGGGCTGCGAAACGCCCATGATTTTGGCGGCGCTGGCTTGGCTGAGCTTACGGTCCTGGATATAGCCGCTGAGGGCGATCATGATATCGGACCGCATGCGGAGATTCTCGGCTTCGGCTGGTGGCTCGCATCACTTCTGCGCTTTCTGACGGAGGCGTGCAGAGCTCTATTCTCTATCGCTCCCGAGCCGACGAGTGGCATCGGCTTCCACTCCATAGTTGGAGTCCCGGCTCGCCGCCTCGGGGAACCATCGCGGGAGATGACGGCGGTGTCCCGACGCAATTACTGACAATCACGATGCGGCGAATTGAAGGTAGCTGTTGGCAGGCGAAAGCGCCTGCCCCACCTTCTTGTACAACCGTGCCACCAAGGCACTTTGGGAAAATGTAGAAACGCCAGGCGGCGAACTGAAGTTCGCCGCGGCACGCTGAAGCGTGCGCCACGACCGGTTGCTAGCTTCCCGGCAGAAAGAAAGTCAGGCGCAAGCCCGCAGCTTGAGTTTCCCCGTTTGCCCGAAAGCCTCTTTCCGCCAGGACGCGAGTTATCCGTGCCAAGCTGGTACGCAGCGAATAATGACTAGCCACGACCACGACGGGACCGGCTGCGTCGCTCTCCGTGCAGAAACTCCCGCTCAGTCCGGGATCGAAGACACGGTATAACTCCTCATATTCCGGGCTAGGAACGATCGCGCACGTTCCGCTGCTCGTAGCGCTACGCAGAGCCCGCGCGGCACCCGGCCAATCCTCGCCAGGGCTTCGGAAATAACTGACGTTCTTGGCGAGCGATGCAACCACCAGAATGACGACCAAGGCCGACTGCCACGGCCGCTGCCGCAGACTTCCGAGCCCGTAAGTCGCGAGTAGGACGAGCGCTGGCAGCACAAATAGCACCTGCCGCGAGGCGAAGAAGTAGCCGAAGGCTGCATCCGCCGCGATCGTACAGACCACGCAAGAGATCGCGGAGCCGAGGAGGAAGCGTCTCAATCGCGAATCCGTATGCCGCCAGCCGAGCGCCGCCGCCGCCAGGAGCGAGAGGGAGGCCACATAGCCGTCACCCGAAACCTCCCGCAGCAGCACGAGTAAGAGTCTCGGTGTCAGGGTGAAGCTATACTCGCCCGCTATGATTTCGTGGCGCCAGGCGCTCGCGGCGTAAATGTACCAGGGAACAAACGCGAGGCAGGCAATCCCCAGCGCGATGCATCCTGTCCGTACAATCTTATATTGCCGGTCGAGTGCCAGCACCAAGAGCGCGCCGAACTGCACCGATGCGCTGAGCGGCTGTGTATAGAGGCCCGCTGCCACCAGCACGGCATAGAGTACGGCAATCCAGTTCGAAGGCGCCGCCGCATAGCGCCAAAGGCACCAGAGCGCGGCGATCGCAAAGAACAGTGCCTCCGAATATCCACGTCCCTCCACCGCATAGCGAAGCTGCATTGGCAGCACTAGGAATGCGATTAGCAGAATAGACGTGGCAGACGACTTCATTTCGCGCGCGAACCCGGCGACCGCTATGAGCGAAAACATGCTGAAGATTGCCGGTCCGGCACGCGCCGACAAGCGTGTCAAGCCGAAAGTGGCTATGAACAAGTGCTGCGTTAAATAGCCGAGCGGTACGGCGCCGGGATTGCGTACCACCCACTGGACGACTCCACGGATATCCGGTCTTGTGGATCCGATCAGTTGCAGAGCTTCGTCGAGCCAGAAAGGCCGAAGCTGGGCCAGACTTATCAAGAGCGCCGCATAAGCCGCCAGAAGCAGCGCGTCTCGCCGTCGCACCATGGGACCACCCTAGCATGGCCTGTCGTGACGAATTTTGGTAGTGAGGTTTTCCGTCTCGACGTGCCGGCGGCTTGGGCGTGGGACGGAGCAGGACCCTCAAAGCTGCGAGTCTTCTGCTAGGGCCCGACCGGAATCCAACCGAACAGCCAAGTGTCGTCGAGCGTGTGGGTGCCATATCCCGCGAAGAGCACTAAACCCCCGGCGTCGGAGTCATAATCCATGCCCGCAACCCACCGGCCAGCAGGTGCCTTGGCCGGATGGAGCTGCGCCCAGCTAGTACCGTTCCACTCCCACGTATCGTTGAACTGCCCGCCTGGTCCATTAGTTCCGCCGAATAGCACGACCGAGCCGAGAATCCGATCATAGGCCATGGAAGACATTCCTCGTGCGGACGGGGCGGATGCCGGAAACTTCTGGATCCACCGCGTGCCATCCCAGGTCCAGGTGTCGTTGTAATATCCATTTTTGCCGTTGTCCCCGCCAAACAGGACCACTCTCCTGGCAGAATTGTCGGACGCCATCATCGTTCGCCGTGCGGAGGGGCTGGATGCCAGGAACTGCTGGGTCCAAGTCTTCGACAGCCCATCCCACGTCCAGGTGTCGCCTATAGGATTGAAAGCGGTAGTGAGGCCCCCAAAAAGCACGACCGTGCCAGTGGCCGAGTCATAGGCGATAGCGCCGAACTGGCGCGCGGGCGGAGATACGGGCGGAAACTGCTGGGTCCAGGTGGCGCCATCCCAAATCCAGGTATCGTTGAGATACGCTCCGTCACTGTCGGCTCCGCCAAAAAGCAGTATGTTGCCCGCTGTCTCATCGTAAGCCATGGCAGGGCCCACCCGTGCGGATGGAGAGGTAGCCGGAGATAGCTGCGACCACCCTTGCCGCAAGGTCCAGGTCCAGGTGTCGCCAAGAACTGTGGGATTCGTGTTGCCACCAAACATCACGGTCGAGCGCGCAGCGCGATCGTAAGCCATACCCATACAGCACCGGCCCGGGGGAGATACAGGTTCCTGTGGCTCTACCCAGTTCAACTCGTACTCTTGCAGTTCCAAGACGGCGCTGAGCGATCCTGCATTGTCGGAATAGCACCCAGGGACTGCGCCGATTCCACTCCCACAATTGTCTACGTAGCCGAGGTAAAGGCGGGTGGCCGTGGGAGGGACTTGAAATACTTGCGCGTTGCCGGCGCCTGTGCCGGTCAATCCGTCGCCAATGAAGAATACCTGCCCGATGCGCGGACTTAAGATCTTGAAGTCGGTCTGGATGCCCCCCTGCGAGCTGTCGTTGACGTAAAACCGCAAAGGAGGCGGCGCCGAGGGCGGTAACGCGTCCTCCAAAAATACGCCCGCCATGGCGCCCACAACGTCGGTGACACTGTAACCGGAGAACGGGCCTATGGGATTTTTGAAGCTTTGCCCTCCCACCTGAAAGCAGGGGCCCGTGGTTGTACCATCGGCGCCGTATTCCGGAACGCCGTCGGAGCACGTCCACGCCCCGCTGACACTCGGAAACGTCAAAGTCTGCTTGGCGCGGGCGGGGAAGCTGTATGCCACCGGAGCGATCCCGTCGCTGCCATCGTCGTATCCGCCGGCGCGGTAGATATCCATGTGCGAGCTCACGGACAGCGTTACTGAATTCTGTGCCTGGAGCGAACCTGCCAACAGGAGACTCATCTGAAGTATGGGCGCTATACACGTAGAGACTCTCATGGCAAACTTACCTCCGATTAGTAATGAATATACACCCGTTTACGTTAGCTTAGCAGCACATGGAAGAAGTCGGCGTCAGCCGCGGTTGGCAGGCGAAAGCGCCTGCCCCACCCACCTTGCCTATCTGCCAGGGAGTACCTCACGCAGCGAGCGCGCGCCACAACGTGACCACCAGCGCATGCGTCACCATGGCCGCACGGATGCTTTTGGCTTCCTGGTACGCCCGGCCGTAGAACCAGCCGGCCACTGCCGCGGCGAGCGCGAATCTCCAGTTCGGAAAGCCGCGGAAACCGAGATGCGCGAGACCGAACAGCGTCGCCGTACCCGCCAGTCCGATCGCGGGGCTGCCGGTCCACTCGACCATCCATTGCTGCAGCAAGCCGCGAAAGAAGAACTCTTCCGCTAGCGCCAGCACCCAGAGCATCCCTAAAAAGGTCGCTGCGATTTTCCAGAGCGGCATGATGGGACCCAGGTGCACCAGCCGCGTCGCCCAAGCCAGCGGAATCCCTACGATCAGAAAGTAGAGGAAATGCCGCAGTCCGATCTTCCAGTCGTTCCCACTGGGCAAGAAGCCGTAGCCTGTGCCGGGGACGCGGCGCTCCACCAACATCACCATGGCGCAAAGGCGCGTCAACGCCAGGTGGCCGAGTATCTCGATATGCAGTCCCGCCACCGGCGAAGTGTAGATCGGGTCGAGATATCCGCGCAGGACCACGGCCGCCGCCAAAACTAGGAACGCGCCGTCGGAGAGCGGCGCCCGCGGCAGGACGCTGTACCATAGGCTGAATACCGTGCCCAACGCCGCCAGTTGCATCATGGACGACCAGCGGAACTGGCCGGTATTCGCGGCGTAGATCGCGTATGGCGCCACGAAAGAAACGACCAGGAAAAACGGCAGGCCCCGCTGCCAGCGCTCGCGCACGGCGGCGAAACCGGGGACGAGATAGAATGGATATTCCGCCAGGAACGCGGCCAGAATGGGAACCGCCGCCCACGCAGGAATGCCTTTCAACCGAGCGTACAGCACGCCCGCGGCGCTCAGCGCAACCCAGCCGCCCAGCAGAGCCGCCCGGAAGCCGCCGAGCGATTGGTTCATCCGCCTCATTCTAGCATTGGGGTGTTGGGCAGCCGCCGCGTCCGCGCAGGAAGAACCGCCCGGCCTGGCGCGCCAGGTGGCGCATCGCGAAAGCGAAACACAGGCCGCCCGCAACGAGTACACTTTCCGGCAAACCGTGGTGTTCGCGGAGCTGGATTCGCACGGCGCGGCCACCGGCGAGTATCGCGAGGTGCGCGACGTCATCTTCTCGCCCGAGCACGAGCGCACCGAGCAAATGGTCGGCAAGCCGCTCATGACTCTGACGCGGATCAAGATGACCGACGAAGACTTCCAGGACATGCGCAATTTGCAGCCGTTCGTCATGACCGAAGACCAGCTTTGGAATTACGAGACGAAGTTCCGCGGCGATGAAAAGGTGGATGGCGTGGATTGCTGGGTGCTGCAAGTGCGCCCGCGGCAGATCCTGCAGGGACAGCGGCTCTTCGACGGACTCCTGTGGGTGGACAAGAAAGACTACTCCATCGTGCGGCTGGAGGGGCAGGCCGTGCCGCAGATCCGCAGCATGAAGTCGGAGAACCTGTTCCCGCGCTTCACGACGCTCCGCGAGGCGATCGACGGGCAGCACCGCTTTCCGGTATACACCTACGCCGACGATACGCTACCCTTCCGCAACGGCTTCCAGAGAGTCCGCATGACTATCCGCTACAGCGGCTATAAACGCTTCGGCGCCGAGTCGGTGATCAAGTTCGCGAAGCCTTGAGCGGCTGTCTTACGCCTTCGACTTCTTCAGGGCCGCCTGGATTTTCTTGTCCAGGTCTTCGCTTTCTTTGGATGCGGGCACCTGCTTCAGGGCCTCCTGCGCGCGGGTGCAGAAGATCTTCATCTTGTCGGGATCATCCATCTTGTTGCGGGTGTAGAGCTGGGACTTTTCAAACAGCGCGGCAGCCATGGCCTGGATGAAGGTGGCGCGGGGCACCTTGGCGTCGCCGGTCTTGAGCATATCCAGGGCCTTGGCTGGATCGTCTTTAGCGCCGGCGGCGCGGCAGGTTTCCAGCAACACGGCACGTTCGATGGCGCGCTTCTGGGCGGTATCGATTTCAGCGTCGGGCAGCAAGGCGCCGCTCGAAACCTTGGTCAGAAGCAGAACTTCGGTGGGGCTCCCGGTGGGGTACGGGAAAGCCAGCGTCACATATTCGTCCTTGCCCTGGAATTTGGCAAAGTTATCGGCAAACTGCAGCGCCAGGGTGTTGGCGTTGCCGCGGTAGGTGTTCACCTGGCGGTGGAACGCCGCGACCTGCGCGTGGGTAGCGTGAGACCCGGCGTCGAAGGCGTCGGCCAGATCCATGTAGCCGTGGGCCATGCCCGAGGTCAAAACCAGCATCCACGGCTGGGCGCGCGCCACGAAGTCGTTTTGAGTGGAGAGAATGTTTCCGAGGTGCTCGACGGTCTTCTGATAGTCGCCGGCGTTATAGGTCTCCTTGGCGGCGGCCCAGTAAAACGCGGGAGTGCCGGGCTGCGGCGCGCTATCGCCCGAACAGGAAAACAGGATCAGGTTAGCTGAAAGGAGGGCCCAAACAGCCACCCAACGGTTAGCCACAGCGGTCATGGATGTGCCTCCGAGGAAAGCAGTATCACAAGGCACTGCCGATTGCAAGCCGCCAACAGCCGGCCGCCAGCCACGCCTGTTCTGTTACCGGCCGGGGGCGCTAGCGGCGGACGCGCTGCATCCAGCCGCCCAGCGACAGTCCGGCCCTGGCGCTCAGCGTGGCGATCGCCAAAGCCATCGCCATCCGCGTCCAGAACTCCGCTGCGCCGCTTTCTACCTGGGTATACACGTGCCGCACCCATTCATCGTCGAGCGGGACGAAGAATGGGAAGTAGTCCGTGCCGAAGACCCAATTGCGCGAAGCCGGCGATTGCAGAAAATCGGCGAACGGCCATTGCACCGCTAGGAAGACTCCCAGGAATACGGCGCCGAAGGCCGCTGAGCGCAGCCAGCGGTTCCAGTTTCCGATCTTGGGGCGCAGCAGGTCCAGCGCGATGGCCGGCACGATGAGCAAAAGCGGAAAAGGAGGCGGTATGAAATGAGTCACATGGTGAAACACCGGACCCAGCTTGGGTTCGGCTGGAAACAGCGGCAGCAACCAAAGGAACATCAGGTTCAGCGTCGTGAAGATACCGGTCACCGCGGTCGCGGCCCAGCGAAAATCGGAAACCTGAGTGACTGCCGCGAGGAACAGTGGAACCAGGATCGACATCAGCAGATAAAACAGCGCGCTATGCATGGAGTCGGTGAAGGTGTACTCCTGGAAAACGCCGACAGCGATGCCCAGCAGGAAGGTGAAAGTGTAAAGCAGCAGAGCGTGCAGCTTTCGCCGCAAGATGCCTTCCGCCCGATTCATTTCTCCGAGGATCAAAACCACGGCTCCAAACCGGATCGCCAGCAGCCCGAGAATCAGCAGCACGTGTGGTGGACTCAGGATCTTCACATCCAGCCCATAGGCCGAGTGCCACCAGTTATCAAAGGGCGCCGATGTGACCATGGCCATTCCGCCCCAGCAGCACATGAAGGCGCCCAGTGGCCCGTAGAATCCCCAGATGCGTACGCAGCCGACCTTACGCTCCGCCGAACCGCTGAAGGTGCTGGTGAAGATCAGCCAGGCCGCGGCCCCGCCGGCCAGGATACCGCCGAAATGGATGAACAGGTGAGGAGCGGTCCAGAACGTGTCCCGGCCGATGCTCTCATGCCAGGAAATGTCCCAGACGCCTCCGAACGAGGCGGAGGTCACCGCCAGCGCGCACGCCCAGATGTACCAGGG